>ERZ808278.974-NODE-974-length-14168-cov-3.726564_pt1 | contig 14168 bp, 14 predicted proteins | sample MGYA00521239_ERZ808278 | MGnify/ENA primary metagenome ERZ808278 (study PRJEB31516, sample SAMN03275600) | gut metagenome | biome: mammalia-associated habitat; material: feces | host: Papio cynocephalus | place: Kenya | collected 2012-07-17 ... | reverse complement strand
CCATACCATATATTTATAAGCGTAATGAGGAATTAGAGTTTATTACTAATTCCTAAGGAATTAGTAATAATGAGTTATTAAGTTTAACAGTAGTTAAACTAAGATGGACTAATCACGACAATCCTAATAAATGGTCTTATTATAGGAATATATCAGGAGGTTCGGTATATATTGATTGGGCTAGAACAGATAATGGATATACTTCTAAAACTATGTATACTTACAATTCAAAGGCGAGATATCCAGACAATAACCAAATAATAATACTTAACCCAGTAAATGGTGTTATATTTTATGTATATAATTCAGATGATACTTTAAAAGCTGTAGTTGATGCTAATGGTAATATTCTTCTATTACTTAACGAAAATTATTATTAGGATTAATATTAGTAGTAAGATCTATATAGATCTTACTACATTTTTTATTTTTTGATTGGATAAAAAAGGAGGTAATAATGAAATTTAGAAAAATTAATAATATTCAAATTACTAATGCTATTGCATATGCAAGAAGATCTAAAGCACATCCTGATACTCTATATTATAATATTGTTATGGGTTCAGAAGGAGAAGGATTTTATCCATATTATATTTGTTTAGCATCTAAGTATTTTAAACCTAGTTCACTTACTGATACATTAGAACTATCTGATAATAATTACACTATACAACTTATTAAAGATAAAGATAAACAACCAAGATTGTATAAAGATGGTAAAAAGATATTTAGTGTTTATAAATCTAATGGATATTCTTATCCCAATGATACACTTTTAATTTGGGAAATTCCTAATGTGAAATATACTAATGTTAAATATACTCTAACAGGATGTGTAGAAAAATTAGAAGAAGGTGGAGGAATAGGTAAGGAAAGAAATGGAGTTAAATATTATTCACCATCTGTACTATTAGAAATATACGGTGATTGTAAATTAGAATGGAGTGCACTTAATGAACAAGGTTTACCTATTAAACAAACAGTTACTTATAAGTACGATTCAGATGAATATAGCATTACTGATATAGAAGTTATACAGTAAGTAATACATAAGGAGGTTAACTTATGAATAATAATGGATTTCAACATAGAGTATATGATAGTAGAGGTTCTAGTATGATTATTACTAAAACAGAATCTAAAGGTCCAGATATGAATATTACATATTCTAATAAATCTTTTAACCCATGCAAAAGGTATAACTCTTCCATTAATAATTCTAAGAGTGGATTAGCAGATAAAATATCTGCTGAGTTATTAAAAGAATTCCATAATAAAAAGTAAATATTATGTATACTACATTACAAGAAGTTTATGATCAATATTTAAAAGTTAAACCAGATAGCAATCTTTTATCTAATATTAAAATGTTTCGTATAGCATGGGCACAAAAGAATGATGAACATATTGCTTATCTTGGTAATAGCTTAATAGGTTCATATCGTATTATATTCTCTACTCTAGATGAAAATACATTTTTTGAAGCTCTATTAGGATTAGATTATAAAGAAATACAACAAGAATTATATAATGTTAAAGGTATAGATAAAAATATGAAAACAATAAGTAATTGTTTTTATCTTACTTGTGTATATCTTATGTATCTTTTTACTAATTCTAAATATCTATCTGATAAACAAAGGATAGAAGGTGTAAAAGAAGTATTTTATGTTATGTCTTATAAAATGTTATCTTCTCTTAACACACACTATTTTAAATATCCTATAGATGAATCAGTAGCTAAAGCAATTAATGAAAGAATGACACTTAAATTTTTAGTTAAGAGATTTAATAATTGGCAAAATGTTATAGATTATAAATCAGAAGATGTACTTAAAAAAGGAATACATGAAAATAGAATCAGTGATATGAGTAATGCAGATGATGCAACTAGAGTTATTTCTGATATACAGACTAAATATAGAGATATGTATAAAAATCACTTTGCTGTATTATTAGAAGTTAACCAACAAAATGAAAGAATAACTTCATCTTCTCTTATTACTAAAACAGAAGATGGAGAAGGAATAAAAGATATTGTAAATAGACCAGATAATTATATTAACTATCTTAAATCTATTATAAATTATCCTAATTCTTTTATTAATCAAGATTTAGTATATATTGTAATGTCATTATTTAAAGGTGTAGATGAACAACAAATGTTTACATTTTTAAAATATTTATCCCAAGAAGAAATAAAAGAAAAAGATTGGATAGTAGAGACTACTATTATATCATCTTTAGAATATTTAATATCTAAGAAAAGAACTAAAGACTTTGTAAAATATATGTATGAAATTTTATTAATTTTAAAATCTTATTATTCTAGCAGTAATACTAGAAACCAAGATAATAAGAAATTAAAAAAGATATTACAAGACTTAGTTAAAAAGAGTGTAAAAAGAGCCAATGGTTCTGTTTGCTCTAAGCTTAGTATAGCTAGTATTATATATATCTTTATGAGAAGTGCTATGAAATAATACAAGAACGAAATGAGTTAAAAAAAAATAACAGTAGCAGGGATTTACCCTGCTACTGTTACAACCTTTTCTTCTAATCTATCAGGAGAGAGTTTAAATTCTACTAACTCCTCTTTTAGTTTCTTTAACTCTCTTTCTGAAAAACATTTTTTAACAGCAATATCTAATACTTTGTTAATAGTAATAGCTTGTGCTGCTTCTAAGTATACACTTATACCCTTTGGACCATTTATCTTAGTGATGGTTACTTTAAAATTTAAAGCATCATCCTCTAAGAATAGAGCTTCTTTTCCTTTAGTAGTAAATTCCACTCTTGTATTATAAATAATGTAATTGTAAGTGGCTTTACTACTATGCGCAAAAACTGATGTCAGTTTTAGATTTTTAACTAACTCTCCCATTTTATTCTCCTTTTTTTAGCTAAGATTATACTATTAAAATTCTTATCCACTTTACACTAATATAATAATGTATAGTTATTATATTTTAAAAATAAAAAAACTACCCTCTTAGTATAATAACTAAGAGGGAATTTTGTTATTTAGCTTTTGCTTTTAGTAAAGAAGCTTGTAATTCTTTCTTTACTTTCTTAGCTTCATCTAGCTTTTTTTGTTTAGCTAGATAAGCTTGTTTTAGTTCTTCTTGTAACTGAGCAAAAGCTTCTTTTAGATCTCGTTTCTTCATAACGATCTCCTTTTTATAAAATTTTTGAACAAATAACTAATCTCTTAGTATACTTGTTCTTAATAATAACATATAGTTATTATTATCTATAAATACTATTAGATACCCATCTTGAATGATTTTTCCACCATAAGGAGCTTAATATGACCATAACACAAGAAACTTGGTTTGATATTATTAATGCTGTTCCAGGTTTAAAACAAGATCCCGAAGTAAGATATGAAGGTGATTATGTTATAATTAAAGGTAGACCTATTGGATATGGTATTTTACTTAGATTATTTAAAAATAAAGATAGAATAGATTACATGTTTGATTCTGCTAATAATACTCAACTCAAATTCCATAGATTCTTCACATTTGAATTTATTAAAATATTAGAATATGTAGAAAATAATAAGAAAATAAGATATGATGTTAATAGAGAAAATATTCCTCCTATTTTAAATACATTAAAAAGAAATATAGATAACGAAGAAGAATATGATATAGATAGAAAACATATAGATAAAACATTTGAATTTAAACCTAAAGAACACCAAGATGAATTCTTTAAAGAGTATTTTAAATTTAAACATCATATGGGATATAGAGGTGGATTATTACATGGTGCAGTAGGCAGTGGTAAAACACTAGCTTCATTATTCTTAATGGAAGGATTACATACTGAAATAGATAAGATTTTCATAATATGTCCATTACCAACTTTAGAGAAAGTATGGTTATCTACTCTATCCGGAGAAAAAGGAACTGGATATAAAACTAAACAAAGTGTATGGAATGTAAGAACAGGTAAAGAATATAATAATGAAAAATATATAGTATGTAACTATGAAGCTATGGATAAACTATATGCTCAACTTAATGAGTTTAGAGCATACAATGTAGGTATAATCATAGATGAATGTCATAACATGAATGATCCTAAATCTAATAGAACTAAACTATTAAAAGATATAGTAAGAGATTCTAGAAGTAATAATGTATTACCTATGTCAGGTACACCATTAAAAACAGGAGTTAAAGAGTTAACAACTATTTTTACTCTATTAGATAATAACTATACAGATGCTGTTGAAAAAAGATTTCAAAAGTTATATTCTAATCCACCTGAATTCTTAGCAGATTTATTAAAAGAAAGATATAAAGGTTATTCTAAATATGTATCTAAAGATGTATTAAAATTAGAACCATTAGAAACTATCAATCTTAAAATTAAACTACCTGATAAAGTATTTGAAAAATACACTCTTAAGAATATTAAAGAAGATTTAAAAGAATATATTAAAAGAAGAAAAGAAGAAATACTATCTGATCTACCATACTGGGATGATGTATATCTTAAATTAAGAGATAAGGCTTATGATTTAGGTAAGATAGGAAGTTATGATAGAATGAAATATGAAGAAGCAGTTATGTTAATAAGACAAACTAATCCTCGTAAATTATATACTATACCTGTTGAAGTAGAATTTGCTAATAAATTTGAAAAAGAACAAATTATAGCTAGATTAGAAGGTGAAGAAAAGAAGTTATTTAGAGAAGCAAAAACAATTTATAAATACTATATGTTAAAAATAAGAGGAGAAGCTTTAGCTAATGTAATAGGTAAAGCTAGAATGGAATGTCATAAAGAGATGTGTAATTATTTAGATTTTGATGCTATCTTAAAAGCTACTAATAAGAAAACTATTATATTTTCTAACTATTTAGAAATTTGTAATCATGTAGAGAGTTTAGTTAGTAAGAAAGGTTATAAACCTATTGGTATATATGGAGATACTACTAAAGAATTATCTTCAAGAGTTAAGACATTTACAGATGATAAGAAAAGAAATCCATTAGTAACAACATTTAAATCTTTATCTACAGGTGTTCCATTAATAATAGCTGACACTATCATTTGTATAGATATGCCATTTAGAATGTATATTTACGAACAAGCAGTTGGAAGAGCATGGAGATTAGGACAAGATTCAACTGTTACTTCTTTTATATTAGAAGTAGAAAATGATGAACCTAATATTAATAGTAGAAATATAGATATCATTGCATTCTTCGAGGAAGAAGTTACTAAAATAACAGGTATAGCTTCTTCAGTTGGTATTAAAGGCGAAGATAATAAAGATGAAAAACTTATAGCTGGAGAAATTAGTGTAGAAGAATTTGAATTAAGTCTACAAGATATTAATGTATCTAAAGAAGAATACGATTTTAGTTTATCTAGTGAAGCATCTAAGAATCCTAAAAGAGCAGCAGTAGAATCTCTTATATTAAAATACATAGATAAGATAGTTACAGGTAAAGAAAATACTAAGCTATATCAAGATTTATTTGCTAGTATGAACGATAAAGAGTTTGATATCTTTATGAATAAATTAAAAAATAAAGAAATAAATTTATCTATTATTATTCCTAATGGAGATAATAGATTTAAAGTAGATTTAAATAACTTAATGAAGTTAGGTAAAGAATTAGGTTATGATTTCTTTCAACATTTAAACTATGGACCAAATGAAGATAGACCAGGATTTAAAACTCCTAATAAACATATGGTATTAGCTTTACCTGTTAGAAGAGCTAGTCAGTTAGTATCTAAGAAAATATCTATACCTACAGATACTTCTAGTATAGATACTCTATCAGGACAAGTTACTAATAGTTCTAAAGGTTCTAAAATTACTAATCCAGAAATACAAATTCTATTAGGATTAGGATTAAAAGATTCATTAACAGAGTTATTAAAAATAAGAGGTGGGGATTTAGGAGCAGCTAGAGCGACAGAACAGTTGTTGTATAAACACGGTAGTGTATCTCAACAACAAGCTAATCAATATGCTACAGATGTTGTAAGTAAGAAAACATTGAAAGCTTATTTCAACGCTATGGGAATATCAACTACCTTATAAAAAAAGAAAAGATAGTATTTTAGTTGGGAGAAGTTATAGTCTTCTCCCAACCGAGGCAGTGCTACATAAGACTATGGGATCTTACTCTATAGCCTTTAGCTTGTAAGTAATAAATAGCAATATCGTGTGTTGTTATCACACGAAGTCGTTCTCCATTTCTTACAACATCTACCATCTCTTCTGGCTGATTAAGCATAGCTATTGCCTTGGAAACAGACATGTTCTTCATGTCAAGCCTCCAACAGATTTAAATTAGGACTGATACTATCGATATCAGTCCTGATCTGCATATGAATAATATATAGTTATTTTACAAATAAAAAAAAATACCATAGGATGATAATTCATCCTATGGTTATTATATTATTCTTTCTTTTCTAAATTTTCTTTAATACATCAACAACTTTTAAAAATGCATCTAATTTTTCATTAGCTAACATACCATTAATATTATTAATAAAATTCATCTCCTTTTCAAATAGTTCTTGATCTTTAACAGGCATAACTTCATGGGATGATGATGCTTTTAAATCATTAATTATTAAGTCAATAGATTCTTCCATCTTAGCACAAGTTCCATATATCTTAGTAAAATGTTCAACTGTTAATACATTAACAGGAATATTACTAATATCAAACCATTCTCTATTATCTTGTGTATAATTATCTAATACATCAAATATGTTTAATACAACTGTATCAAAACTTACACCTATCTCATTATTAATTATAGAATTTACTAAACTATTTAACTCTGTAAATATCTTCTCACCATCTTCTTGATTAAGATTACATAACTCTCTAACATGATCTTGAAATTGATATAAAAATATAAAAAATCCTACACTCTTTAAATCTCCTAATGTATCTGGAATATCAGAACATCCATATTGATCTAAATAACATTGCCTCCAACTAGAATTTTGTAATATTTCTATAACATCAAATCTTATAGACTTAATAGTTTTTAATTGTTCTTTTAATATATTTAAATTAGTAATGATATCATTAACACTATGTATATAATCTGTATATGTAATATAAGATTGTGATTTTACATTTTCTATTTCTTTTTCAACAAGATTTCTTACTTCTGGTACACCTATACAAGATGAAGTAGGAGATAGATAAACAATATCTTTACTACCTGTAAAAATATTGTTACCTAACATTTCTTCTAAAGAAATAATATCTTGTCTACATGTCATATTATTCTTATTTAGTTTATCTAAAAAGATATTTAAGACATTTAATTTTTCTTTATTAGTCATACTATCTCCTTAACTTATTTTTAAATTACCATCTTCTATTTTAATAGCTTTAGCAGTTACAATAGCTGCTTGTTTATAAGTATCAAAATATCTATTAATAGTAAAGATATCATCAGTAGTAAAATGTTTAGTAATACCTAGTGCGTCATATACACAAGTAGCACTACCTATTCTTGATACTACATCATCATTTACAAAAGTATCTGTTTTATATTCAAATACTCTTCTTAAACAACTAACAAACAATGATTTATCAATAAGAGCTAATTCTCCTATTTCATCACTTAGTTTATTAAGTTTGATAATATTCATAGCTGAATTATCATCTAGAGCATTTTGAATTAAAAACGAAGTAATAGTTTCTGCAACACCAAGATATGTTACATATCGTTTTTTAGCATCGTTGATTTGTAATATATCAACAAGAGATTGAGCAGTTGGTGAATTAAGAGTGATAGCCATAGTTTTCTCCTTATATATATTAGGCTAGAGTTGAAAGTTTAGCAGATGCTAAGTGTAAGTCATTTTCAGATAGTGAAGCAAGTAGTTCATCTATCTTTTGCATTTCTTTTTGTTTACCGCCATTTAAGAAATTTTTAATAGCCTCTAATGGTCCTTTGCGAGGTTGAGGTAGATCTTTTAACAAGTAATCAACTGTTTCAATATTAGTTATTGCTTGTTTAATAGTTTGTTTATCTAAGTTAGAATTCCTTAAGTTTCTTATCATATCATTTCTTAAGGCTTTATATCTTTCATAATTGCTACCATATAAATCTGTATCTCTTATATCACTATCTGGCCATAATACAGTATAAGAAATATAACTAAATGCTATTGTAACTAAACTAAGAACAAAACCAACGAGAGGAAGTAAACTAGTTACTATAAAAGCTATTATTATTAAACCACAAATAATTAATGCTGAAAGTCCAAATAACTTGTAAGCTGTATTTGTAGATTTATTATGTACTTTATTTAAAGCAGATATTAATTCAACTTGTAATCCAAATTTAGAACTAAATTGATCTGCTAACCTTTCTAAATTATATCTTCCTCCTACATTAGTTTCAGCTTTCATATGCTTTAATTGCTCATGTAGTATAGTTAATCCTATTGCTATTGTATTTTTATCTTTTAACTTTATAACATTAGGATCTTTAAATGCGTCTGCATACGCTAATAAGAAACTTTCTTTAGGCGTCTTATTCTTATTTCTAATATTATCTATAAATGTATCTGTAAGAACTATACTATCTCTTGTTAGTTTATAACTATAAGCTATTTCGTTAAATGCATGTCCTATTTCATGTAGTGCAACTGCAACTAACTCCCTAGCTGTCCAATCTAAATCAAGCCATACATCAGGATCACAGCTAAATGTAGTAATAAAATCTTTAGGTAATCCTATAATCTTAGCATTCTTATTATTAATAATAACACCTTTACCTAATTGATTATGTAACTCATCTAGAGATTTTACTAGATTAGTTAACATATTATAAAAATCTTGTTCTTCAGCTAGAGTATCTACTGTTGTGATTTTAGCTTCATCTTTTTTATAACCTAGAATTTCTTTTAAATTATCAGATGTCATTCTTATATTTTTATTAGCTAATACATCTACTGTAGGAGGAGGACTAACCATCATAGCATATGAACCTCCACCAGGATTAATAACATGTTTAGTAGGTATACCAAATCTTTCTAATATAACTCTATCTATTTTATCAAATGTTATAAATATTTCTTTCTTACCTGCTTGGTTATGTAATTTTGTAAGTAATTCATCATAAAGTTTTTCTAAAGTTACAACTACAGCGTCATTATATTGTGGGTCTATCATTTCATAAGACACTTGTAGTTGTGAAGAGAAAAAAGGTTGTTCCATATACGAATACATGGAATTAGAAGAAGTTTTAATCATAAAGTGAACCTCCATATGTTAAATTCAGAAAACTTATGGATATCTTGTTATCCGAACATTTTTATAATTATATATAATTCTTATTGCGTTATAATAAATATCCCAAAATAAGGAGAATAATATGGGAGACTTAACTACAAATCAAAATGTGACTAACTCCACTAATGATATTTATAAACAATCCTATATCCATTATGCTAATATCTCTGATCAAGATAAAAAAGAGATCGATCTAGAAACATTAAATCGTGAGATTAAAGATCGTTATTATGACGGAAATATATTTCTAAAAAAATCAGACAACGATCCTTTTAAACATGGTGGTATTGAGATATTAGGAAATGAAAATATCCCTTGGATAGCAGATGGTGTAAAATTATTTTATCCATATAATAAATTAATACTACCTGAAGAACATGAGATATTTTTAGATAATGTTTATAAATGGAGACAAAGCGGAGTTGACACATTAAAAGCATTTAGAGAAAATAAAGAATCTTACGATATGATAGGAAAAGAACTAACTTATCGTAATGATCAACTTGGAAATCGTAAATTATCACTTAGAGCTATTCAGTCACTACATAAACAAATATGGGTGTATTATCCTAACATATTTGCTAAAGTAGATTTTGATCAAGTTAATACACAAAGAGAGTTTAATACCGCATTATCACAGATAAAAATGCAACATAAATTACAATTAACTAAAGAACAAAATGAAGTTACAGTAAAAAAGAAACAACTCGAAGTTGAGAAATATCTAAAGGTAATAGCTAATGAAATGGAAACTAAAGCTGCTAATGAATTGTCTAGTTTATATCAATTTGTTAAACATGACCTATTTGAAACAGTTACTAAAATTATAGAACCAGATTCAGACTTTAAAGAGATAGTTGCATTTGAAAATAAGGCTAGTAGTCTAATGCGGTGTTATTCAACATGTGAGCAACATATTAAATGTTGGATAATAAAGAATTCTAATTATCTTATTGACGTAGATCACTATGCAAATTTGATACACCAAGATATTATTAAAGAAGCATTCAATCTTAAAGATCAACCGTGGGAAACTATTGAAAGAACTTTAAAAGGTATATTTATCATAACTAAAGAAGTAATACCTGGACATATACCATGTAATAATGATTATGATCGTAGTATTAAAAATCATTATTTACAAAATTCACAATTTGTATATGGAGGTAATCCAGACATAGCTGAAAAGTTAAGAGTTATTTTTGGTAATACAGTTTGTAAAAAGGAAAATAGAGAAATTTACTTTGTAACATTCATTCCGCAGGAGAAATTTATAAATACTCCATACTATATAGGTAATTTAGGATTAGTCGTAGGCTGTGGTGTAGTTAAACCAAACACTGCTCATATACATTCTAAACCTGCATATATAAGTAGAAGAAAAAATGGATTTAATATTAATTATAATATTAATACCCATGTTGAAAATAAGGTATTTTGGATAGTTGTTAATGATAAACCAGTTAAAATTGTGCCAGAGTATAATAAATACAAGAATGAACATTGTACAGTTACATATTATTATAATAATACAGTTAAAGAAGAGAAAAGTTGTCATCCTGATAATACTAAAGAATTAGAAGAGTTAGGTATTTACGACGATGTAAGATTAGCTAATGAATACATTAATGGTCGTATTAAAGATTATGAAACGAAAAAGAAAATAGCAGATTTAAAGTTTAATGCAATTGATGCTAATGTAGCAATAGCTAATGCTAAAAAAGATATAGTTGAAGATACTCAGTCTCATAATCAAATTATGAAGAAAAACGAGATGAAAGAACAGAAAAGAAAAAATAAAGAAGAAAAACAAAAACGAAAAGAAGATAAAAAGAAAAGAAAAGATGAACTATACAGACAAGGCGCAGAAGACGCACTTAAAATGCAACAAATTCAAAGTGATATTAGAGAGTCTTATAATACAGTTAGAGTTTCTGATAATAAAGTTACAGAATCACAATGGAAAATTGGTGCGAGTGTAGTTGGAGGTATTGTAGCTGGTATTACAGCAACAGTTACAATATTAAAATTACTTAAATCTAAATAAGGAGTAACAACATGAATGACGCATTAGCTCAAATTATAGAGACAACTTCTCCCAAGTTTAATAAGAATGTAGTAGATGGATCGGTTAAACAGATATTACAACTTATACCTGAATATCTAGATAAAATCTTTCAATCTTCTGTTAGATCTTTATCTAGCAAGATACCATTAAAGTATTTAGGTTATCGTAGAATGTGTCCGGAAGAAGAGCTAAATAGGTTAATACTCTCTAACAGTAATAAGATTAGATATGATATTGCTGTATCTGATCTTTATGTTGTTGAGTATCTCTTAGAATATGATGGACAGCTTATTAGTAGACCATTATATCTACCTTATACAGATAAGGGTAATATTATTAGAATATCTGGAACTCAGTATACTCTAATTCCAGTATTATCCGATACTGTAATTTCACCATCGCATAAAGAAGTTTTTGTAAGATTGTTAAAAAGAAAAATCATCTTTAAACGACATATCATTAACTTTGTTGTTAATGGTGAAAAAATACCAGGGCAAGTTATTTATGCAGATATTATACAGGTAAAAAATCTTATTAAAGATTCATTACAAGGAAGAGTTATAACTCCTATGTCTCTTTATCTATTAGGAGAATATGGAGTAAGAGAAACTATGAATAGATATGCTAAAACAGATAAGTATATTATCACAACCGGCAATGTTGATAAATACAAAGATACACATAACATATTTGAAACTACTAATATTAAATCTGGTTATAACAAAGAAGCATATTATGAAGGTTCTAATATTAAATTCTGTTTAGATAAGTCTGTAGAAATTACACATTTCTTAGAGAATTTTATATATGGCTTTCTATATGTATTCCATGCTTTACCAGAATATACAGATGACTTCTTAGATGTATATAAAGATAAAAATGTTCAAGATGAATTACTACATTGGAGGATTCTATTAGGTAGAATAGCTTATAAGAATACATTTAGTGTAGATAGAATATGTCAAGATATGGAAGAACATTTTGATACATTACAAGGATATTTAGATAACCTTATTAAAGATAAGTTAACAGAGAATGATGTTCATGTTGAAAACTTCTTTGACTTATTAGCTTACTTAATGGAAAATTTCAATATGTGGTTAATTAACAATAAAGAATTTAACAGTGATATTTCTAATAGGTATATAGATGTATTATACTATATCCTATATGATATTATTATTGGATTCAATATGATTATCTTATCTGTAAATAAAAGAGCTAGTAAAAAACAAGATAAACTTTCTTATAAAGAAGTATCTAAGATAGTAAGTAATGAATTAAAAACTAGGTTAATATTTAATCTAGTTAAATCGTCAACTATGAAGTTATGCGCACAACTTACAGAGTCAACGATAGATATTTATTACCCTAAGATAACTTCTCTACTAGAGGATTAACTATTGGTCCTCTTTAAACGGTATTAATTGCGGGGACGTACTTATTAAGTTATAACTACTACTTACACATAGCAATATAGTGTAATACCGTTAGAGTAATAATTCATAACGGCATAGTAAAAATGTTATAAATAGAGACAATCAACGCAGCGAAGTATCCCAAGTGGATATGAGTTCAACGACTAGATTTGCTTATAAAGGAATTTGTATGTTAAAACCAATTCTTAATTCACCTGGTTATTTTATATCTAACCAAGGAGAAGTATACAATAAGAATAATTTGCGTTTGAAAACTTTCTTTAAACCAGATGGTTATGAACGAATAAGACTAAAATCATTAAGACATAATAAAAGAGTAAATTTCAGTATACATTCATTAGTTGCTGAATACTTTTTAAATAACGGACCATATATATGTCCTAATACCCAAATTAACCATATCAATGGTAATAAAAAAGATAACCGATTGGAAAATTTGGAAGTTGTTTCTCAAACAGAGAATGTTAATCATGCTCATAATTTAGGATTATATAATTATGATTTACCGTTAACATCTTTATGTATTAAAACAAATAAACAAAAAGTCTTTCGTTCGTTAAGAGAAGCTGCAAAACATTTTCAAGTTTCTTTAAATTATCTTAAACCTAGAATAATCTTTAGTAAAGTATATCCGTTTAAGCAAAAATATATTTTAACATATGATATGAAAAAATATATAACGCAAATTGTTAATTTAAAAGGTAAGAAAACTATATTTGTCTATGATCATGTATTACAGACAGAAAATGTAGCAGTCGCCTTTTCTCAATTAGCATTACAATACGGATTACCGTATATTACAATCGGTCGTAAATTAAGAAGCAAAAAAGTTAGTGATTTTTACATCGGAGGTTATACAATTAGTTTAAAACCTTTAGTAAAAATTATATTTAAAAATGCTACACAAGCTTCTGAAGACCGAAAAAATCTATGGTTTAAGTTATCAAAAGCATAACATCGTACATCATAAGCTATTGATGATGGAAATATACCGATCTACGTCATGTAGATATGATATAGTCTCAACTGACTTTAGTCACCTCATGTGTAATAGCACATGTTGTCTTACGAGAGTAAGAGCAGTTCTACTATAGAACGGATAGAGCGTAGCGAACTCTATTGAAGATATTTGCAATCTAGAGGCACGGGAGTTAAAAGAGGTTCTAAAACCACATTCCCAGAGTCTACTAAACAACTTAAAGGACATGATCTTTATATAGGATCACTTCTATTCTTAACTAAACAAGCTCCTAGTCCTAGATTTAGAAGTAATCTTTATATGGATTATAACTTATATACAGGTAAACTTAATATACCACAAGATATTAAAGAAACAACACAGTTACTAGAT
>ERZ808278.973-NODE-973-length-14171-cov-7.821337_pt1 | contig 14171 bp, 23 predicted proteins | sample MGYA00521239_ERZ808278 | MGnify/ENA primary metagenome ERZ808278 (study PRJEB31516, sample SAMN03275600) | gut metagenome | biome: mammalia-associated habitat; material: feces | host: Papio cynocephalus | place: Kenya | collected 2012-07-17 ... | reverse complement strand
GTAGGTTAAAGGGGGAATAGGTTTAAGCGTGAGAGATAGTGTTAGCAACAAGGGGACGGATAGGTTTAAGGGAACGGGAAATTTGAAGAACTTGCATAGCTTTTTTAACAGCGTGAATATCTTCATCATCGGGGCGCTCCATGTCTTTGGATTCGTGCCACACTTCTGATATAACAGCCATAGACATCTTGCAGGCATGGTCGATTACTTCTTGCATATCATCGGCTGTGTATTCATCAACATTTTTCATTGTGCGAACTCCTTAGCGAACTCAAAGATTTTGTCTAAGTCCGCTGAATCAAATACGTAATTAATCACTGGGATAGTGTATTGCCCTTTCATTTTTTGGAGGGCGGCGGATAGATTGTCGTGTAAAGATTCCAGTTCAAACAAGCCGTCCTTATCAGCAAGAAAAGCGAACTGGTCAAACATTCCTTGTATTTTGGGTTTAGCTTGCAAGACTAAGAAAGTCGTGAGCCCTTGTTGAACTAATGAACCTTTATTACATAGTTCCTTTTCAGCCCACGTTTCTACAGCCTTGCCAAAGTCTGAACTGGATATCTTCATGGTTAGGCTCCAGTGCTAGAAGCGGTAGGAGCAACCCATGAGTTGTAACGTTCCATCACCTCAGGACAGATAGCACTCTTTGGAATCACAGTCTTTGTTATCAGACCGAGAGTGTTATTTATCCCAGCAATGGCGCTGTTAGTGGCTTGAGCTAAAGCAGTTACCTGACCTTCAAGCGAACCGATACGGCGTTCGTTATTCAAAGATAAGGTAGCCAAGTCAGCGGCAACCGAATTGATACGATTGTTAAGATTGATGTAAGACTCAGCAATCTTATCGTTGGTGTATTTCTCGGCTTTCAACTGACCTATTTCAGCGTCTTTCTCGGCAAGACTAGCAACGGCTGCATTACCTGCGAGCATTGCTGAATTGTTACCGAACAGACCTAAGCCACCGTTATTGAGCAGAGCTAAAGCGGTGCCGGCAATTCCAAGACCGAGTCCTGAACCTGCCACACCTTTGGAAGCATAATCGCCCATAGTGCACTCCTTATGTTTGTTTAATTGCGTTTAATTTGTTCACGTATTATAAGTGAACATCTACATAATGCAACTAAAAACTAAATAAGATGCACTTAAGAGCTTGTTAATTGTGATAATTATTATCTTTGAAAACACCTTGATTTATAAGTTCTGTGAAGACTTCACGCAACTTAACCGCGGTGCTTTTTTCGATGGTGACAGGCTCTGAAAAGGAAAATCCAGAACTGCTTGCTTGGGAGTTAGGTTTAACGGTTGAGTGTAACCACGTGAGAAATTCAGCACCGTTAAAACAATTAGTAGATTCAATAAGTTCTTTGATAGCGGCGAGGTTGTACCACACTAATTTGATGCGTCCATTGGGAGTGATGGTCTTGTGATGATGGACATTTTTGGGATCAAGTTTCTTAGTGAAGTAGGTTAGGTTGGAAAGTTTTAAAACGTCGCACGCATCTTTTGCCGCAACCCAGATGGTGCCGTCGTCAGTTTTGAGATGAACCCTTACGGGCGTTTCATGAAATAAAAACGTGTTAAATTCCGCGGGCTCTGGATTAAATCGCATATAAGAAAACTCCTTTTTACTTGTTGTATGTTTGTTTGGTTTTCATAAACAAGTATGCAACAAAATCTAGCTAGCTAGACAAAAAAGTTTCTCAGAACCCGCAAAAATTTGTGCTCTAAATTGTTCTAGTTTATACTCCGTTGTACGCCATTAGTCGAAAATGTTACTGATTTATAAGGGTTATTGAAGTTTTGTGAGTTAGCAATTTTATTTTTTTTATTTTATAAATCAGATAATTATCTCTGACTTAGTTTTAAAGTTAAGCATTTTATTAGTGCTACTGTATAGCTAACAAATGGCGTATACATGCGGTTTATCAAGGGGTCAAGTACACCGTTTTACAGCACAAATCTGTGTTATAAATTTTTCTATAGGTGCGTATAACTCTTTGATTTAATTCCGTTTTCTTTAACATTTTACAGCACAAAAAATTATGCTTACAGAAAACAAGATTAAGTCATTAAAATCCAAAGAAAAAAAATACGAACTTTTAGACGGCAATGGTCTTTATGTTCGTGTTTATCCGTCAGGTAAAAAGGTTTACTTGCTCCGGGTAATGTACAAACGCTACATGTACAACGAAGTTTTGGGAGAGTGCAACAGGCTTACCTTGCTCGACGCTCGTCTGAAAGCGTGTCATTTTTTATCAGACATTGAAGACGAAACAGAAAACAAAGTCCGTACTTTCAAATCTGTTTATGAAGAATGGGCGGAAGAAAAGAAACAAAAAATCAAGCACTGGTACGTTGTCGAAAATCTTGTCAGCCACGTGCTGCCTAAAATAGGAAAACTTGGAGTTGAAACAATTGACGATTCCACATTGAAGTCAGCACTCCGTGAACTTGAAGATCAGGGAAAAATCAATACTATTCATCGCGTCATCTTTAAAGTAAATGAGATCATGCGTTTTGCTTATTCCATGGGATATATTGAACGCATCAAAACCCAGTACGCAATTCAACGTTTCCCTAAATTGCCTGCTATCGTTCACCGTGCTTGGATTGATCCTGATAAGTTGAATGTTGTCTTGGATTCATTTAAGCATGCGTCAGAGTATTACACGGATTTCTTTTTGTTCTCTATTTATTCCATGTTACGTCCGGGGGAAAACGCGATCCTACAATGGGATTGGATAGATTGGAAAAACAATATCCTCACTATTCCCGGTCAAAGCATGAAGATGAAACGTGATCATCAGGTACCGTTATCATCTCAGATGCTACAGATTTTACGGAAGATGAGAGAGCTGAATATCAGTGATACTTATGTTTTCGCAACGATTAGAAAAGGTGGAGTGTCGGATCATATAACTAAGGCGGCTTTTCAAAATTTTCTTAAGAAAGTAAAACTTCTTTCTTTATGTTCCCCTCATGGATTCAGAGCAACTGCACGCACTTGGATGGCTAGAGTTCATATCCCAGAGCAAGTTGCAGAGGCGTGCCTCGCTCATGTGTCAGGTAATCAAGTTGTGGTTGCGTATAATCACGAAACTTTTTTAGAGGAAAGACGGAAAGTGATGCAACAATGGGCGGACTTTGTGGATTCTAAACGGTAAGTAATAAAAAAGCAGGGCATCAACCCTGCTTTCGTTTTCTTTCATCTTTCTTTCATCTTTCGCGTTATCTTTGCGCTTGATTTAGGATCCATTGGTCAACCGCTGATTCCGACCAAACTCGCTTTCCTCTTGTAAGACTGGCAGTAATCATAATCGGTTTAGGGAATCCTGCACGCTTTACGATTTTGTACATAGATGCCTTTGATACATGGAATCTAATAGATAATTCCATTATGTTCAGCAACTTTTCAGCCATTTTTATTTCTCCGATAAAACAGTTTTCAACAAATCCAAATGAGCGGCGATATCGTTGGTGCCATAGTCAGCACCTAGAAACATTGTCATGCCGCCTTTACCTTTGGGAGCCGACTCTAAAACGGTGAAAGCCTTGATTTGAGAGTCGTCTTTGATAATTTGAGAGCGTGTTAAAACGTCGAATGGACCTTTAACAACGCCATCAGAATCATGCGGCTTGTTATCCAACGGCGGTGTGAACAACAGCACGGCAACACAGGAACCCTTAAAGGTTGGAATTTTGTTTTCTCTTTTGGTATACGCAAGTATTGATGCTTCCTTTTTCATCCACTGAGAATACTTATAAGTAAGTCTCATTACATGCGTTACTCTTTTCTTGCCAGCCCGTCTCATTCCAGATACAAAGTGCGCTCCACCTCTTAATGCTTCGGCATCTAAAGGGACAACGGTCAATCTTTCATTCAACGGAACTGGCACGTTTGAAAATTTAATCCGTACTATCTTCATTCAAACCCACCATTAAATCGTTGAAGTCGGTAGGTTTGTTTGAGCCGGTACGAGTCATGAAATTAACTAAGCATTCTCTAGTGAATGATGGAATTTTTACATCTCCACTTACAGCTTGTGCAGCCAAATAAGCATCACGTTCGCCATTGCCTTTATCCCCAAATATGACAATGCGAGCGTTAGGGAATGTTTTACGGATCTTAAGTGCTACGGACTTTAAGTTCGTGCAACTCATGGCGGCGATTGTGTAGAAACCAGACATCTTATAGATAGACATGGCAGTAGCAACGCCTTCACAAATTCCAATAGTTGCGTAGTCTAAAGTTGCGTGCATTCTACTGGGATTTTTAAACGAGAACGGATACCAAGCATTCCCTTTAATTTTCCCGCCTGCGAGCATGGTTTTGTTGCCATAGTCATCGATGAATTGCAGGCTTGATACATTGGGATTGCACGGACTATCACGCAATGGCACTACAACTACAGCGCCTTGAATACGTTTACCTTGATGCTTTAAAGGGAAACCGACTCTTAAATTGATCCTTCCAATAGTTTCAACACGATAATCCCAGTTAAGGTCAACGGTATCACGCAAGTACAAGCTTAAATTTTTCTTAACCCAGTAATCATGATTGAAAGCGTATAGTAGATTTGGGATATCGTGATAAATCTCAGTTGCACGGACTGCTACCGCCTGATATCTTTCCATCTGTTCAGCAAGCGCTTTAGCTTCAAGTGCGTGCTGTTCTTCTCGTTTCTGTCTTATCTCCTCTTTGGTCAACTTACGTGTGGAATGTTTAACCCATATGGCTTTTTCACCAGTAACCCAGTTATACACAACGCCACCGGCACGGTCAGGGAATAAACGAATGCGTCCTGATGTATTGCCATAACGATGACCAACAATAGGAACTAAAACCCATGTAGTCGGATTCAAACGCATGGATACATTAGGGGGGCAGACAACCCCCACAAATGCACATGCGGATTCTAAGTCAGCAAATATATGTTTCATTGTCTGCACCCCTTGGATTAAAACGGAATATCAGGATCAGCTTGAGTAAGGTTAGGTTCTTTGGGTTCTTCCTTTACCTCGGTACCATGTTCAGCAATGTAAGCTGCACCAGCTTTTCCACCGTTACCAAATACAGCTGCATAATCAGCATCACCTTGAGCGTATGTTGATGTGGTTGTGGTTGTGGCACCGTAAGTAGCGCCCGCACCTGAGCCAATCGCCGCATCACGTTGCTGTTGTTCTTGCTCTTTAAAGAATTTGATTTGACCGTCAAGATTCTTTTGGAGTCTCTTGTAGTCAGCTAAAGCAGTATCGCGGTCGGTCTTTCCTGCAAGTTCGTGAGCGGCTGTTACGAAATTCTTGGAGAGCACGCCAGCTAACTGATATTGATCAACTGATTCGTTCTTGTTATTGAGATAACTTCCAGAGCGGGCAAGCGCACCAATGAAAGTTTTCTTTTCGAGAGCAGGAATTGACCAGTGCTCTTTTCCGTCTTTGTCAGTGCGCACTTTGGGATTGTATTCAGAGCATTCTTTCTCTTTGTTGTAGCAACCACAGAGAGCGGCTACTTGAGATGCAATGAAGTGGGACTTGGTGTTTAAAAATAAGGTAACGAATACCTTGCCGACGGTGTCATGAGTTTTGGGATCACATGCTTCACAAGTTAGGGAAACATAAACTACACGACCCCATGATCCATCGCAAAGTTCCTTATCTTTCTTGCCTTCCTTGAGTTCAGAAAAGATAGTGTTTAACTCGTAAATTCCACCTTCACCCTCAAGATTCTTCATGTCTTGAGTATTTGCAGGAGCGTCGACAGGAGCACCGGTTACTACAATTGGAGTCATTGATAAAGCCATTTTTAAATATCCTTAACAGTTACACTTAATTCTTTGTAGAGATTTCTGAGAGCGGACGAATCAAAAGGATTCAGCCCGTTTGATTTGTTCAACGCATTTGCAACAATCTGTAATTCCGTATGATTTACACAGTGCAGGAAACGTTGAGCCCAAACTACATACAAGTCAGATGTATGCGGCGGTTGATTGAGCGGTTTGGGTTCCATTGCGTCTAAGATTGGAAAGAAGTCGCTTCCAGTATTAGGGTTGTACTTAGCGCCATTGGGTTCTTCTTCAATTATTTCTGCTTCGGCTTCCACAGGGGTTGGCTTTTCTCTAGTTTTGCGTTCAGCTTTAGGAGTCATAACTGATTGAGCAATGCTTTCAGTTGTGGCGGCGGGCACGTTCATTTCTGAATAGTCTTCTGTAGTACCAAATCCAGAAAGAACATCAGGGAAAGCCTCATCACAGCACCATGACATTGCACGTTTTAAAAGCATGCGTTTCCAATAGTGAACCCATGCATTAGTGCGACCTTTCCAAATGCGGATCTTTCCCTTGCCGTTAGGATTGTCGACCCACTCACAAGCCATAAGACCTGCGACAACTGCGTCTTGAGCTGAAAAAGTGATAGTTACATCGGCATGCCCCGGACGTGTTGCAGTACAAGTCCACTTTGGGATCCCATCAGAGTCGTCGTACTCGGATTTGATATCGCCGTACTTCATGCACAATGCTTTCTTTGCGTCAGTGCTTAAAGTTGTACGTCCGTTTACGACTGCAATATTCATGAGTGACTGCAAGGGTTTCATTCCAAGTTCAGCACCACGGGCACAGGCTAAGTAAACATCGCGACCTCTTGATGCATCTTTAGGAGCACCTGCGGGCGTACGGAATGCGTCAGGTACCATACCCGAACGACTCACATAATCAGCCCAGTCACGAGCGGCGTCGAACGTTGCAGGAACATAAGTGAAACCGTTTCCTTTGGATTCACTGGTATCATTCGCAACTGTTGGAAATATTGAATCCAGCTTTTCAGTCGGATTTTTTTCATCAGTCATCGCTAACCTCCTTGATTAAGAAACGACGTGACGGTGTGTTATCCCTCAGATACTTTGCGTAAATCTTGGGATTCTCTTTTTTGAATGCGGCGGAATCGAACGTTTTTCTAGCGGCAGTCGTCTTGTAAGTACACAAAGGCTTACCGTTGGGATCCGTAAGCATGTCGCTTAATCCAATACGTTCTTTAAGTTGGTTCTCAAGCTGTTCTTTGTCAGCCGTGAGTTGTTTGATTTGGTTGCGTGTTGATATGAGTTGGCTGTATACCTTCATATCAAACTCATTGGCTTTGACTTTGGACGAAACAGAACGCTCTGTATCCAAGTCAGCCGCTGTAAGTTCTGGGGGATTGTCATCTAAAACGTTGCGGCACCAGAACTCGTCGATTTTCTCAAGCATCTCTTGGTGGAGTACGTGATCTGCGTGAATAGTGAACACTCTGAAATCGTGATGTCCTATCAAAACAGCAATGTCAGCTACCTCAACACGTGCAACTAACATGTATAACTGGACTTGAAGATAGTAAGGACGCGGAACTTGTGAATCTTCTTGAGCAATTCCAACAACTTCATCGTTTTCAGTTTGATAAATGTTGCCGTCGCCCCAGTTAAGTTTCGCTTGTCCGTATTCGTTGAATTGACCTGTTGAGCTGTTAAGCATCGCGGTCTTTATTTCAACTATTCGTACGGGTTTATTCTTTTCGAGAATTAATCCGTCAATGTTTGCTTGGATTATTGGAAGTTGCGGATAAACAAGGCTAATGTTCGCGTCGATGTGATCACCGTAAATATGACCAACAAGATCCCAGTATTCACGTTTGATTGGCTGTTCGAGGATTGTTCCCCAGTGAGTAAACACGTTATCAGCCGCACCAAATCTTTCACTGCGTAAGGTCTTGTCTTGCCAAAGCGTGAATGGAGTACCCCACGGTGACTCGTTCATTAGCTTTGCCATGTCAGATCCACCAATCCCAGCACAACGTAGGATTGTGAATTGTTCGGATTCGTCGGTGGTTTCTGCTAGTAATGCACGGATTTTGTCACCATGTGCATGGTTTAGTTCCGTGTAGTGGGAAGATGAGAATAGGAATGGCATTTGATGCCTCCGTTGCATAAAAAATACATAATCATTGTAAGATTGATGTATTCAAAATGCAACAAAAATGCATCAAATGTTTTAGATTTAATCTCTATTCACAAAGAAAGTGTATTGTTTGTTCCAAATTACAATTAAAAAGGTACAAAAACACCTAGAACACAACCTGACATCTTGAAATTAGATAAGTCATAGTCAGGTTTGTACAGTGTATTCCAAGGTCTCAAGAAGTATTCTCCACGATCGCTACTTAGTTCACGAATGAAGTAATGTTTGCCGTCAAACGTTCCGTAAACAACGTGATTTTCCCAGCGTTCCATACTCTTAGCCGGTGCAATAAAAGCTATAGCCCCCTTTGGAATAGAGCGGTTAGGGTTAGATGATGTCATGGCATCAGATGCTACTTTGACACAGTAAAAATCATTAGTTGCCACTGGAAGAACAAAGTCTTTTAATGAAGATTGAGTCATTAAAGATCCAGTGCTTTCATCAAAAGCTTTGAATTTAAAGATTAATTCATCAAAAGTTGATGTCTTGCTTGTGGGATTTTCTCCTTTATAGAATCCAACAAGCGGCACTTGGAAAAAGTCAGCTAATTTTTCTGCTATATCACCACTTATTGGGGTTACTCCTTTTTCCCACCTCATGATAGTAGCTTGATTTACATCGAGATATTTGCCTAATTGACGTTGAGTCAGATCCTTTTTAAGACGCAATCTTTTTAAATAAGCACTTGGAGTTTCGTGCTCATTTAAAGATTCATCGTTATGTATATCGGTAGTCATATATAAGTCCGGTTGTATTTTTTATGCGGTTCCTATTATACGAAACGTTAGCCTCGTACATTTATCTCTATCGACCTGATGCATCTCTTTCTTTAGATAAAAAAACAATATTGTGCATTTTTTATGCAACGCATATAATATCAGTCACATAGTCTTTACAGACAAGGGGGATTTTTTATGCGTCGTTGCATCAATTTGCCACGTGCCACTGAACAAGCACGTCAACTTTTAGAAAAGCTCAAGCCGTACGAATTGCAAGACGGTAGCATCAGATTAACTAACAATGAAATGGCTAATACATTCCAAATGAGCCTTTGGTATGTAACAAATGCTTTAAAGGTTGCAGAAGAGAAAGGTTGGCTGTCTCGTAAAACTACTTATGTTGACGGTCAACTAGGGCTCAAGCGTTCCATTACGATTAACTGGGGTGCGCTTGAAAAATGATGCAAAAGATCTCATCTCTCGGTAAGAATTTAGCTGATTGCAAAAACGTACAATCATGCTGCTTAAGCTCTGTTCGCAATTTGTTGTGTGATATTCCTATCTGGGAATACCGTTTACATCAAAAGAAATTCCAAAAGGCAGGCGGTGTTGAGTACGTGATCACTGTCACCGGCGCGGTTTTAAATATGTTATCCCCTCAAATAGGAACCGTTACCCCTGCGGCACGTTCACTTATTAACGAATGGTTTGGTGAAGACTTAGAAGATTCATTAAAAGAAATAGGTTATCAAGCAATGATAGCCAATCCAATCCCACGCAATAAGTACAATCAGCCTATAACTATTTTGGATTTGTACGAAATTGCAGGTGAATTTGGCGTTGATAGTAACGGATATTTGGATATAACTAACTTTGTATATCTCCGTTCCAAACAAAAATTCATGGACGTGCACAATACCTCAAACTTGTACAACGTGAAAACAATTCAATCTGATGCATTGCCTGTGTTAGTAAATCCAGCTATGCGCCTTTGGGCTGATGCTGATGAGTTTGGGATCCAAAATCTTTACGTTGACGATGTAATTTTTGACCCTCTTCAAAAGTCAGGCAGGTTGGCTAATATGGCTTGTGAAAGTGGTGAAATAGTCAAGGTTGTTGGTCACGCAATCTTTAATACCTATACGCCGCCATTGTGTTCTATCGGAAATTATATTGATGATGATCCTGAACACTTTGTACAACCTTTTGTACATCACGTACGCAATTTGTTACGTAGTTCAGGCGATGCAAAAATCATGCTGCAATGGTGCGCACATATTATTCAACGACCGGGAGAAAAAATCCGCTGGGCTCCGATTCTTTACTCCATTGATCAAGGTGTGGGAAAAGATACGATCATCAACTTTGTGCAAGAAATTGTCGGAAAGCGTTACTGCTCTACGATTAAACCTACAGACATCGGCGGCAACTTTAACGAATGGGCGCAAAGTATTCTCATTCGTATCTCGGAAGTCTCAGACGTATCAGAAAAATCAAGCCGTCGTAAATTCCAAGAAGAAGTAAAGACGATTATTTCAGGTGATGACAAGTTCGTTACTATCAATGAGAAATACGGATTCAAACACAATGCCCGTAATATTGCGCACGTGATCATCACAACGAATAATCCTCAAGATATCGCGGTGTCAGAAGAAGATCGACGTTATGACGTGATGGAATGTGCCACCAAGAAAGCAATGGGCATAGAAGATATTGAGGCACGAAAGAATTACTTTGACGCATTGTATAAGTGGTATGAAAAGGGCGGAAAAGAAAACCTTTACGCTTACTTATTGCATGTAGATCTCTCTGACTTTAAGGCTACAGTGCCGCGTTTGACAGAAGCAAAAGAAGCTCTGCAACAAGCTAGCTTGGATTATCTCTATTGGATTCAAGATGTCATTGATACCATTGGTGAAAATCAAGGTGATTTGGGATCAAATGTATTCAGAAGTGATACATTCCTTGCTATGGCTAAAGGTATGTGTAATAGCTTGCCTCAATGGAGTGGACCGGAAGCATTTAAAATTGCAACGATGTTTAGAACTAATATTGCTAAGTTTAAATATCAGCAAGTTAAAGGCTCATCAGGAAATGGACGTATTTCAGTAGGACATGGTAAAAAGACGATGGTCTATTACAGAAATTATAATGTTAATAGTCTTGATGTAGATAAAAAGGACTTATTAGAGCCGGAACAAGTCCCTGATATTATCGAGTTATTGACACCTAAAAAGGAAAGTTTTATTCATACTAATCCTTACAAAATCCATTAGCAGCTTCATCAGCGGCGGCTTTCTTGGCTGCCGCAATTCCTTTAGCTTTTTTCTTTGCAACTCTTCTTCTATCTTTCTCTCTCTGTTTTCCTTGGTATTCATCAATTAAAAGCGGTGGAATTTGTTTATCAAGCATTGGCATAAGATTTTTTACAATCCCAATGATTTGCGGGCGTAATAAATTAGCCATTTCAGCGGTAAAGGGTTTGTAATTAGTACGTTCATAAACGAATTGCAGGTCGGCTAAGATATTATCTACGACGAGTTCTAACATCCAGTGCCAATATAAACGTCCTGTGATCCTGTCTTTTGAATTGTTATACCAACGGTAAGAAGTGTAGTCAGCTGGATAACAATTACGGTAATAAGAGTAGACGGTATCAAAACGAAAAGCGGCTAAGTCATAAATTCGTTTGATTATTCTGTCGAATGTCATAGAATCTCCTTAAGGTGTACGAAACTTTACGAGGTAATTATGAATCGTTGGCAAACGTTCGTTTGGAATTTTAAACAATTCTTAATATGTTTTGATCAATTTGCGCGCGTGATTGTTGCTTTAATCTTTGGATTGTTTAATCCCAAAGTTAAGGGGTATGCGGATGAAACTATATCTGCGTGGAGTTATCGTTGCAGAGATAGATGGTATGGGCACGCAATGGAATTTTTTGTGAATTGCTTAATGTATATTCCAGAGAAAGTCTTTTATCATTTAACCTGGGGGCATTGTAAACGTGCTTATGCAAGTGAGTGTAATAAAAAACAGCTTCATCCGGATTATCAGAATGGGAATAGATAATTTGATTGTCAATGCCATAAAACTTACAGCTGGGATTATCTATGTTATTTCCTTGATTGTAGTTGCGTGGAATGTTTTGGCACCAACTCAATACACTTGGTTAAGTGGTTCTTCTTTAGGTTCTGTAATTGGTGTATTGGCATTCTTTGCTATTTTTGTTTACGCAATTTACTTGTGGAAGATTTGGGATCTTTAATGCCGGGTCGCTTTTGATGGTTAAATGATAAATCCAGTTAAATAGGAGTTCATTAAAAGCATAAGCGCTACAAAGAAAAGTAAGTCAAACACGTACTTAAGCTTCGTTTTGAAAATTTTTCTTTGTTCCATGAAGGAATAAATAAACAATAGGTTTGCAATAACTGCTATAATGTCAGTCATAGATGTTTGTTCCTTAAATTGTAAGGGTCGTATTGCGCTAACAGTACGACCTTTTTATTTATAAATTAAGCACCAAGATTTATATATCTTGCAAGGTATACGGAAAGGTAGATAGCTAACCAAATCCAAAGACCGTAAACGTATAAGTAAATAGCAGGTTTCAATCCGTTAAACTTCATTATTTTCTCCACACAAATGGTGATTAAATAGGTTGATAACGCTATAATATATAAATGATTTAGCATGATGATTATCCATCTTAAGGACTGTATTGTTGCAAGCGGTACAGTCCTTTTTATTTAGTTCAAAGTAACCTTTCATGATTACCTCCCGTAGGTTTGTTTCTGGGATTAATCTAGCATTAATAAAAAAGGACTACAATTAATTTTTGCAGTCCTTTCAACGTGTTACTGTTTGTTCTAGATTGTTACTGTTTACTACAGATTGATACTAGATTACACGCCAGTGGAATTATTTAACTCTTCTATTCGCTTTTCAATCATTGATATACACTCTCTTATTTCCCAATCCCAAACATCATATTTATCACTTAGCAATTTAGCTATGTACTTGTTGGATTTTCTGTAAGCTCTGGCTGCCACAACTAAATCAGCTTCATCTTCTTTAGTTTCAGCTTTGTTTAGTTCAAAATTATTAGAGTTATTAGAGGCGGTATGATGATCGAGCCAGTCTTTTAAATAGAAACGAGCTTTTTCAAAATCCAGTTTCTCATGCCCTTTGTACGGTGCACGTAAGATGTACTTAATCGCGTTGCCTATATCAAAGGAATAGTATCTAGTGATGTCAATTGGTTCATATTCCACGGAAACTGACGCTGCAAGATAATGTTTAGGGTGATTGACTAAATCGTTATCTAGACCTGCGTCAAATTCAGGCTTTAATTTCTCACTCATGATTTCTTCCTTTTTAAGACTGGCTTTGTTAGCGCTAATTTTTGAGATAAACCACATTTTATTCTTGAATGATATAAATCCCAGCTGATCCCATAAGCCTTACACATGGCTCTTTGGGATTCAAACTCTCTACCTTTAAAATCCGTGACTGGTATTTTACGAAACGCGTCTTTTCTTAAAGCGTTCTTCATGGAATAACCACGTTTTAAACGCCATGTAAGGGTTCTTCGTTTTATTCCATAGAAATCAGCCATCTCAGAAATTGATTTAAACTTACGTCCGGTTTCGTCAGTTACTGGCTTATCTCGGAATGACTTCTGACTAACAGCTTGACTCATTGTCATTCCAGATTTAATTCTGTTTCGTAACCTTTCAATAGGAACGTTATAGTCTTCTGCCAATTCGTTATAATTGCGGTAAACTTTGCCCTTATACTCGAATTTCGTGTAATTAAACTTATCGCTTCTTTGCGGTCTTAAACTATGTGCTTTCATGCTTGCTCATCAACAGTAAATGCACCGTGGGATTTACCCTCTTCAATGAGTAAATCAATGTCGTATTCTTTGCGGATATCCTCACGTATTTCTTGAGTCATACTGTTGATTTTGGATTCATACTGGGATCCCAAAAGAATATGCAAAGCCTCATACATGGATTTTGAAAATTCCAATGCGGCTTTCTCCATCTTTTCCTGTGCAGCCTTGATGTCAGAACGCTTTAATTCAATAGTCTTCATTTTCCTCTCCTTTCAAGAATAGAAGAAACAAGTTCATAAACACAAAATCCTATTATTCCAACAGCAGCTAGAAATAGTAATACTATTAGTCCCATTTCAACGATATACAATAAGCAATCTTCCATTTCCCTAAGATTTTCTGCGTTCATACTTTCCCTTTGTGCTATATTGGATTTGGGCAAGTTACAATCTATTTTTCACATTTTGATAAAATACTTTTGAGCTGTATTTTTTCTCTATGTATAAATCAGATTTTCCACAAAAGTTTCAACTTGCCCGCCTGTCTTATTTCTTCTTAAGTTCTTTCTCAAGCAAACTATCCAAGGTTTGATTTTGTTGAGCCTCTGCTACTTCTTTTAAGGTTTCCT
>ERZ808278.972-NODE-972-length-14194-cov-4.806988_pt1 | contig 14194 bp, 19 predicted proteins | sample MGYA00521239_ERZ808278 | MGnify/ENA primary metagenome ERZ808278 (study PRJEB31516, sample SAMN03275600) | gut metagenome | biome: mammalia-associated habitat; material: feces | host: Papio cynocephalus | place: Kenya | collected 2012-07-17 ... | reverse complement strand
TTTTTTAATTTTTTTGAATAAAAGTATTGACATTTAAGCACACACGTGGTATTATATACTTGTAAGGGAGATAGGAAACAAAAGTACCTTACAAGACCTATATTAACTATTTTAGAAAGTGAGGAAAATAGCATGATTGAATTAAAATTAAGTACAGCAAAAGGTAAAAAAGTGTGTAATATGGGTGAGCATTGTTACGCTTATTCTTTAAATGAATTATATAAAAAACCGTCACAAGAGAAAATAAATGCGTATAATAAATGCTTACTAGCTTTTGGAAATACACCCAATCCGCACAGATTTAGGGTAGGTAATGCAAATAGTTTTGGTTTTACAGCGTCATGGTATGGTAAGGAACGGGACGATTATTTTATGAGAGTTGAAACAAAAGACAATTCATACAAAGTGTGGATAAACAGATAGTTATAAAAGTACAATGTTTCACGTGAAACATTCAACCAATTCATTAAGAAAAAGGAGATAAAATTATGTTAAAAAGAAAATGTGCTGGTTCTTATTATTACGAAAATAGTGGAAATGAAGTCATAAACGGTACATCCGATTGGAATAAAATAATTATTTACAAGATAAATTATAAAGCATGGGGGTATTGTATCGACAACGGAATGACAAAGGGTGTCTTTTCATCTTTAGCAGAACTTAGGTCAAATCTAGGAATATAAATTTCAAGATGTTCACAATTTGTTCATAATTTGTTTACACTTTATCTATGGAATAATTTATATAATTGCGTATAATATATTTATAAGGTTGATGAAGAGGTGACAAATATGAACATAGAAACTTTAGTAAATCAATTAAGATTTTCGCAAGATAGCGTTAAAATATCTGACACAGAGTATATGATAGAAGAAAAATATATATTGCATCTTTATTTAAAAAAAGATATTTTAATAGGGTTTGAAATGTACTGCATAGATAGTGTAAATTATTTACAATGCCCTATAAATAAAATATAAAATATACCAAGAAAAAGGAGAAAGAAAATGGTAAAAGACAAAGAGTTATACAAAAAAAGATATGATTTCGAAAAGATTAAGGACAATGTTTTTACTTTAGTTGAAGCATCGGGTTATTTACAAGCATTGATTGATGCTGGTTGCAACGATGATTGGATTTATGATGAATTAACGGGAATTATGTTGAGAATACTTTTCTTTACGCTGTAATCTTAGGTAGTGCGCTTTTGGATTCTAGGGGTGCGACTCCCCTAGCTACCTTTACCGCAAAAGTGGTACAATGTTTCACGTGAAACATTGAAAAATATTTCATTATGAAAAGGAGAAAGAAAAATGGCAAGGAAACCAATGGTAACAAGAACAATTACAACAACAAAGGTAAACGCACTGTGTTTAGAGGTAGTAAAGTGCGAACCATGTAACAAGGTGGTGATTTTAAGCGGAACTTTTAAAGACGAGAAATCAATCCTTAAAGCTACAAAAGAATTATTAGAAACAGATACATTAAAAGTGGTGCATATCGTAGACAAAGAAGAAATTGAAACTTTATATGGTATGTCCGAACAGGATTTTGTTGAAAAAGCGGAAATTTTAGACCCAACTACACGAAAGCCACTAGAAAAAGAAACAGAAGAAACAGAAGAAACAGAAAAAGAAGTAAAAACAAAATAAGAAAGAGGTAAAAGAATATGAATAACGAGTACACAGTAAAAATCGAAGAAGTATCAAGAGAGTTAACACCAAAAGAAAGAATCATGTTTAAGGACACAACAAACGCTATTAAATTAGACGAGTTGACCCAGGAAAGTACCGAAAAAGTAATTGTCTCACCAGCTATTTATGGTGTGTTAGCTATCCATAACGAAAAATCCGAACAGAATAAGGATTACAAAAACTTTATCATTATCGACAAAGACGGTACAAAATATGTGACATCTTCCGAATCATTTTGGAACAGCTTTAAAGACATTGCTGACGAAATGACAGACGAAACAGAAGAATGGAGCATCGAGGTTTATCGCGTTCCAAGTAAGAACTTCAAAGGCAAAGAATTTTTAAATTGTTCAATCATGTAAAAATTAACCGCCATCATTATAACAATGGTGGCGGTTTTTAAGAGGTAATGTATGAGAAAAGAAAATAATACTCTTCTAAAAGAATATAAAAAGCAAAGAAAAAGAGTTTTATCTGCTTATAGAAGATTAGAAAAAATGGGTTTTTTATTTGATAAAAACCCTGTTCCAAAAATACCGAAAAAAATCACACAAGCATCAGTAAAAAGACTTGCAAATATAACCCCAGAAAAACTAAGGGAAAAATCAGAATATATTGTAGACGATAGAATATTGAAATATAAATCGCATAAGGTACAAGTCAAACAAGAAATTAAGCGGTTGAGAAAAACGTTAAAAGAATCTATTCCGATTAACATACCAAAAGTATCATATATTGATAAATTTAGACAGCAAATTGAGGAAACTTTTGGTGGAATTGAAAACTTTAGAAATGATGTTGTAGATTTGCCGGACGACAGAGCCTTTTATCATGGAAGAGGCGTACCAGTGACATTCATGGATTTATCCCCCTATAAAAATTTATTTATGTCATTACTTGATGATAGGATAGCCGAAGATGGCGAAGAGTTTGTGGAGCAATTACTATATGAAAATGCTGATAAAATATCTGGCAATTTAAAAGCCATACAATACGATAGTGACGAACAAAGAGTTGTACATTCATGCGAAAGTATTCCGCCTATATTAAAAGGTAGACCTCTATCGAGACAAGAAGCCGAGGATTTATCTAGCATATCAGACATTGACTACGACGCAGAAGAGTATTAAAATTTTAATTGGTGGTGTAACATGAAAAAACGAAAATACAGATACTTTGTAGGCGATTTTGAAACAACCGTTTACAAAGGACAAGTAAATACAGAGGTTTGGGCGAGTGTTGTTGTTGAGTTATACACAGAGGATGTAACTATATTTCATAGCATTGGTGACACACTTGATTATTTTATTTCATTACAAGAAAACGTAATATGTTACTATCATAATTTAAAATTTGACGGTTCGTTTTGGCTTTCATATTTATTAGTAGATTTAGGTTTTCAACAAGCATTTAATACTTTTAATGAAGATGAAACACAAGGCGAATGGTTAAAAGAAAAAGATATGTTAAACAACACATTTAAGTATAGCATATCTAATAAGGGTATGTGGTACAATTTAATTATAAAAGTAGGTGGACACTTTATAGAATTTAGGGATAGTTTAAAACTACTTCCATTCAGTGTTGAAAAAATTGGTAAGTCGTTTGGAACAAAACATAAAAAATTAGATATGGAATATACTGGTTTAAGATACGCCGGGTGTACCATAACAGAAGAAGAAGAAAAGTATATAAAAAATGATGTCCTTGTAGTAAAAGAGGCATTAGAAATAATGTTCAATGACGGACACAAGGCATTAACAATTGGTAGTTGTTGCTTAGAAGAGTACAAAAAAATAATGATGGGTGATTATGATACTTTCTTTCCCGATATGTATAGTATACCGTTAGATAAAAAAATCTACGGTGAGCCAAACGCAGGTGAATGGTTACGCCATTCATACAGGGGCGGTTGGTGCTATTTAGTAAAAGGAAAAGAAAATAAGATTTACAATAAAGGTACTACCGCCGATGTAAATTCGTTATACCCTAGTATGATGAGTAGTGAATCTGGCAACCGTTACCCTGTTGGAAACCCCTATTTTTGGTATGGCAACTTTATTCCCGATAAAGCATTGCAAGATAACACTTATTATTTCGTGCGAATAAGGACTAGATTTTATATAAAGAAAAATATGTTACCATTTATACAGATTAAGGGTTCATTTTTGTATCGTGGCACCGAAGCTTTAGAAACATCTGATTATTTTGACCCTAAAACAGAAAAGTATTCGAGATATTACCAAGATTTTAGTGGTATACATGACACAAATGTAATACTAACACTAACAATGACTGACTTTCAACTTATGAAAGAACATTATGAACTTGTAGACTTTGAAATATTAGATGGATGCTGGTTTTATACGCAAGTAGGTATATTTGATAGGTACATAAACAAGTATAAAAAAATTAAAATGGAAAATAAAGGAGCGGTAAGAGAAGAGGCAAAACTTTTTTTAAATAATTTATATGGTAAGTTAGCAAGTAGCACTGACAGTAGTTTTAAATTAGCGTACATCAAAGATGATAAATCAATAGGGTTTATAGCGGTCGAAGAACATAACAAGAAAGCTGGGTATATACCTTGCGGTTCAGCAATTACAAGCTATGCAAGAAATTTTACAATTCGCGCGGCGCAAAATAACTATTATGGAACAAATAAAAGCGGTTTTATATATGCGGACACTGACAGCATACATTGCGATTTACCACCTAAAAAAATAAAAGGTATTAATGTGGACGATAACGAATTTTGTTGTTGGAAACTGGAATCATGTTGGGATAAAGCTATATTTACAAGACAAAAAACATACATAGAGCACGTTACACATGAAAATTTGTTACCACTTGATGAAACATATTATAATATAAAATGTGCTGGTATGCCTAAGAAATGTAAAGACTTATTCGAGAAATCTATGTCCGGTGTAGATAGTGATAAGCTAAAAGACTACACAGAAGAAGAAATAAGCTTTCTTAAAACAAAAAGAACACTAAAGGACTTCAAGATTGGATTAAAAGTTCCCGGAAAGTTAATGCCGAAGCGAATACGTGGCGGTACTTTATTGGTAGACACAACATACGAAATGAGGTAAGCATGAATAAAATAAAGTTAGATAAGTTAAACGGTATCATTGGAAGTGAAGAAGTTGTAGAAATTTATTTTAATAACAAAACTATATTTACTGGCAACTGGTATCTAATACCACCTAATATAAGAAGTGGGTATTGTACATCTATCAGTATAAATAATGGAATAATTTCAATGAAAGTAAGAGGTAAATTAAAATGATTAAGTTGCTAAAAATATTATACATTAAATGGGTAAAAGGTGAATGTAGACGTCTATGTTTTTTTGTGCAAATATCAAAATCAATGCTACGATAATTTAGAGTTATAAATAAAGGTAGGGTGAACTAGGTTCAAACCCTACCTTTATTTTATATCTGTAACTATTGCAACTTGTAAGCGGACAGCGAATCCGACAAACGCTATACGGCACTATCTTCCAAGTGTGCTACCCATATGGTTCAGACAAGTTAAACAACAGAAGATACCTTAATAAGATAATGCTTTCAGCACACATTCCTTACATCGCAAATCTTTAAATCTGAAACAACCACGCTCAAAATACCACCGTAAATTGGACAGAAATAAATCATTTCTTTTTAACATCACATAGTTAATTTCGTGGTCGTTAGTTGTGACCGTTATTTTTGTAGTAAACGTTGTGTCAGGCCTATCGTCACAGTAAATTATCCCCTCTTCGGGATATTCTCTAATTGCAAAATCTTTTCCTTGGTATTTAAGTGTTGCTAAATATCTTCCTTTTGTTATTGGTTTTTCAATAAATGCTTTGTTGTCGTTTAAGTACACACACTCGCTCGAATATGCAACATAGCTATTGCTTGCAAATGCCCTGTTAAACCCACTTTCTTTTTGTGCTTTACTAGCACTGTCAATATATCCTTGTTCAAGTACAAACCCGTCACCCCTTAGAAATTTTGTATCGTCACGTAAGCGCTCACTAACACCCATTTCAATATAGTAAGGGTTTATGATACTAACTGGGTTACTAAGCATATATACCGGCACATATCTAACTTGTTCACCCTGTCCTCTTGCAATTGAAGTATGTATGCTAAGTAACTTTTTAACTTCGTCACTACAATAGTGGTTGGTTTCAGATTGAAACTCGTCAAAAATCATTCTTTCAATATCGTTAAAAAGGTGACTATATTTTTTTATCTGGTCGGCACTATTTAAAGATAATGCATACCCACAACTTTTTTCGTCAAGAAATAGTTCATGAAATATTCCACTTGCCCGCCTTTTCGCAGTCATTTCATGACCTTTAAAAAATAGCGAACCGATATCTTTGTAAAATTTTTCGACAACGTTATCAAGTTCGTAGTTATATCGGTATATAAGACCGAACTTTTCACCTTTTTTTAAAAAAGCGTTAATACATAATCTACCGAAATAAGTTGTTTTGCCACCAGTTCTATTGGTAGTGCACATATATATTTCGGGTTTATTACCATTAATATCTTTTAAAGACAAAAGTTTAGTTCCGTCATAATATTTTTGGTTTATCATAGTTACCCCCTTTTCTTATAGCTTAAATTTTTTCTATATTTATTATAACATACCACTTGACAAATTGCAATATTGGATTTATAATCAAATCATAAAATTAAAAAAGGTGGTGATAATAATGGATTATACACAGATTATGCAGTTAATCACAACAGTAGGATTTCCGATTGTAATGTGTGGTGCTATGGGCTGGTTCGTAGTCGACCAAACAAACAAGCACAGAGAAGAGATTGCTAAACTTAACGAACAACACACAAATGAAATGAGTACCGTTGTAGAAGCTATTAACAACAACACTCTTGCATTAAAAGAGTTATCAACGAAGTTAGGAAAGGAATAACCATGGAAAGAAATTTATCGAATGAGGGTCTTGCTTTAATTAAAAAGTTTGAGGGATGTAGGTTAAAAGCCTATAAAGTTTCAGCAGCCGACCCTTATTACACTATTGGCTACGGTCATTACAGTTGTGACATTTCAAAAAACGACACTATCACACAAGAACAAGCGGAAGAACTTTTAAAAAAAGATTGTGATAAATTTGTAAAGCACGTTAACCTTTATATGTGTAAATACAATTTTAATCAGAATCAGTTTGACGCTTTGGTTAGTTTTGCTTACAACATTGGTAGTATTACAAAGCTTACACTAAACGGAACAAGAACAATTGAAATAATTTCTTCGAAGATTCCCGAATATTGTAAGTCAAACGGAAAAGTTTTAAAAGGTTTGGTTGCTAGACGAGCAGAAGAAAAAGCTCTATTTGATACACCATGTACTGGTAAAACATTGACAGACGTAGCCAAAGAAGTAATTGCTGGAAAATGGGGCAACGGTGAGGAGCGTATAAGAAAATTAGAAAATGCTGGTTATAACTATGCTGTGGTACAAGCAATAGTAAACGAATTATTAAAATGAAAAAAGGTAGGTGAATATAATGGCTGTACTAAGTAAAGACGAACTATTTAACAAAATTAAAGAAAGAGTGGGTGATGCCACAGATGAAGAAACAATATCTTTTGTGGAAGATGTAACTGACACATTCAACGAGTTAGAAACAAGAGCAATTGGTGATGGAACTGATTGGAAATCAAAATACAACGAATTAGATGAAACATGGAAAAAGAAATATCGTGACAGATTTTTTTCTAACGAAACTTCGGCAGATGAAGTTAAGGAAGAACAAAAAGAAAATGTAATAAGTGACGGTGAAAAAAAAGATTTTAACGAGTTATTTGAAGAAAGAGAGGGATAAGCTATGCCAACAAAACCAAAAGTAGTGACACTGACAAATAGTTCAGTAGATATTTTAAACGTAATTAGAAACAACGCAACGCAGAATTACAAGGATTATGTGCCAAAAGCAACAGCTGATGCTGACAGCATTAGAGAAATTGGAGCGGTAATCATGGACTATCCTAGTTTACAGAATGAGTTTTTATCCGCGCTGGTAAATAGAATTGGTCGTGTGCTTATCACATCAAAAATGTATGATAACCCTTGGACTATGTTCAAAAAAGGACTGTTAGAGTTTGGCGAAACCGTCGAGGAAATCTTTGTGAATATTGCAAAACCATTTCAGTTCGACCCTAGCGTAGCAGAATCAACTGTATTCAAAAGAGAAATTCCAGACGTTCGGAGTGCTTTCCATATCATGAACTATCAGAAGTATTATAAATCGACAATTCAAAACGACCAGCTTAGACAGGCTTTCTTATCATGGGAGGGTATTACTGATTTAATTGCAAAAATTGTTGATGCCATGTACACTGGTGCAAATTATGACGAATTTCAGACTATGAAATATATGCTTGCAAAGCGTATATTAAATGGGCAGTTATATCCTATTACTATTCCTACGGTGCAGACTGAAAACATGAAAGACATTGTTACAACCATTAAGGGTGTTTCAAACAAATTTGAATTTATGTCTAGTAAATACAACCTTGCTGGGGTACAGACATACTCCAAAAAATTAGACCAGTATTTGTTAGTAAATAGTAAATTTGATGCACAGATGGACGTTGAAGTATTAGCAAGTGCTTTTAACATGGATAAAGCAGAATTTGCTGGACACCGTGTGTTAGTAGATAGTTTCGGTGACTTAGACATTGATAGATTAAATCTACTATTTAAAGATGACCCAACGTATACAGAAATTGGTGACGCAGATTTAAAAGCGTTAGATAATATCCCAGCTATTATTGTTGATAGAGATTATTTTATGATTTTTGACAATTTTTACAACTTTACAGAGCAGTATAATGGTGAGGGATTGTACTGGAATTATTGGTATCATGTTTGGAAAACTTTTTCTATTTCTCCATTTGCTAACAATGCCTTATTTATTCCGGGAACACCAGCAGTAACAAGCGTTACCGTTTCACCAGCGACAGCTAACGTAAGTGCTGGACAGAAAGTTCAGTTATCTGCGGTAGTTCAGACAACAGATTTTGCACCACAGAGCGTTACATGGACTGTAACAAGTGGCGACAATGTAACAGTTAATCAGAGTGGTCTAGTAACTATTGGGGGTGATGCTACTGGTGAGGTCGTTATCACAGCTACATCAACATACGATACCGAAAAAACTGGCACAGCAACTCTGACTATTGCATAATATAGTGGGGGAGATTAACTCTCCCCATTAATATGATAGAGGTAATTAAATGTATATAGAACCAAACACAAATATAAAATTATTAAAAAATGTGCCGTTAGATACAACATACAACCATACAATTTATTTTGAATCGTCATCACAACAGCTGGCTTATTTTTCTAGTCTAGTAAAGCACAATTTAACTAATAACACTTACCAAAGAGTAAACAAGGGTGTTGCTAGGATTGGTGTAAGTGCGGATAAGTGTTATGATTGTAACTATTTGATGTTTCAAAATACAAGTTATGGTGTTAAATGGTTTTACGCTTTTATTACAAGTGTGGAATATATTAACAACGAAGTAGCGGAAATACATTTTGAGATTGATGTAATGCAAACATGGATGTTTAATTATGAATTATGTCAGTGCTTTATTGACAGACAACACAGTTTAACAGACAACATCGGCGATAACACAGTACCCGAAAGTACACCACTAGGCGAGTATGTGGCAAATGAAATAAATTATCATTTTTACCCAGAAATTCGTGTGTGGGTGCAATACACTAAATCAAATAAAGAAAGTATTAGTGGGGGGTTGTACGGAAATATTTATAGCGGTCTTGAAACTTTAATGGTTGTTGATTTTGATACGGAATCTATTAACAATGTTATAAACGGATTAATAGCTGATGGGAATGACATTGTAAATATTTATATGTGTCCCGAAAGTTTTAAAGATGGTTATTATGAAAAATTCGAAAGTGGTATTGAAGTTGGTGAAAAAATAGACGGATATACACCTAAAAACAAAAAACTTTTTACCTACCCATATAACTTTTGCAATGTGTCAAGTTCTAGCGGTGATAGTTGTGACTATCTTTTCGAATATGGGTATAAACCGACATTTGCAATATATACATCAAGTGTAAATACACCTAATGCTATTTTAACTAACAATGGTTACCGTGGTATTGGGGTGAATGAAATTGATACAGTTGGATTAAATTCTTTCCCGTTATGCTCTTGGTCGGAAAATGGTTATTTGCAATATTTTGCTACACAAGCACAAGCTGATGCAACAAAATCACTGTTAGCTTTAGGTAGTACAGCGGTAGGTAGCGTTGCTACCGGAAATCCAATACCGTTTGTAGGTGGTGTCATTACGGCTGGCGCAAAATTAGCTGACATAGCTAACATAAAACGACAACCGCAAAAGATACAAGGCAACACTAACACATCTAATTTGTACTTAAACAATGAGATTTTTGGCTTTATAGTTATGCGAAAAAGCGTTCGCCGTGAATACGCAGAAATTATTGACAACTATTTTAATGCATATGGGTATGCAACTAAAAGGACAGGTATTCCAAACATTAATAGTAGACCACACTGGAACTTCACGAAAACAGATGGTTGCGTGATTAAGGGTAGTGTACCATCTGACGACATGAAAAAAATTTGTAGTATATACGACAATGGTATTACATTTTGGAAAAATGGTAGCGAAGTTGGAAACTACGAATTAGATAATAGTCCATTATAAGGTAGGTGAAAATAAATGAAAAGAAAGAGACAGCACTCAACAATTAATTTTTGGGAAAGCAAAATGCTAAATGACAGAACGTACCAGCAGTATTACAATAGATTAATGGAGTTATCTATAAGTATGTTCGAATGGAAAAATTTACCTAAATCGGTAGACCCGCGTTTTTTAGAATTAACACTGTTTAGTGATGGTATGGCGGTATTTTTTAAAGACCCAGTATTGAACGAACTAGCTTTACAGTGCACGATTAGTGGCCAATTAGATGTGTATAGAATACCAAAAAATAGAACAGCGTTTGCTAGTAATGGTTATAGGATGCCATTAACAAATGAAAATTCCGTTATCATTTTTAACAATATGCTACATACAAATTCAATGTTAGATGTGGAAATGTTTTCACGTAGATTGTACAACCTTGATAGAGCAATAGACGTAAACGCTAATGCACAAAAAACGCCTATTCTAATTCAGTGTAGCGAAAATGAAAGATTAACAATGAAAAATCTTTATGAACAATATGACGGAAATCAGCCTTTTATCTTTGGTGATAAGGCATTGAATACAAACGGACTTAAAGTATTGAAAACAGATGCACCTTTTGTCGCTGACAAATTGTATGAATTAAAAACACAAATATGGAATGAAGCACTAACTTATTTAGGTATTTCAAATACTAATATTATGAAAAAAGAAAGGATGATAACAGACGAGGTACAAAGAAACCAAGGCGGTGTTATTGCAAGTAGATATTCTAGGCTAGATAGTAGAAAGCAGGCTTGTAAGAAAATAAACGAAATGTTTAACTTAAATATTAGCGTGGATTATCGAGAAGATTACCGAATCTATGACGATTTAGTTGACGAGAAAGTAGGTGATGAAATTGGCTAATTATACAACAGAAGTAAGAACTATTTGCGAAAATTATGCTGGGTATAGTCATCTAGCTGGTGGTGTAAGCGTTGCGGATATTATCGAAAAATCAAGAGAAAAAATATTCGATTTTAACTTTCCTATGTTCGACGAAAAATATAGAAGCGTACTAGAAACAAAAATACTAAAGCACTTTTATACAAGAGAGATTGGCTTAGAAACAGTTGGGTTGTGGAAATTAAAATTAGACACAAAATTGAATGAGATAATGCCATATTATAACCAGTTATACAAAAGCACTTTATTAGAATTTAATCCTTTTTATGACGTTGATATTACAAGAAAGCACAACACCAAAAGTGATGGAACAAGAAATGATACGAATGAAAATACGATACAAACAGCATCACATAACACAAATGTTGTTAGTGCTACCTCGAGTAGTAACACATCTAGTAATGAAAACGGTACTAACTGGAACTTATATTCTGACACCCCACAAGGTGGTGTTAGTGGTATCGAAAATGAAACATATTTAACTAACGCAACAAAAGATACAAATTTAAGTGATAGAAATACGACTGCTTCAACGAATGAATCATCAACAAACAATGCAAATGGTTCAACATCAGAAAGTTATAACGGTAAAGCAGACAGTGTTATCAAAAATGTTGAAGATTACCTAGAAACTGTAAAGGGTAAACAAGGTTCCCAAGATTATTCAACCCTTTTACTTAAATATCGTGAAACATTTTTAAACATTGATATGGAAATCTTAGAAGAATTAAATGAATTATTTTTTAATTTATGGTAGAAAGTGAGGTTATTATATGAATCAAATTACAAGAATAAATAGTTGTGGATGTTTTCCCACCTTACCAACAGCTTATTCAGATGCTTTATCTTATTATGAAGAGTTAGCTAAGTTATCCAATAAAATGAATGAGGTAATAAACGCTATTAACACTGATTTTGCTGACGTTGTAAAAGAAAATGTAGATAAATACTTCAACACTATAATGGTAAATGCTATGTATGTGTCAGAGACAAAAACTATTGTCTTGGGAAAAGAAACAACGTCAACGGAAAGTGAATTGCATACTTACAATTACACCAACGAAACAATGAAAATAGGAGAGTAGAAATGAATAAGTTATCATATTTTGAAATGAACAAAAATAAATTGCAAATCTATGATAAAGATGCACACGAAAAAATAAAAGCACTAGAAAATTTTAGTGAAAATGTAATTACCACTGAAAATATTTCACAACAAAGCGTTATGTATGCCACAAATAGCGGTGAATCAAATCATGCAACCACTTCTGATAATGCTACTAACGCAAACCACGCTACAACTTCTGATAGTGCAGTTAGTGCTACCAATGCAAATCATAGTTTAACATCTGACAAAGCTACAAACGCTGATACAGCTACCATTGCCAGTAGTGCTAATAGCGTTGAGTGGGATAACATTCAAAATAAGCCTAATATTCCTATTTTGAAAAGAGAGATAAAAACATTAAACTTTACGCTAAACGGTGGAGTTCGGCAAGAATTTAATGTACCTGTAAATCTAAGTGGTACATTGTTGGCGATAACGACATCTATTGATAACAACCCTAGTTGGTTTAAGGTAGAATTGAAAAACTTATCAATGGAAACATTAGTAATAAGTATATCAAATGAATATACTGACACATTAACAAGCAACTGTAACATTTTAATTTTATATGTATAGAAGAAAGGAAAAATAATATGAATAATAATGTTGTAACAAATTTCAAACTTTTAAATGAAACAGTTTACGTGAATGATGCACGTATATCCGATGGATTAATGGGAGAACTAGCTAAGTTATCCTTGTTTAACAGAAGTTCTAACATAGTAAGTGTTGGTGAAGCTGGTATGTTTAACACAATTCATGAAGCTGTAAACTATCTTGTAAATAAAATTCCACAAATTTCTTCGTCTCCAACCAATCCTATATTAGCATCTATTGTTATACAAGGTGGTACTTATAACGAAAGTATTGACTTAGGTAGTAAAAGCGGAATTTTGTTTTACGGTATTGGTAATGTAACAATCACATCTGACGCTGGTTATCCAACGTGCACTATGAGCGGGTACGGCACAAACGAATTTTATAACATTACTTTTAGAAACACAAACTCTAACAATGCTTATGCGTACCACTATGAAGCTGGTGGTGTTGAACATACGTCATTGGCTTATTACACAAAATTTGTTAATTGTTCATTTATCTCATTAACAAATGGTGGTGCAGGTGTTGGTTGTGCAAATAAAAATACAAATATATGGTTTAATAATTGTAATTTTACGGGTGGAAACGGTAGAGATTTATATTTCCATAACTCAACGTATGACGGAAGTTCAAGTAACTATATTCGTTTCACTAACTGTATCGCTGGTGTTGTTAGAATTGATGATAGTGCGCATATTGACGCAAATAGAAGTAGTGTATTAGGTGTGCTATTTAACAACAATAATTTTAGAACTATGTCTTTTTATGGTGGCAACCAAGGTGCAAACGCTGGCACATTTTCCTATATCCCACTTAATCATCCTAATATTGTAATGTCACCAGACAACTACGGCAATGTAGGTGTTGCATTTAATTACCTAACGCAAAGACAGCAGATTGAGGGTTTTTATATCAAAGGTGATAAAGGTAACTGGGATAGCTACGGGTACAATATTTATTGCCCTAATTGCTCGGCGTACAATTGGACATTGTTCCAAGCTATTGCAAATGATGGCACTGACATTAAAAGTAATATTACAATTATTGTTAATTCAGGAAATAACAACTTAACGCTTAAAGACAGTTCACCAAATGGTGTTGGTGGTATGACTAAC
>ERZ808278.965-NODE-965-length-14307-cov-5.195201_pt1 | contig 14307 bp, 14 predicted proteins | sample MGYA00521239_ERZ808278 | MGnify/ENA primary metagenome ERZ808278 (study PRJEB31516, sample SAMN03275600) | gut metagenome | biome: mammalia-associated habitat; material: feces | host: Papio cynocephalus | place: Kenya | collected 2012-07-17 ... | reverse complement strand
TCCATCAGTTTGTTTTGTTTAGTTGTCGGTGGGCGTGCCACCAACCGGTTTGCATGCAAAGAATTTGTTTTGAATCAGCCAATTCTGCCTGTTAGACGCACATACCTATGGAAAAACTACACGGGAAATGAAAAAAATGTGTATATAGCGTTTTATATGTTTGTTTTGGGGATGGAGAAACGGATGCCGAGGTTGAGGTTGAAGTTGAAGGGGCGTTGCTTGTGGATGGTCTGCAGGGTGGAGCGGTCATCGAAATAGTAAGCAGCCCCCGGCTCAAGGTAAAGCCCTGCCCAGCGGGAAAAGTTGTATTGGATACCCGCAGAGATGTTGGCGGAGAACTGCCATGGTTTGTCGGAAATGCGCTCTGTTTCAGTGGTTTGTGTCTGTTTTTTGAGCACATATTCCGTTGTGGTGTAGCCGCTGACGCACTTCTCTGCCAGGCCCCCAAGGGAAGCATAGATGTCGAGTTGCCGCCACGTATAGATGTTGCACCTGAGGTTGAGCGGCACCCCTACGTAGTGCAAGGTCTGCTGTGTGGCGATGTAGTTGTCAGAGGTACCTTCCTGTCCGTCCGCCAGCAGGCAGGCATACGCGACGCCCGTCTCAAGGCTCACGCGGGGGTGTACCTGATACGCGACATTGATGCCCGCACGAATGGGGATGTGGTGCGTCAGGGTGCGCTGTGTCGGCTTGCTGCTGTTCAGAAGCATGATGCCGAGTATGGGTGCATCTGCCCACTCCACTCCATTGACTGATGCGCTAAGAGCCTTAGGGTTAGGGTGATAGGTGGATGTAGTGGTGCTATTCAACCCACCTGCGCCATACGCGGAAAGCGCAAGGGTTCCACGCCAGCGGTCGTGCGATACGAGGGGGGCAGGTTGCTCCTCCAACGGTATCTCGGGAAGAGTCGTCGGGAGGTCTTTTGTCTCCGTTTGACGGAGAGCGGGGGGCTCCGAGACGGGTGTGCTCGTGGGCTCTTGAGGTGTGGGCAGGTCTGCGGGTTCGTCGGGCTGTAGTTGGGAGTTGGATGTGGCTTGCGCTATGTTCCGGCGGGGTGTAGGTTCAGGATATGTCTCTTGGGGTATGGGCATAGTTGGTGGCGTATATTCTTGATTATCAACAGGAACTTCCTCTTGCCATTCGGCTTGTGCCACTTGGGTAGGCGTGGTTGTTCGGGTGAGCCAGATGCCTACTCCGCCGAGGGCAATGACCAATAATGCCACGGCTGCTGCATAACCGTGCCCCTTCCTCCACAAGAGGACGGGAACGCGCCGTTTCTCTTTTGGGGGCATCTGCGATTCTATCTGTTGCCACAAGCCGACGGGTTCGTCCGTCTCAAAGTCCGACATGCGGTCGTGTATGTCGTTCAGCCATTTTTCTTTCATAAAGCGTTGTTTGCGGGGTGCTGTTTTATCCATTTAGCCAAAAGTGCCTTGGCGCGATGCAGTTGGGAAGCCGAGGTGCTCTCCGTGATATGGAGGAGGTCGGCAATCTCTTTGTGGCTCTTGCCCTCGATGACGTACAAGTTGAAGACTGTGCGATAGCCATCGGGGAGCGCGCGTATGAGTTTGTATATCAGTTCGGTGGGTACACCTGTGGTGTCGGGTTCTTCGTCGGGGATTTCCTCCATACCGTCTATGTCCTGCCAAAGGATGTGGCTGTCGCGGAGCCACTTGAGTGCCTCGTTCACCACGATGCGCGTAAGCCACGCTCGGAGAGAGCCTTCGCCGCGATAGACAAAAGCGGGGAAAGATGAGAAGATGTGGAGGAAACTGTCTTGCAGAATGTCGCGCACGTCCTCGTCGTTGGTGATGTAGCGTGCACAGACAGCCGTGAGATAGCGCACGTATCGGGTATAGAGCAGGTGCGGTGCCTCAGCATCGCCACGTTGCAAACGCTTTACCAACTCTTGTTCACTCATCTGTATCGTCAGCCTATCCTACCGACAAGGACAGCAATATCTACCGTGTATCTACCGTATATCTACCGTGTATGTACCGTATATCAACCGTAGTTGACAGCGCGGGGACAGTGCGCGGGAAGTGCGGGAAAAACATAAAGAATCAGTCCACACGAGAGGTCATTTCGGGGATTCTATTTAGGAAAACCGGTCGGCGTGAACTGGGGCGCAAATCAAACTCGACGGACTTCTCGCCACTGAAAGACTGCCATTTGAGGGTCATCTTGATGGGATTGGCAGAGGGACACAGGGCGTTCAGGTTGAAGGCGATGAGGGCATCGCCCATGGTGCCGCCGACATCGCCCAGTGCATCGTGGCGCAACTCCAACTCAAAGGAGTTGTCGGGGTTGGTGCCCATTAAGAGGTTGATATTGTGTTTCTTACCCGTTCCACCCCAAAGCGTGCGCACACGCAAAGTGAGATAGCCGTCCTCGGCAATCGTGACCCAGTCGCGTACAATCTCAATCGGGTCGGTGCCATAGATGGAGTCGTTCTGTATGCCCATGGTTGGCATAGGGTTCTTGGTTCGTATACTATCTATCCAGTTGATATACACATGGTTGTCGATGTCCGTTTCGGAGTAGTTGACGAGTGCGCGTACCTCTCTGCCGAAGGGGGAACGCGTGATGTTGGACGGGTAGAGCGTGGTGCTGTCGTCCAACTGAAGAATGAACACGCTGTCGCCTTGCGTGCAGGCGGTTACGAGAGCAGTCGGGTAGTAGAGGTCGGGTTCATGGTTGTTGCTGCACGCCGGCAAACACAAAAGCAAAAGACTCAGGATGGTGATGCCCATAAGCGCGTACATCGCGTAGAAAAATCGGGTCAGAGTCAGATTTTCGTTCTTTTTCATACTCATTATCAGTTTGTTGGTTGAACATTATGATTATCTGCCCTATAAATCCACATACGTCCGAAATCTTGCATGAGCCGTGAATTTTTTTGTTTTTTTTCTACAAAAAAGGAGATTACCCTGCGGAAGGATAATCTCCTTAATCGGTTGGATACAAGTTTATTTCTCGCCCATTTCGGGGTCCACGAGGATACGTCCGCAGAACTCGCAGACGATGATTTTCTTGCGTTGGCGGATGTCCAACTGCCGCTGTGCGGGAATCTTGCTGTGGCAACCGCCGCAACTGTCGCGCTCGACCTTGACAACAGCCAAACCGTTGTGCGCATTCTTGCGGATACGGCGGAAAGCGGTCAGGAGACGCTCGTCGATACCCTTCTCCAATTCAGCAGCACGGAGCATGAGTTTTTCGGTTTGGTCCTTGGTCTCACCGAGGATGGAGTCGAGTTCGTTGCGCTTCTGGTTGAGGTCCACGGTGCGCTCCTCGATGTCGGAGATAGTCTTGGCTTTATCTGCCTGACGTGCCTCCAAATCAGCGGTAGCGGTGCGAATCTTCTTTTGCGACAACTCGATGTCAAGTTCCTGGTACTCAATCTCTTTGGTGAGATTGTCGAACTCGCGGTTGTTGCGCACGTTGTTCTGCTGTTCGCGGTAGCGGGAGATGGCCGCGTTGCAGTTCTCGATGCGGACACGGTGGTCGGAGATAGCGGTCTCCAACTCTTTGATGTCGTTCTCGATATTGGAGAGACGTGTTTTGAGTCCCTCAACCTCGTCGCTCATGTCCTTGACCTCCTGCGGCAGTTCGCCGGCGAGGATGCGCAACTCGTCGATTTTGGAATCGACCTCTTGCAACTCATAGAGGGCACGCAGTTTGTCCTCTACGGTCAGTTCTTTTTCTACTTTCTCTTTTGCCATATTCGTTGTATTTTAGTTTAATCGAATGATATGTGATTGTCAGCATAGTACCTGACGGGGCTGCGGTCGGTTGCGGCGATGTGCACCTCTATATAAGGTGTGAGGAGTTCGCGGAAGATGTCGCGCGTGAATTGCTCGCTCACCCAGTGGTCGAGGTCGATGATGCCGATGCGTCCGACGGCACTCTGCATCTCGTGGTACTTGAAGTCGGCGGAGATGTACACATCTGCTCCCTGTGCAATGGCGGTTTCCATAAATTCAGCCCCCGCCCCTCCGCATAGGGCAATGGTCAGCACCTCGTGTTTCTCGGGCTCGATGCAACGTATGCCCGAATAGTCTGTGCGGAATGCGCTATGCACAAGTTGCACGAAATCAGTCCATTGCATAGGTGTCGGTAGGTTGCCTATCACACCTAACCCCACCTCTTCGCGCCCCTGTTGCGGGGAGAGGATACGGTATTCCGCGATGCCGATGCGCTCTGCCATGCGCCCGCTGACGCCGTGGAGGTAACTGTCCATGGACGTGTGCGCGGAATAGATGGCAATCCCGTGACGGATAGCCTGCTCCACACAACGTTCCTGCGGCGTGCTGCCCGTGAGGTGCTTGAGCCCGCGGAAGAGCAACGGATGGTGGGATATGATGACATCGCAATGCTTTGCAATAGCCTCATTGACAATAGATTCCGTAACATCTACTGCCAACAATGCCGCCTTTACCTGTGCATTGCGCTCACCCACCTGCAGTCCCGAATTATCCCAAGCCTCTTGGTAACTCAAGGGAGCAACAGATTCTATGCTATTGATGATTTCCTGAAGAATCAACCTTTTTTGGCACCAACGCCCGTCTTTACGGACGCTACTGCGGATTTCTGCGTTTTCACCTGTGCCTTTGGCGCGGGTTTCTTCACCTCTTGCTTCTTGCCCTCAACGGCCACAGCCTCCTCGTCGCCCTCGTCCTCTTTGGTGGTGAAGTCGGTGATGCCGGCGTTGATGAGGATGTTGTACCACTGCACCAGTTTGCGAATATCCGTGGGATATACGCGGTCACGGTCGAAATCGGGCAGTACCTCGGCGAAGTAAGCGCGCAGGGCATCGTTGTCCGCTTTCTTGGGGTCGATAGATGCTACTTTCAGGCCTTCTTTCTCGCCCAGTTTGGTCAGCACCTCGCTGAGGGCGATGTCGTCACCGGTGGTGAACATGGACACTTCTGCCAACGACACAATCTTGTCGCGCGCGTAGGTCGGCATGCGTTTGCCGTCGATGAGCGACTCCACAATCAGCATGTTGTTGCCGCGACTTACCAACTTGTATAACCCGGGCTTGCCCGTGATGGATAGGATATTCTTAAGCATATTCCACGTTAGTTTATATGGTCTATTACCTCATTTTATCTAAAAATCGGGGCAAAAGTACTGCTTTTTTGTGAGATTTGCAAATACTGCGTGATTTTTACATAGATTCAGCATTACCTACAACCATTTGCAAATCAGCGGTTGGCGTACATCGACTCGTAGTACTTCTCGTACTCGCCCGAGGTGATGTTGTCCATCCACTCTTGGTTGTCCAAGTACCAACGGACGGTCTTCTCAATACCCTCTTCAAACTGCAATGACGGTTCCCAACCCAATTCGCGCTGCAGTTTGCGCGAGTCAATAGCATAGCGCATATCATGTCCTGCACGGTCGGTGACGAAGGTGATGAGGTCCATATCCTCTCCTTCCTTGCGTCCGAGCAGACGGTCCACCGTGTTGATAACCACCTTGATAATATCGATGTTCTTCCATTCATTGAAACCACCGATATTATAGGTGTCGGCAATAGTGCCTTTGTGGAATATCAAGTCAATGGCGCGCGCATGGTCTTCTACGTATAACCAGTCGCGCACGTTCTCACCCTTGCCATATACGGGCAGTGGCTTACGATGACGTATATTGTTGATAAAGAGCGGTATCAGTTTCTCGGGGAACTGATACGGACCATAGTTGTTGGAGCAGTTGGTTACTATCGTCGGCATACCGTAGGTGTCGTGGAACGCCCGCACGAAGTGGTCGGACGATGCCTTGGATGCCGAATAGGGGCTGTGCGGGTTGTACTTGGTGGTCTCCGTGAAGAACTCCTCCCCGTAAGTGGCATGGTCAATGGACGAAGCCTTTGTGCTAAACGGTGACGGCAGTCCCTCTGGGTGCGTGAGTTGCAATGCTCCGTACACCTCATCGGTAGAGATATGGTAGAAACGCTTCCCCTCATACTTCTCCGGTAGCGACTCCCAATAGAGTTTAGCCGCCTGAAGCATGGACAACGTGCCGAGTACATTGGTCTTGGCAAAGGTAAAGGGGTCCTTGATAGAGCGGTCCACATGGCTCTCTGCTGCCAAGTGAATGACACCCGTGACGTGTTCCTCCTGCATAAGTGCATAGATAGTGTCGAAATCGCAGATGTCGGCTTTCACAAAGCGGTAATTGGACTTGCCCTCTATGTCTTTGAGGTTAGCCAGATTACCCGCGTACGTCAGTTTATCCACATTGATAATGCGATACTCGGGGTACTTGTTCACAAATAATCGAACTACGTGGCTGCCGATAAAGCCGGCACCGCCTGTGATAATAATGGTGTTCATATTGGATTATGTATAAGTTTTTTTACCAGTTTATTGCGTTTACTTTTGTATCAAAGTAGTTAGTCTCCTTCGACTGACCGTCTCCAACACTGCCACTAAGCAGGCGGTAGTTGCCGAAACTGCCCCACGATGCAGGCTTGTCACTGATGGTCATATCCTCGCCTGTGTCATTGCTGATGTAATCACGGATAAGTGATTGGAAGTGCCTGATACGCTGCTTGGCTGCGGCGGGTTGCATCAAGTTAGGGCTGGTGGCAATGGTCTTGATGTATTGTTTGTAGGTATCTTCAAACTCCTTTATGGACAGCACTTTGCGCATCAATATACGGTCTCCGCCGCGGCTACCCCAGTTGAGCATATCCTTTGTACCCGGGTTGCCAAAGTCATTGGTCCCTGTGCCTAATGTGTTGTCATAGTCGAAAGGAATGAAATAGAAGCGGTGCTTGGAGTCAAAGTAAAAGAGGTAGTTGTTTTGGTTGCACCAATAGTCGTCCCACATACCCACCATCACATTCACGGCGTAGGCACGAAGGAAAAGGTCAATATCAACGTGTTGCAACAACCAGTTCTTCAACGTATCACTACCTGAAGGCAATACGGTCATCTCTTGGATGAAATCGCGCAGTTCCAATTGGGCTGATGTCAGTTTGGTCTTATTGGTTTTCAAGTCATATACAGGGTTTACCAGCCCGTAATCATCGGATATACCCATACGGGCAGTATCTGCATTACTGAGGTCAGCACCCCATGATGCCTTCCACATATTCCCCTTCTTGTCAGGGATGTAGCCTTCCTTGAGACGATCATCCAGCCAACCCTTACGAGGGTTCTCTATCAGTTCATAAACACCCATATATACAGGCTTGGCATCCCCCTCAATACGTATAGAGAATCGGCAGTAGGAGGCATGCGGTGCAGACCACACACCAAAGCGGTGAAACAGGTCATAGCAGAATATCTCGCGGCAATAAGCAGCGTCATCTTTATGCCATTTCAGTATCAGCCGGTCGCACCCGAAGAAGCGTTCACCTGTAGTGTACTCCGTAAACTTCACCCCGAAATGGGCATGATGCCACTGTGCTCCGTCGCTGTGCATATCACCGTTATTACCTTCAGGGCGGCGGCGTGAGGTGTTTCCCCGAGGACGTAGTCCCACACTATCGCGGTGGTAGGTGAATCCGTCTTTGGAGAAAGTGAATTGTGCCGGCACATACAGCCCATTGTGCTCCCACTTGTCAAAATTACCAAGGTAAGTATTCCAATCGCGTGCGGTAAGCGTGATACATACTTCAGGCACGGATTCGATATCAAACAGATAGGTCAGGTTACGTTTGGTATCATCAGGACGTGTGACAACGGTTGCAGTAGTATCAACGAAAGTGATACTGTCCACAGTCTCTATGCTGAAAGGCGTGTATTGTCCACCCTCCCATACATACATCACCTGTTGTGCATAGGAAGCAAGACTAATCAGAGAAACAAGCAAAATGCCGAGTGTCAAGCGTTTCATAAGTCAATAATATATCGTATTTGTTTGAAATGATACGTTTTAATATCTCCACGTTGTGTACGGAGTACCAACTCTCCGTTAGGTGTAATGCTCACAAACTCGGCAAGGAAGGGGTGTACCAACGGGTCATCAGTATGGGCAATGACTGTGGGAGCCACACTGACCTCGCGTTCCACATAAGGGAACCACCCTACTCTACGGTACAAATGCCCCATGTATGCCGCTTTCAGCACTTGCAATGGCACATTCATCCAGTGTTCCAACACTTTCAAATAGTGTTCCAACAGCATTTGTACATCATATTCCTGCCCCGAAATCTGCTGCATAGAGACGGGATTAGGGGCTTTGCTGTGGAACTCCTGCTGATTGACATTCAGTCCTATACCGACAATGGAATAGGCTACACGCCCTCCCATCAGGGTGTTCTCCACCAATATGCCTGACAGTTTTCTGTCGCCATAGTAGATGTCATTCGGCCACTTGATACACAGCCCCTCTTGGGGTAAGTATTGCGCCAGCATATCCACCATTGCCACCGATACAAGCATTGTCAGACAGAACTGTTCACTTGCCGATACATTGCACCGCAACAGACTGGAGAAGAGCAAGTTCTTCCCGTCTTCACTCTCCCAACTGTTGCCTGCCTGCCCGCGACCAGCCGACTGGTAGTCCGTCCGTATGGTGTACAGGTTCGGCAGCGTGTCCGAGTATTGTTCCCGCAGCAGCGTGGAAGTGCTATTTGTTTGCCTTATATACATCCAACAAGTATTGTTCTATCACACGTTGTATCTGCTTGGGTTTTGCATTGGCACTATTCACCATAACCGCAAATACCCATACCCTGCCATCAGGCAGAAAGATATACCCCGCATAGTTCTTGGTACCACCAATCGTTCCGCTCTTGGCGCATACGCACCCGTGCAAGGCTGTTCCCGCAAGAAACGACTGCAGTGTTCCACTCTCTCCACTACGGGGAAGAGACTCCACAAAGGCTTCACGCTCATGCGAACCGTACATATACCGCAATATCTGTACGAACTGTGCGGGGGATACAGCGTCTTGTGGTGCCAAGCCACAGCCATCCAATATCTTGGCAGTACGCAGGCTCACACCACGATTGCGCCAATACTCGCGGACAAAATCCGATGCATTATGAATGGTACACGGTATGCCATAGCGTACAGCCAATGTGCGAAACAGCATCTCTGCATACAGGTTGTCCGACTTGTGGTTGGTGTGCTCGATAATGGCAGCCAAGTTTTCGCTTTCGTTTATAAACAGCACATTGCGCATTGCCCCGTCAATAGGAGCCTCACTGATATACGAGGCCTCACCTTCTACGTATATTCCGCTTGAACGCAGTATAGTCGTAAAGTCGCGTGCCAACGTCAGTGGCGGGTTGGGCAGGTCGCCCATCACTCCGAAAGTCTGTCTGTTAGACGGTACACTTCCCACCAAGTACCTGCGGTTGCTATACGGTACACCGTGTACAAAGGCACCGTCGTAGGATATATGGGTGCAGCGTATATGGTTCTCAAACTCTATGTCCGGCACATTGGGCGTAGTGTTCAGCACTTCTGCTATACTCCCCACGGGACCGCTTTTGAGTACAATGTTCATCGTATTGTCAAGGTAAGACAGAGCAAATATGCCAGGTGCGTAGTAGTTGCCTGCATCTTCCCATAGCCACGCAGGATTCAGTGCGTCCGCATCAAAGTACGATGCGTCAGCAATCACGGAACCCGTAATACGCTTTATGCCAGCATCACGCAGTTGTCTTACCCACTTATAAAGAAACGCTCTGCTACCCACATAGCGCGAGCCAAAGGTCGGGTCGCCACGTCCTTCGATATACAGGTCGCCATATAGCACCCCGTCGCAGATATGTCCCGTATAGGTAACGGGAGTCTGAAAGCGATATTCCCGCCCCAACATATCTATTGTCGTGGCAGTAGTCAGTATCTTCATGGTAGAAGCAGGCGGGATAACGCAATTCTCACGATAGGCATCTATCGTGTCCCCTGTAAGGTAATCACATATCAACACACCCACATTCGCATCGCGCGTGATGGGATGCGTGGTCAAAATAGAAAGTATGAATAGCAAACTACACATATATACACAAAAAACAGAGCAACACTCTTCACGTGTACTCTACTGCCTGCAAAATTACATTATTTTTCCCACATATCCAAACCCCGATCCATATCTAATCATAGAAACCGCAAACTAATAATGACACATAAACATATCATTATCCGCGAAATTGCCATTAATTCTCTACATTTTTGGTATGAATTTGTCGATTATAATCTACATTTTCAGTATGAATTTGTCGATTAGTGTGTGTTTTTCTTGTGTATGTCATAAAAAAGACGTACCTTTGCAACCGTCTAAAACAATAGGAATTATGATACATCGACTTATAAGCCAATCGGTCGCAGCGGATTTTTTTCAAGGAAAGATTATTGCCGTTTTAGGTCCTCGACAGGTAGGTAAGACTACTTTATTGACGCAATTATCTATTCCAAATGAGGAAACACTTTGGCTGAACTGCGACAATATAGATGATTGTCAGGCGTTGGAATATCAGACCACCACCGAGTTGCAACAATTAGTTGGTAACAAACGGTATGTGGTCATTGATGAGGCGCAGCGCGTAAAGAATATCGGTCTGACGCTCAAGATGATGGCAGATGCTTTCCGCAACAACGTACAAGTGATTGTAACGGGTTCTTCTTCATTGGAACTATCCAATCAGATCAACGAGCCGGCAACAGGGCGCATCTACGAATATCGCCTTTATCCCCTCTCATTGGCGGAATTAAGTCAGCATACTTCAGCACGCGAGGAGCAACGCCTGTTGGAGCAACGGCTTATTTACGGCTGTTATCCCGAAGTAGTTACACGTCCTGACCAAGCCAAACGTATCCTGACAACCATTGCAAACAATTATCTCTACAAAGACCTGCTCAGTTATAACGGGATACGCAAGCCGGAGATTCTTGCACGCCTGTTACAAGCCTTGGCAATGCAGGTAGGTGAACAAGTGTCGTACAATGAACTCAGTCGCCTGCTTGGTATTGACCGCGCCACCGTAGAAAACTACATTGACCTGTTGGAAAAGTGTTTTGTGATTTTCAAACTATCATCCTATAGCGGCAACTTGCGCACGGAATTGCGGCATAATCGCAAGATATATTTCTACGACAATGGTATCCGCAATGCCATTATCAGCAATTTTGCGCCTATCAACCTCCGTACAGATGCTGGTGCATTGTGGGAGAATATGATGCTTAGTGAGCGTGTGAAGCACAATGCGTATCGTCAAAGTTATGCTCAAATCTATTTCTGGCGTACTCAAGCGCAAGCGGAAATAGACTTTGTAGAGATTGAAGACGGGGCTATGCAGGCGTATGAATTCAAGTTTAATCCTAACAAACTGCCTCGTGCGCCGAAAGCCTTTCGGGATACGTACCCGAATGCCTCATTTGAAGTAATTACCCCCGATAATTACCAATCGTTTGTCGGTATTATGTATTAGTTTGTGCTGTCCTGCCGACACGATTCATTAACCTCATCTTTTGCTACATACTAAACACGAATTGCCGTGAATTGACCACAAATTGAATTGTCGGGCATGATTCTCCGCTAATTGCCGCTAATAGACCGTTAATTTTCTCCGTTACTTACTCTTCATTATTATAGAGTAGGATATGTTCCAAAATCTATCAGTGGGAGAATTTTTTTGTGAATGACAAGAGACTGCCCAACGATACTTGTTAGACAGCCTCTTGTTGCTGTATCAGAATATAGAATAGATTATTTTACCTCTACACCAGTGAGGGTGTAGGTGTTGCCACCACGGAGAATATACACCTGTCCGTCACGGAACACCTTTCGTTGGGTACCAGCGTCCCCTGCAAGAGCATTCTCTACCGCACTACCTTCCTCTAATGTCTTAAATGTACCCGAATAGGTTTGCAGTTCCTTACCATTTTTATCTCTGGTGGAGATGCTGTAATTATATTGCGTATCTCTTTCCAATCCGGTAATGGTAAAGCGATAGCCCTTCTCCGTCATCATAGCGGCGGGAGCATGACGCTGTTCACCATTGTGCACGGGAGCAGCAAAGGCGATATTGTCCAGCACACCATCGGCATCGAATACCAATGTGCATATCTTCTCCGCATCACGTGTGATGGCTATGGTATAGGTATCTGCATTGGGGACTATCTTCCAAGTGATGGTCACATCTGCCAATGATGGCTGCACAATCGGTTTATCATCGTTTGTTTCAATGCTCGTTGCGCCAATAGGGATAATTTGCCCAAAGTCTTTCCACTCTTCAGCCTTCTTGTATTGTTCAATGGCTTTAGCAGGCACATATAGTTTCATTTCTGACAACTCATCTCCATAGAAAGCACCCGCTTTGAGGGGATTTCCATCTTCGTCCTCATCTTCATAAAGAGTAATCATTGGCGGCGTTTCTGCATAGCAGGTAACGGATTCAAGGCTTTCGCAACCGCCAAAAACGTCCCAACTAATATTCAAATGCTCATTGTTGCCGATAGTAATGGAAGTAAGATCAGTACAAAAAGCGAAAGCCCCCACCCAAATTTTCATTACACTATTGGGAATTGTGATAGATGTAAGCCCTGTACAACCAGAAAAAGCATATGAACAAATACTCGTCACACTATTAGGAATTGTGATTGAGGTAAGACCACTACAACTTCCAAAAGCATTTACCCCAATACTCGTTACACTACTTGGAATAGTGATAGAAGTGAGACTTGTGCAATTTTGGAAAGGACCTTCATAACCGCCACCAAAGTATCCATTCTCTTCAATCTTCTCTCCGATGCTCGTAACACCGTCGGGAATGACAATAGAGGTAAGACTTGTGCAATCCGTGAAAACGCCCTTATTAATACTCGTTAGGCTATTTGAAAGAGCAACATGGGTAAGGTTTGTACAACCTTGGAAAGCACTTACTCCAATATTTATTACGCTATTAGGGATAGCGATAGATGTAAGACCTGTACAATTATAAAAAGCACTATCTCCAATACTTGTCACATCATTAGGGATGGTGGTAGTTTGACAGCCTAATATCAGATTGTTATTCTTTGTTTCAATAACAGCATTACAATTATTTCTGCTATCATAAGTGGTGTTACCATTTTTTACAACAATAGATGTTAGTCCTGTGCATTTCTCAAAGGCACAATTCCCAATACTCGTTACACTATTGGGAATAGTGATGGTTGTGAGTTTTTCCATACCATGGCAAAGATATGCAGGAATCGTAACAACCATGTCACCAATAGTAAATGATGTAATCTGGGTTTCAATGTCATCAAACGGGCGAGTACAATCCATACACGATTTTGCATTCCATATAATAGAGGTGAGGCTTGTACAAAGGTAGAATGCACTATACCCAATACTTGTTACGCTATTAGGAATAGTAAAAGAGGTAAGCCCTGTGCAACCACTGAAAGCATTATTTCCAATACTTGTTACACTATTGGGAATTGTGATAGAGGTGAGCCCTGTACAACCAGAAAAGGCCTGTGTTCCAATGCTTGTTACACTATTTGGAATAGTAACAGATGTAAGGCTTGTGCAATTAGAGAAAGCCGCCATACCAATTCTGGTCACATTATAAGTTTTTCCTTGATAGGTAACAAAAGATGGAATATTTGCCACTGTAAGTTCATCAAGAAACCATTGTCGCGTTACCTCTACCTCATTATCACTTATAACATCATAATAGAGGTCTCCATACTTGAAATCGTACGCCCAAAGGGCTGTGGTGGCAAAAAGTGCCACAAATAATGATACTAATTTAGTTTTCATAAATATACTTATTTTTTCGATGTAACATCTGTTATGGGAAGGCATAGCGGAATAGCAATACTTATCTTACTTTCGGAAGAATTACTATCCGAAGTTTCCCCTGATACTTTTCCTGAAAATATGGCAATCCGTGCACTTCCGCCGGCTCCTAAAGTAGACCCCTCTGCAACTTGTAGTGCCATATCTAATTGCAAAAATTGTACAGGGCGTCCAAGATTTTTATAAGATTCTAAATTATTGGGTATGTATCGCCCACATGCCATAGTACCAACAACCACATTAGGATTGACTATAATATTATGGCTGTCCTGCTCTTGTATTACATCCTGCAAGCCATCTGCCAATTGTAATATCACATCTTTTACAAATTCTTTTATTTCCATATTACATTACGAATTAAAGTTTATGACCATTTTCATCAAACATACACAACAGGTTGTCACCATATTGGTCTTTTATGTTTTGAACAATTTCACTATGCCTTTCGGGAGTACATAAATCATCATCCAAAATCAATACGGAAATGTTGTACGTTTTTACGGACTAATAGACATTTCTTGTACCTGAAATAGGGGTAGTATGGTAGTAATAGAC
>ERZ808278.964-NODE-964-length-14328-cov-3.547747_pt1 | contig 14328 bp, 11 predicted proteins | sample MGYA00521239_ERZ808278 | MGnify/ENA primary metagenome ERZ808278 (study PRJEB31516, sample SAMN03275600) | gut metagenome | biome: mammalia-associated habitat; material: feces | host: Papio cynocephalus | place: Kenya | collected 2012-07-17 ... | reverse complement strand
AAGCTTGGAGCGGGCGGCGTAAGGCTCGACGTGGTTGACGAAATAAACGACGAATTCGTTTGTAAAATAACCGAAAAGGCTAAATCGTTCGGCGACGATAAAATCGTTATCGGCGAGGTTTGGGAGGACGCAACGAACAAGATTGCGTACGATAAACGCCGCAAGTATTTTTGGGGCGGTGAACTCGACAGCGTTATGAATTATCCGCTGAAAAACGCGATTATCGATTTTGCGTTAAGCGGCAAAAGCGAAAACTTATATAAAACTGTTCGCGAGCAAATAGATAATTATCCGTTTTATGCGCTTAATTCGCTTATGAACGTACTCGGAACTCACGATACGCCTCGTATTCTTACTGTTCTCGGTAAGCGAGGGAAACTCGAAACGGAAAGAGAAAAAATGGCTTCGGAGAAGCTTACGGATACCGAAAAAAAGGACGCCGTGAAAATGCTCGAATGTTGTTCGCTTTTGCAGTTTTGTCTTTACGGAGTGCCTTGCGTTTATTACGGTGACGAGCAGATGACGGAGGGAAACAAAGACCCTTTCAACCGTACCTGCTTCGTTGAAAGCGAGGATAAAGAACTTTACGATTGGTATAAATTTTTATCCGAGTTAAGGGCGTCTTACGATTGCTTTAAGGACGGGGAGGTTTCGGACGTCGTTTCGCGCGGGGGCTATTTTTCCTTTTCGAGAAGTTTTGAAGGGAAGAAGATTTACGTTGCCGTGAATATGGGCGACAGGGCGGTTTGCCTTGAAACGGATTGTGAAATATTTGAAACGACGCGTAACGTAAAACTTTCAAAAATCACTTTAAACAACTATGATTTTGCGATATTTTACAAATGTGAAAAAGAAGCGGAGAATGATTGATGAACGTCTATGAAAAAGTCGTTGCCGAACTCAAAAGCAAGAGCGACGCGGAATATAAAAAGTTTAACGATAAAATAACGAAAACCGAATATGAAACGATAGGCGTGAGAATGCCCGAGATAAAGCGTGTAGCTAAAAGCGTCGATAAAGCCGAGATAGAGGAATACCTCGAAAAGTGCGAGTTCCGTTATTTCGAGGATACGTTGATTTATGGGTTGCTTCTGCCGAGGTTGGGGCTTGACGAGTTCTGGAAAAGGAAGGACGAGTTTTTAACGAAGTGCGACAGCTGGTCGCATATTGATTGCTTCGTTTCCGAATTGAAACCGAAAGCGTCGGAAAAGGAAAAACTTTATTCCTTGCTTACGGAGGGAATAGATTCGCTCGACGGATTTGCCCTTCGTTTCAGGATAGTCGCTTTGATGAATTTCTACGTCGGAGGAGACCGAACGGAAGAAATTCTGCGCATCGTCGAACGGCTCGACGGAAGAGGTTTTTACAACGATATGGCAATCGCTTGGCTTTTGCAGGTCGCGCTTGTGAAGCGTCGCGAGGAAACGCTTGTCTTTATGCAAAACAATTCGTTAAGCCGGTTCACGCAAAATAAGGCAATTTCAAAAATGCAAGATTCGTTCCGCATCGGCGAGGACGATAAAATATATTTAAAAACGTTAAGGAAGTAACAATGGATATTTTAAAACAAATTACGCAGGAGTTCAAACTCAGAGAAGACCACGTTAAGAACGTCGTCGAACTTTTGGACGAGGGAAATACGATACCGTTCATCGCTCGTTACAGAAAGGAAATGACGGGGCATATCGACGACCAGGTTCTCCGCGAACTTTCGGACAGACTCAATTATCTTCGTAATATCGAGAAGAGAAAGGAAGAAGTTGAAAAATCGATAACCGAGCAGGGAAAGATGACCGAGGAAATAGCCGCCGCGCTTGCCGCTGCGGAAACTCTTGCGGAAGTCGAGGATATATACAGGCCTTACAAACAAAAGAGAAAAACGAGAGCGACCGTTGCTATCGCCAAAGGTCTCGAACCTCTCGCCGATATACTTTTCGCGCAAAACGTAAAGGAAGGCACTGCGGAAGATTTGGCAAAGCCGTTCGTCAACGAAGAACTCGGCGTTAAAAACGAAAAAGACGCTCTTGCCGGCGCGCAGGATATAATCGCCGAAAGAATTTCCGACGACGCGGAACTCAGGAAGAAGCTTCGCAGAATTTATTTGAAAAACGGCGAGATTTCCTCTAAAATTCAAAAGGCGGAAGAGGACGGCGCAAAGACTTACGAAATGTACGCCGAATATTCCGAACCCGTTTCGGAAATAAAATCCCATCGCGTTCTCGCGCTCAATCGCGGGGAAGAAGAGGGGTATCTTAAAGTTAAGGTCGCAATCGACGAGGAGTTTGCCGTAAGGGTGTGCGAGGTAGGTTTCGTTAAGGATGGAAGCGTCACCACGGAGAACGTAAGAGCGGCCGTTGCGGACGCGTATAAACGCCTTATTCAGCCTTCGATTGAAAGAGAGATAAGAAACTATCTTACCGAAAACGCGCAGGAGCAGGCGATAAAAATGTTCGACGTGAATCTTCGTCCGCTTCTTATGCAGCCGCCCGTTAAGGATAAGGTCACGATGGGCTTCGACCCTGCGTACAGAACGGGTTGCAAGATAGCCGTCGTGGACGGAACGGGTAAAGTACTCGACACCACCGTCGTTTATCCCACGCCGCCGCAGAGCAAAACCGCGGAAGCGAAGGCCGCACTTGAAAAACTTATCGATAAATATTCGGTCGACGTAATTTCAATCGGTAACGGAACGGCTTCCAAAGAATCGGAGATTTTCGTTGCGGATATGCTCAAAGATTACGGCGGGAAAGTCGGTTACGTCGTCGTAAACGAGGCGGGTGCGTCGGTTTATTCGGGTTCGCCGCTCGCCGCAAAGGAATTCCCGCAGTACGATTTAACTCTTCGTTCCGCAATATCCATTGCGAGAAGACTTCAAGACCCTCTTGCCGAACTTATTAAAATAGACCCGAAAGCCATAGGCGTCGGGCAATATCAGCACGATATGCCGCCGACTCGTCTCGACGAGGTTTTAGACGGTGTTTTGGAGGATTGCGTAAACAGCGTCGGCGTGGATTTAAACACGGCAAGCCCGTCGCTTTTATCGAGAGTTTCGGGGCTTAACTCTGGGATAGCGTCAAACATAATCGCATACCGCGAGGAAAACGGAAAGTTCACCACGAGAAAGCAACTTCTCAAAGTTCCAAAGCTCGGAGCGAAAGCGTTCGAGCAGTGCGCGGGATTTTTAAGAATCAGAGACGGAAAAAACATTCTCGATAACACTGCCGTTCATCCGGAATCTTACGAAGCCACCGAAAAACTTCTCGCGCTTTTCGGCTACACCGATAAGGACGTGGAAGAAAGAAAACTTTCGGCTCTTCCCGAACAAATCAAAAAATACGGCGAAGCAAAAGCCGCGGAAAGTTGCGGAATGGGCGTGCCTACGATGAACGATATAGTCGTCGAACTTTTAAAACCGGGGAGGGACGTAAGAGATTCCCTTCCGAAGCAGGAACTTCGTTCCGACGTTATGGATATTAACGACCTCGTAGTCGGTATGGAACTCACCGGCACGGTAAGAAACGTTATCGATTTCGGCGCGTTCGTCGATATAGGCGTTCATCAGGACGGACTCGTGCATATCTCGGAAATTTCGGATAATTACGTCAAACATCCGTCGGACGTATTAAAGGTCGGGCAAGTGGTTAAAGTCAGGGTTCTCTCGGTCGACGTGAAGAAAAACAGGATAGGACTTACTATGCGTAAGCCCAAAAACGCAAAATAATCGAAAAAAACCTTGACAACGATTCGTAAATGAGTTATACTTGCAAAGACGGCTATACAGCCTGAAGATATTCGGAGGATAAATAATGGATACGTATTCCAAGGTAGTTGCGATAATAAGCGAGCAGCTCGGCATATCCGAAAGAACCGTTAGCAGAGACAGCGACGTTGTAAACGACCTCGGCGCGGATTCGATAGATATAGTGCAGCTTCTTATGACGATGGAGGACGAATTCGGCGTTACCGTTGCCGAAGACGAAGCCGATAAGCTTAAAACCGTCGGAGATATTGTCGAACTTATCGAGAAAAACAGCTGATTTTATTGCGGCGGAAAGGCGTGAGAGATAAACTCCCGCGCCTTTTTTATTTTTTAACGGAGCGCGGCGATAAAAGTTTTCAAGGCGACAAAATTTTATTTTACAAACACATTATACGCTTGAAAAACAGCGTTCGTTATGCTATAATTAGGGTATAATAAAATAAAGAGGTGATACCGTTGGCGAGAAAGGACGATTCTTTTGTTAATAAAGAGCTTTGGGGAATGGCGTTAATGCTCGTAACGGTTTTTTTATTTTTCGCGCTCGTTACGGGCGATTCGGTTTTTTATCCAGTCGGCGGAATATTGCAAGCAGCGATGCTCGGCATAACGGGCTATTTTTCTTTTCCGTTGCTGATTCTGTTCTTTTTCATCGGGCTTATTTGTCTTATCGGTAAATTAAAACCCACGAAGCGCGGCGCGCTTATGGCGTTTTTTGTTTTTACGTGCTTATTCGCAGGTTTTGCGATAACCCATCTTGCCGTAAATCCCGTCAAAAACGAACAGACGCTCGGGGAGTACGTCACGCAAGCCGTCGACGCGGCTAACGGAGGCTTTTCTACCGCAACGGTCGGAGGTCTGCTTTTCGCCGCTATCGATTATCTTCTCGTTCAGGGCGTTTCCCTTGCGGGAACTTACGTCGTGTGGACGATTGTTATTTTGCTTTGCGGTTTCGCCGCGGTAAAATTCGCGCCGAACGTTTCTTTTCCCAAGAAATCCGAAACTCCGAAGTCCGAGGAGAAAGAAGATTTCGTCGATAAAAAAGCGGAAAGCGTCGACGACGAATACAAAACGGTGGAAAGAGAAAGAAGAGTTCGCGACGAACAGCCTTTAAAAACGCCTTTAAAAACGGCGGCCGTTCCCGTTTATTCCGGAAAGAGAAAAACGCTCGTCGTCGGCAGTTCGGAGTTTGAAATGAAAAAGGACGAAGAACGCCGCGCAAACGATTATCGTCGGGAATCCCGCGAAGACGTTCGCTCTTCTTCGAGCGGCGTATCCGGCGGCCGTTCGGCTTTATACAGCGACGAATACAATAAAGATTTCGAGAGTAAATTGAGATACGTAAAATCGGGTTCGGAAAAAAATTCCGAGCCGGATATACTTTCTTACGGCGGAAAAACTTCGCAGCCTTACGATAAGCGTAAGACCACTTACGACGCCGTTGACGGAATCGACGAGTCCGGCATAAACGGCGACATTTATATGCCTAATTCGTTTAAAGCCGCCGTTTCAAAACACGCCGCGAAAAAGACGTCGGATTATAAAAACGACGATATGGAATTCGCTATGGAAGAGGTTAACAACGAAGTCAGCGACGACGTTATAACGGACGGAGAGGAAATCGATTTCGATATTCCGTTCGAGGAAGAAAAGAAGGACTATTCCGATTTCGACGAATATGCGGGCGTCGCGCCGAGAAGAACCGATTCTTTGAAGCCCGAAAAACCCGAAAAGACGGAAATTCGCCGTGAAGAAAGAAATGCCGAAAGCAAATCTGAAAGCGGCAAGAACGGAGAAGAGGAAAAGGAACACAATCCTTTCGACGAGATGCCTTTCAACTTCAAGTATAACGCTCCGCCTTTGAGTCTTCTCAAATCGTATTCCTCGCAGGAGAATTACGCCGACGTCGAGTTTTTCAAACGCGATAAGGCAACGAAAATCATCAACACTTTAAAAGTACTCGGCGGGGTTGAAGTGAGCCTTGCAAATATCGTTCACGGGCCCACCGTCACGAGGTTCGATATTTCCATTCCAGATAACGTTTCGATAAAAACGGTATTGAAGTATGCGGACGACCTTAAACTTCGTCTTGAAACGAAAAACGATATTCGTATCACGCCTATCCCGGGTGCGTCGCTTATCGGCGTGGAGGTTGCAAACGAGCAAAGGTCGATTGTCGGATTAAAGGAAGTTTTGGAGAGTGATTCTTTCCAAAAAACCAAAAAGACCTCGCTTACTTTTGCTATCGGTAAAGATATAGTCGGAAATCCCGTCGTCGCGGATTTAACTAAAACGCTTCATATGCTTATAGCCGGCGCGAGCGGAACGGGAAAGAGCGTAGGGCTTAACTCCCTTCTTATCAGTTGGTTCTATAAATACAGCCCCGCGGATTTGAGGTTGATTATCGTAGACCCGAAGCTCGTCGAATTTAAGGTGTTTGAAGGTATTCCGCATCTTCTTTTCGGCGATATTATAACGGACGCGAAAACGGCGGTTGCGATGCTTAACGGGGCGGTTAAGGAAATGGAGGCAAGGTATGCGAAGATGGCGGAACTCGTCGTTCACAACATCGACGAATATAACGATTTAATCGACCCGAGAAAAACCCGTAAACTTCCGAAAATCGTTATTATTATCGACGAGTTTGCGGACTTGATGTCTACGGACAAAAAGACGATTGAGGAAAAGATAGGCAGGCTTGCGCAAAAAGCGAGAGCTGCGGGAATGTATCTTATTCTCGCAACGCAAAGGCCGTCGGTAAATATCATCGAAGGTTCGATAAAAACGAACTTCATATCGAGAATGGCGTTCAAGATGTCCAACGCTATGGACTCGTCTACGATTATCGGCGAGGGCGGAGCGGAAAAACTGCTCGGTAACGGCGACCTTCTTTACAGAATGAGTTATATGAGCAATATGGAAAGAGCTCAGGGCGCGTATATCGATATGGACGAAATAAAAGCCGTCGTCAACTACATTCGAGATAACAACGAGTGTTATTTCAACGAGGCGGCTATGAAGGAAATAGACCAGGAAGCCAACCCGCAAATCGAAAGCGTTACGGGCGCGGAGGAAACCGTTCCCGATTATTATATCGAAGCGCTTAAAATGGCTGTCGAGATGGGCAATATATCCATTTCGCTCATTCAGAGAAGACTTAAATCCTGCGGATTCAATAAAGCGGCGAGAATTTACGATTGGATGGTTGCCAAAGGCTACGTTTTAAACAGTCAGGGCGGAAAACAAAAGCAGGTTACGCTTTCTCCCGAGGAATTTGAAGAGTTGTACGGAAATTATGACGTTTGATACATTTAAGAAGAAAACAATCGGCGTAATATCGCTCGGTTGCGATAAGAACAGGGTGGACACCGAAAAAATGCTTGCCGTTCTCGGCTCTGATAAAATCGTGCAGGAACAGGAAGAGGCTCAAATTATAATCGTCAATTCCTGCGCTTTTTTGGAAAGTTCGAGAAAGGAAGCCGTGGAAACGGTTTTCGAGGTCAACGAACTTCGTAAAACGGGTAAACTGGAAAAGATTATCTTAACGGGTTGTATGCCGCAAAAGTTCGTGAAAGATATGTTCGACGAATTCACGGAAGTCGACGTCTTTTTAGGCACGGGCGATTACGAGTTTCTTCCCGAGGCGATAGAACTTGCTTATAAGGGCGAAAGAGTAAACTTCGTAGGTAAAGCCAAGGAGTTCAAAGCCGAAAAGAGAGTGGTTACGACGCCCGTTCACTACGCTTATTTAAAAATTGCGGACGGTTGCGATAACCGTTGCACTTATTGTCTTATTCCGTCAATACGCGGCAAATATCGTTCGGAAACGGAAGAGGAACTTCTATCCGAAGCGAAAAGTCTCGGCGACGTAAAAGAACTTATTCTCGTTGCGCAGGACGTCACGAGATACGGCGAGGACTTATACGGCGAGAATAAATTTGTCGAGCTGTTGCAAAAACTTTCCGCGCTCGATAATATCGGCGCGATAAGAATTTTATATTGCTATCCCGATAAACTCACCGACGAACTTATCGCCGAAATTAAAAATAACAAGAAGATTATCAAATATCTCGATATTCCGCTTCAACACGCCGACGCCGTAGTTCTTAAAAGAATGAACAGGAAAGGAACGGGCGAGGGTTATCTCGCTCTTATCGAAAAATTGAGAAGCGAAATTCCCGATATTGCCGTTCGTTCCACGTTTATCGCAGGTTTCCCCGGGGAAACGGAAGAGCAGTTTTCAAACCTCGTTGAATTTATCAAAAAAGCAAAACTCACAAACGCGGGCTTTTTCGCTTATTCGAGAGAAGAAGGTACGCCCGCATATAAATTGCCGGAGCAAATCGACGAAGATATTAAGCAAAAGCGCGTGAAGAAACTTTACGCCGAGCAAAAAAAGATTTCCGCGGCAAGAAACGAGGGGCTCGTCGGAAAGACTTTAAAAGTGTTGTGCGACGGCGTGGATTACGATAAGCAGTCGTTTTACGGAAGAGCGTATTTTTCCGCTCCCGAAATCGACGGAAAGGTATATTTTACGTACGACGGCGAAATAGCTCAGGGCGAATTTTACGAAGTGATTATCGAAAAAGCGGACGCTTACGACCTTTACGGAAAAGTAAAGAGTTTTTCGATAGAACAAGGAGAATAAAATGAATCTTCCTAACAAGCTTACTTTAACGAGATTGATTTTAATACCGTTCTTTATTGCGGTGTTTTATCTCGGTTTTTTCACGGGACATTATTTTGTCGCTCTCGGAATATTCACGGTTGCTTCCATAACGGATTTTTTCGACGGTTATATTGCGAGAAAATACAATATGATTACCGACCTCGGCAAGTTTTTAGACCCTATCGCCGATAAGGTTCTCGTTTTATCGGGGCTTATCGTCCTTATTGCCGACCCTTACGAAACGAACGTTTTCGCTCAAATAGGCGTTATCGGCGTTATTTACGGCGGAGTGGGGGTGTCGATAATAATGGCGAGAGAAATGGTCGTTTCGTCGCTCAGAATGATGGCGGCCAAAAAAGGAATCGTGCTTGCCGCGGAAATGACCGGAAAAATCAAAACGTTTTTCACGGACGTTACCATTATCATTCTTCTTCTTGCGGGAGATTTACTCACTCTTGCGCCGTCCGTCGGCGTCGTTTTCGATTATATCGGGCTTATTTGCTTCGGAATATCCGTCATTTTAACGATAGTGTCGGGTTGTTCTTATTTGATAAAGAATAAAGAGGTTTTCAAAGGTTAATGGAAAACGAGAATTTTTCTGTCGTTAAGGTTTTCGGCGTTGCCGACGAGCCTTTGGAAAAAGCGTTTTCCGAGATAAAGAAAGATAATCCGGAAGTTGAATTTTCTTTTGAGAGAAACCTTTTGGACGTTCGGGTTTCAATAATCGGCAAAAACGATAAATCCACGAGCCTCGCAATGCGTGAGTTTGAAAAACGATTTGCCGAAAATATTTACGCCGAATACGACGCGTCTTTGCAAGAGGTTTTGGTTTACATTCTCAAAATGGGGAAATTGAAAGTTTCCGTTGCGGAGTCTTTTACGGGCGGCAATCTTTCGGCAAGAATCGTTTCCGTGCCGGGCGCAAGCGAGGTTTTTTACGAGGGCGTAGTCGCTTATAGCGAGGCTGCAAAGGCAAAAAGGCTTGGCGTAAACGAGGAGTCGCTCGCAAAATATAAACCCGTTTCGTCGCAGGTTGCCGGCGAAATGGCAAGGGGGCTTTTAAACGAAAGGGTAAGCGATTTGGCGATTGCGACGACCGGGCTTGCCGGGCCGAAATCCGACGAATCGGGTTTCCCGGTCGGACTGTGTTTTATCGCAGTCGGTTCGGCGCAGGGAATAACCGTTTTTAAGTATAGATTTGACGGAAACAGAGAAGAAATTACGAAAAAAGGCGTTCAAACGGCTTTGTTTTTAGCCGTTAAAAGCGTTAAGAATATTTAATTATTACGGGGGTTGAATTATATCCCTCAACAGGAGAAGAAATGTTGGAAGAAAAACAAAAAGCTCTCGACCTCGTTTTGAAGGAGATTGAGAAGCAGTACGGAAAAGGGGCAATTATGAAGCTCGGTCAGGGTTCTGCGGATATGACGATTGACGTTATTCCCACAGGCTGTCTTACTCTCGACCTCGCTTTGGGAATCGGCGGAGTGCCGCGCGGAAGAATCATCGAAATTTTCGGACCCGAATCTTCCGGTAAAACGACGGTCGCGCTCCACGTTATCGCGCAAACTCAAAAGAGCGGAGGCGTTGCCGCGTTTATCGACGCGGAGCACGCGCTCGACCCGGTTTACGCCGCAAAACTCGGCGTAGACCTTGATAATTTATACGTTTCGCAGCCCGACACCGGCGAACAGGCTCTCGATATAACCGAAAGCCTCGTAAGGAGCGGTGCGGTTGACGTCGTCGTCGTGGACTCCGTTGCCGCACTCACGCCCAAGGCGGAAATAGAGGGCGATATGGGCGACAGCCACGTCGGATTGCAGGCAAGGCTTATGTCGCAGGCACTTCGTAAACTCACGGGTATTACGAACAAATCGAAAACCTGCGTTATATTCATTAACCAATTAAGAGAAAAAGTCGGCGTTATGTTCGGCAATCCGGAGGTTACTCCCGGCGGCAAGGCTTTGAAATTCTACGCCTCTGTCAGAATAGACGTAAGAAAAGCCGACGCGCTTAAAGATAGCGACGGAATGTTCGGCAACAGGACGAGAGCTAAAATCGTTAAAAATAAGCTTGCACCGCCGTTTAAGACTGCGGAATTCGATATTATTTACGGCGAAGGCATTTCCCAAACCGGTTGTCTCGTAGACCTCGGCGTGGAGAAGGGTATTTTGGAAAAGAGCGGTTCGTGGTTCTCTTATAACGGCGAAAAAATCGCGCAGGGAAGAGATAAAGCGAAAGAATATCTTGCAAACAACCCCGAAGTGGCCAAGGAAATCGAAGATAAAATAAGAGCCGCCGTTGCGGAAGCAAAGGCGTAATTCGCTCAAAAACTGTTTTTAAAGATACAACGACTTACGAAAAGAAGCCGTTTTTCGGAAGAAAAAGCTTTATTTAGTAAAAATCGCCTTTCCCGATGCGGGAAAGGCGAAACTATAAACTATAAACGAAACCGAAATAATTAAAATCTCGATATTCTCGTGCATACGTCGGTATCCGCGATTTTCTCGGATTTCCCGTTTTCGTCCACGATGAAAACGTGTTTTCCGTTTGTGCAGGCAACTCTTCCGTCGGAGAGTACGCAGTAATCGATAACGCCGTTTTTGAGCGGCGTTACTTCGCCGTTTTTCGAGCGTTTTACAAGTTGCCAGGACCAAGGCGCGATGCCGGCGAAATTGTCCTTATGGCGGAGATTTTTCTTGTATTCCTCGTCGGCGTTTACGAGGTTATCGTCGATAACAATCATTCCTTGCGATTTTTTCATAGTTCTTGCGGGGTTTGCCGATTTTTCCGTAAAACCCTTGCCTGTGAACATCATCGTGAAAAGCTCCGCAAAATAATAGAGAGCTTTAAGCAGTTTCCACGGAATGAGAATAATGTCGAGCAGCAGTTTGAAAAATCCGGTTTTTTTCTCCGTTTCGGGGCGGATTACGTAAAATAAATTGCCGTTTTTGTCGTCCTTCGGTTTTGTGAGCGACTTTTCCGAATCGGAGAGAATTTCTTCCACGTCGCCGGTGAACAAATCGTAGGTGAAGATTGACGAACGGGAAAATTTCACGAATTCCCCATTGTTATTTCTTCCCACGCCTTTGCTCGCAAAATAAACGAGCGAATCGTTCACGCGGGATAACACGGCGTCGAAATCGCAACTGTCGCCGTCGGTTACCGTTATATAATCGTCGGTTTTCAAATCGTAAATCGCAAGATGCGCGTTATCGTACCCGCTTTTTATGCAGGTAACGAATTTATCGTTCGTCTTATTCGGATACGCTCCGCAAAAAACGTCTTCGCGGGAATGGATAACGTGTCCTTCGCCGTCTTTATCGGCGGTGAGGTCTTTCGTCATCACGCCCGAGAGCTGATTTACGGTTATCGAATAAATAATTTTATCGGGAGAGCCGAGGAATTCAAGAGAATCGAAATAGGAAACGTCGCTTTCGTTGGAGAATTCTTCTTCGTTTGCGCCGTCGCGCATAAAGCGCGCGCCTGCTCCTTTGGTTTTCCATTCCACGCTTTTTGCGGCTTTTCTTGCCGATTCAACGTAGTTCGTGTGGAAGTCCGAACTATATTCTTTTATCTCGCCGTCCTGCAACGTTTTAATCGTAAGACGGTCATTATAAATCAATTTATCCATAAAAAAATTATAACACACGGGCATATAACTGTCAACCGTATAGGAGAAATATGACGAGAGGAGATAAGGCGTTTTCTTATTTTAACGAAGGTTACAACTGTTCGCAGGCGGTTGTTTTGGCGTTTGCGGACTTATATCCGGATAAGGCGGACGATATGTTGAAAATCGTTTCGTCTTTCGGCGGTGGCTTCGGCAGAATGCGCGAGGTTTGCGGCGCGTTTTCCGGCATTTGCGCCGTTTTAGGGCTTTTATGCGGCTTTGACGGTAAAAACGGCGTTTCAAAAGCCGAACATTACGCCATCGTAAGAGAACTCGGAGAAAGGTTTAAAGCAGACAACGGTTCGATTGTTTGTCGTGAACTTCTCGGCGGAACGGTTAATTTATCGTCGGAAAATCCTGCCGAAAGAACCGCGGAATACAAGAAGAAAAGGCCTTGCGCCGAGCTTTGCCGTTACGCAACGGATATTTTAGAGGAAAAACTCAAAGAAAAGGGCGTAATATGAAGTCTTTAAAATCGCTTTACAAAATCGGGCGAGGTCCTTCCAGTTCTCACACTATGGGGCCCGAAAAGGCCTGTAAAATAATGCTTTCGGATTTTCCGGAAGCAAACCGATTCAGGGTGATTCTTTATGGCTCTCTTTCCGCAACGGGAAAGGGGCATCTCACCGATAAGGTTATCGAGGAAACCTTGGGAAAAAACAGAACCGAGGTCGTTTTCGGCGAAACCGACGGCAATTTCAAACACCCTAACAAAATGACGTTTTTCGCTTATAAGGACGATAGCCTTATCGCCGAAAGAACTTATTACAGCGTCGGGGGCGGAGCAATCGTAACCGACGACGTTAACGTCGCGGAAGAAAAAGACGTTTATCCTCACGGCAGTTTCGACGAGATAAAATCCTTTTGCGAAGAAAACAATATGAAATTGTGGCAATACGTCGAAGTTTTCGACGACGGCGACGTTTTTTCGTATTTGAAAACGATATGGGACGCTATGAAGGACTGCATAAAGCAAGGTCTTTCGGCAAGCGGTATATTGCCGGGCGGATTGCAGACGGAAAGAAAAGCCAAAACGCTTTACGAGCAGTACGCTTTAAACGAATCGCCTGCGGCTCGGCAAAACCGAATGGTTTGCGCTTACGCTTACGCCTGCTCGGAAAACAACGCTTCCGGCGGGAGAGTCGTAACTGCTCCCACCTGCGGTTCTTGCGGGGTTTTGCCTGCCGTTTTGTATTATCTCGAACAAACCGACGAAGTTCCCGAACGGGAGATTTTAAAGGCTCTTGCGGTTGCGGGAGTGATAGGAAACGTCGTTAAAACGAACGCGTCCATAAGCGGCGCGGAGTGTGGGTGTCAGGCGGAAATAGGCGTCGCTTGCGCAATGGCTTCGGCGGCTGTCGCCGAGCTTTACGGAATGAATCTCGACCAAATCGATTACGCCGCCGAGATTGCAATCGAGCATCACCTCGGCTTAACGTGCGACCCGATTTGCGGTTTGGTGCAAATCCCTTGCATAGAGCGCAACGCCGTGGCGGCTTTAAGAGCTTTAAACGAGGTCACGCTTCCTATGTTTATAACGGGAAGCAGGAAAATTTCTTTCGACGAAGCCGTCAGAACGATGTATGAAACGGGAGTCGATTTAGGTAAAAAATACAGAGAAACGGCGCAAGGCGGACTTGCGAAATTATTCAAATAAAATGTACACCGTAATTTTAAAGAAAAACGAAGAAAAAAGAGTTTTAAACGGCTATCCGTGGATTTTTGCCAACGAGGTTTATAAAATCGAAGGCAAGGATAAGCAGGGCTCGGTTGCCGAAATAAGAGGGAACGACGGGCGTTTCGTCGGGCTCGGAACGATAAATCATCATTCCAAAATAATCGTGAGAATGCTCACTTTAAAGCAGGAAACCGTAGACGAAGATTTTTACAGGAAAAGAATAATCGCCGCAAACGAAGCGAGAAAAGAGCTTGGTTACGACGATAATTACAGGGCTGTTTTCGCCGAATCGGATTTAATTCCCGGGCTTATCGTTGATAAATACGGCGATTATTTATCCGTTCAGTTTCTTTCGCTCGGCGTTGAAGTTATCAGGGATATGCTTATAAAACTTCTCGTCGAAGTTTTCTCGCCGAAGGGGATTTACGAAAGGAGCGACGTTTCGGTTAGGGAAAAGGAAGGTTTGGAACAGCGTAAAGGTATAATTTACGGAGATTTCAATCCGCGCGTAACCATAATCGAAAACGGACTGAAAATGGTCGTAGACCTCG
>ERZ808278.963-NODE-963-length-14330-cov-6.341786_pt1 | contig 14330 bp, 13 predicted proteins | sample MGYA00521239_ERZ808278 | MGnify/ENA primary metagenome ERZ808278 (study PRJEB31516, sample SAMN03275600) | gut metagenome | biome: mammalia-associated habitat; material: feces | host: Papio cynocephalus | place: Kenya | collected 2012-07-17 ... | reverse complement strand
CATGATTCTCTAATACTTTAAGTAAGTTACTTGCCGTTGCCTGGATAGCAGGAACTGCCACACTGTTTCCAAATTGTTTATAAGCAGATGCGTCCGCCACCACAATCTTGAAATTATCTGGATAGCCTTGCAGCCTTGCCCATTCTCTTGGGGTCATTTTGCGCCAACCTTGTTTGTTCACTTCCCCCTTGATTCTTGTTGTTGGGGTCAGGTCTTTCTGACGATCGTCAATGACAAGATTGCTCTCTCGTCCCATGCCGCCCACAACAATAGCATGTGCGATTCCATCGTCAGGAATAATGTCATAACCAAACCCATGTCCCTTAGCCGCATGACGTGCCTTATGACGCTTCAAGGTATCAATATATGTTGTGGAAAGATAGTACTTGGCAGGCACAGGATTCTCTTCTCTTACATCAATCCACTTCTTTGTTACCTCCTTTTGTTCTGGGTATGTAAATTCGTCCTTGCTGATGCCAAGATCCTTACGGAAGCCAACTATGTATATTCTTTCACGATGTTGTGGTACGCCAAAATACATGGCGTTCACAATCTCTGGGTCTGGAACGATGTAGCCAACCTCGTCCAAAGTCTTTAAGATGGTCTTGAAAGTGCGTCCTTTGTCATGTATAACCAATCCCTTCACGTTTTCCAAAAAGAAGGCCTTTGGCTGGTATCTGCGTAAGATTTCGGCAACATCAAAGAACAATGTGCCTCTTGTCTCATCAGCAAAGCCTAGGCGCTTTCCTGCAAGTGAAAAGGCTTGGCATGGAAATCCTGCACAAAGAACATCAAACCCTTCAGGAATGCAGTTCTTTGTACTTTCCTTTGTTATGTCACCGAATGGCACATCGCCATAGTTGGCGTAATAAGTCTTTCTTGCCTGCTCATCAATCTCTGATGAGAACACACATTCACCTCCAAGGTTCTGCATGGCCATACGAAAACCACCAATACCAGCAAAGAGATCGATGAACTTGAACTTCGGCATCTGCTGATGTTGGAATGGAGCCTGGAAAAGGTCTGGGAATAAATAACCTTGCATGGCTGCAGGGGTTTGTTCCTCGACAAAGGCTTTGTTGCTATGCGCCTTTGTTTGTTTCTCCTTCACAAAATCATACCAGAGATTTAGAATACCTTCTGCTTTCTCCTTGTATGAGAGCTTAACATTAGTGTTACGAAGTTGGAGATAATGGGTAATAAGTGCTGCTTGGTCAATAAAAGGAATAACGTTCCCTTCTTCGTCAAGAGATTCCTTGCCAAAGAGCTGCACCTTGTCTGCTCGTTTCTTACAGAAATCGAACAGAGAAAATTCTTTTGCTTTATGTATCGTAGCAGATATTGTCATTTTGTATTGTGTTGTTTACATTATTTTATTTTAAAGGAACTTCGCCATGCTCGGCTTCCCAATTCGCAACAACAGCTTGCAAGGCTTCAGAAACCTTGTCCTTGATGGTAGAACCTTCTGCCAATGCTATGAATTTTACTTTTCTGATTAATTCTTTGTTGAGAATAATTGTTGTTCGAGCATCGCCTTCCTTACAACCAGCTTCTGTTGATGGGCGTTGCATTGGCTCATTATTCTGTTCTGTTTTTACGGCTGTATTTTCTTGTTTTTTCGTATTACCTGACAGCAAGTTACTAACAAGTGTATTTGCCTTAGTCTTATTTGCCATATTTCTATAACTGTTTAATTATTAATTAAGTAATAAAAGCATAATGTTTACAATATTACTTTATTATATGGTTCTTGCAAGAATCTCTTTTGTTAGATCGAGGTAGTCTTGTGCTCCTTTTGATTTTGTATCATAATCAAAAATGGAGCAGTTTGCGCCTGGAGCTTCTGACAAGCTCACATTATCTCTGATGTGAGTATTAAATATAACGTCTGCATATTGCTTGCGAACTTCTTCTTCCACTGCCTTGTTTATGTTTTTGCGAGAGTCGAAACGAGTGATGAACACTCCTGTTATTGCCAACTCTGGCTTGGACTCACGAAGATCCTCTAGAACATTCTCTATCATCATCATTCCCTTCAATGGAAGTATCTCAGGCGATATTGGAACATAAATATCATCAGCGGCAAAGAAGGCATTGATGGTGACAACGCCAAGCGATGGTGGACAGTCGATAAGGACATAGTCGTAGTTATTCTTCACCTTTGCTAAAATGTGCGTCAGGCGCATTTCTCTGTTAAAGAGTCCTGACATTTTTACTTCGGCGGCACTCATATTAAGGTCAGATGGCACTAGATCTAAGTTGTCCTCAATATGATATATAGGAAGGGGCTGCTTATCTACTAAGGCATCATATATGCTCTTATCAACCTTTTCTGGACTGACGAAGATACCTGTAAGGTTTGCTTGCCCATCCAAATCGACAAGAAGAACCTTCTTACCTTGACGTGCCATCGCCACGCCAATACTTGCCGTTGATGTTGTCTTTCCTACGCCACCTTTATGGTTGCAAAATGCAATTGTTTTATTCATAACTATCTGATATTTAAAGAAGTAACATTTTAATATTTATGCTTTGTTTACAAAACATAATGTTTACATTTGCAAAGATAGAGAAGTTTTTTCAAAACTCAAAATATTGAGGTGATTATTATATTTTATTAAACTTTATGGATATTGAATTTTTTCTTTAAACGTGCAACCGTTGCTGTCGATACATCGCATAACTTTGCAGTTCTTGCTATACTTGTTCCTCTTCTCAATTCTTTAAGAACTTGCTTATACTCCAGTTCCAGTTGTTCTGTCGTTTTATTGCTGCCAGTTTTGCGCCCAACCTTTCCGCCTTTCGCCCGGAAGTTGTCGTAACCTGATTTGAGGCGTTCTTTTATAGCTGTTCTTTCATTCTCTGCAAATTTAGAAAACATTGCGAATAACATAGAAAAAAGTGCATTCTCTGTGCCATCTTCATTATACATAAAAAGATTCTCACGCATAAAATAAACGTTCAAGTGATGATCGTGAAAGAATTTAATTAGTTCAAACATTTCCCAAGTATCACGGCCTAATCTGGACACCTCTGACATCAATACACAATCAACCTTATTGTTTTCTTCTGTACAATATTTCAAGCATTTTTGAAGCACCCACCTTTCTTTATTTGGTGTAGCGCCACTTATATAATCTTCGAAAGGTTTCACTACTTCTATGTTGTGATTTTTTGCATAAGCACTTAACTCGCTTACTTGTCGCTCCGTGTCTTGTCTGCCTGAGTTCGAAGATACTCTTGCGTATATTACTGCTATCATATTTTTCTATTATATCAATTAATATTTTGAATATTCTGATAATACTAATTATATCAATTAATGCAAAGGTAACAAGATTTTTTGATACAGGCAAATTTCTGATAATGTTTTTCAGTCAATGATAGTACCTTATTTGTTTGATGATTTCAACTTATAAGAAGCCAGCTTCAGAATTAGTTCATTTACGACCGATTCTCTTCTACATTATCGATGAACGTTAAATGAGTGCCACATTTAGTTAAGCATCTTTAATTCTTTCCTTCATATGCTCCAGTTCTTTTGCTGAGTGACAGTTATTTGTTACCTTTGCGATGAAGTTTTACCAGAGCATAAGTGATGTACTATTGCAAGTTGGGGTATTGTTAAACAATTCTCTACGAGATTTGTCTATCAATACATAACTTGGTTACTCGCAAGCTCGCAACAAAAGTAAAGAAATATGGAGGAAAATAAAGAAACCCAATATCGATTCAATGGTGACGAGGCTTTGAAAAAGTCTGCGCCTGACAAGGCGTTTTACTTGGCACATGAAGAGGTTGCAGAAGGAAAACATAAGAAAAGTTATCATACTGTTTCTGTAAACATGATACATGTGTCTGGTGGTCCTGCAAAGTTCTATATTCATGCTTTCGTTTATGATACGTTTAAAAAAGTATTTAAAGGCTTGAAATATGAAATATCGGAAGAAGACTATAAATTGTTCCAAACATACAAGGGCGACAAGAGAAGGATTAATCTTTTCGTTAAAGCATCAAAAGGAGAAGTGATTGTAAAGAAAAAATCTGTTATGCGATTTGCGGGAATAAGAATGACAGAAGATTTATATGAAGAACTTTCTGCGAATGCGAAGCAATGTAATATGACTTTCTCTGATTATTGTCGCACGCTTTTACAAGGAAAAACTCCTACGGTAGCTTTGACACAAAATGAAATGGCAACAATGCAACAAGTAGTCCAATTTCGAACAGATGTGATGAAATTTGCGGGTGCATACTTCAGTGTACTTCGTGGTATTCCTAACAAAGATAGACCATACTTTATTGTTACAGGAGAGAGCTTTGGCTTTTGGCGTGATTATATTAAAAAAGGACTTATATGTTTAGAACGTCTCATTGAAAAATGTAAATAGGTATGGTTATAAAGATACAAACAGCAGATAGCAGTCATGGACATAATGCAATAAATTATGCCATGGATAAGAATGCTAAGAAAGGCAAAGAACCAGAAATTCTTGCTACAGGAAATATGCCTTGGGATAATATCTTTGGCGATCCTATTGAGCCTCGTGCCGTTTGGGACTATATGAAAATACGACAGAAGAACTCCGGAAAAAATATAGAAAGTCCATTTTTTCATATAGAACTATGTCCTTCTAAAGATGAAAGTGGCGATTTCTCAAAGAGTGACTGGCTCAAACTGATAGATGATTCTATAAAGCATTTAAGTGGTGAATTTTCTTCCAGAATGAGAGGAAAGGTTAAGGGATGGGATATAAATAACTGTCAGTGGGTAGCTTGTCTGCACACAGATACTGATAAGCCACATGTCCACCTTATATTAAATCGTATTACTGAGAACAATGAAGTCCTGGATGATACACAATATAAGGATAGAGCGAAACAAGCAGCAAACAACATCGCACTTGAACGAGGCTGGATAAAGGCAGAATCTAAGACTTCTAAACGCAAAGAAGATATTCATAAGGATGCTATTAATATACTTTTTGCAATGAAGAAATTTGACCTGGAAGAATATTTCAAGCAAATGCGCTTAAAGGGATGGATAATTGATGCTAAATATGATAATAAGGGTATTTGCCGAGGATATAGTGTCGGTGAGGACATAAAAAAACTATCTGGAGGAAAGTCTAGCACGATGTTGATTCAATCTTCAAAGTTAGGGTTTGGACGTGACTTGATGGTAAGTCGATTGCAGGGAACATGGAATAAGCTACACCCAGTGCAAGCGCAAACAGTCATGGCTGAAAAGTCAATGCAAAAGCCAAGAATACAGCCATCTGAAAAACCAAAGTGGCTTTGTGACAATTATGAGGCAAGAAAAGAATGGAATGACAAGGGCTTTAAAACTCGCATACCAAAGATTGCGTATTCATCTATCTTTAATGCAGTTGAAGAAGAAACTAAGGGATTTGATAAGATGAATTATAGAAATCCTAATTCGGAAATACCTGATGTTCTAGAAATCAGAGCTGTCGCAATATTCGAGTTTCTTATGGCTGCAAATGCTGGTACATCTGTTGGCGGTGGAGGTGGTGGAAATCAAAGTGATTTGCGTTGGGATGGCAAAACAAAAGATGATTTTGAAAGAATGGCGCATAGTGCAGCTAGAAAAGCGTTTGGTAGATGTACTTCTCATTTAAGAAAAAAAGGTTTGCATCTGTAATAATAAAAAAAAAGTAATAAAGTAATATTGTAAACATTATGTTTTTATTACTTAATTGATAATTAATTAGTTATAAATATGGCAAGAAATAATTATGATTTTGGCTTCGATAACAAGTCGGATTGTGTAGATACAAGTGAGGTGGTGAATCTTGATAATGACAAGATCCAACATGATGTTTCAAGCACTCATACGTATGAGCGTAAAAGACTAGAGGAAAACTTGTCGTTGCTCAAAGAAGTAGAAGAACTGGATGGTAAAGTTTCGCAGAGACTAATAGAATCATCACAGAGAACTAAACTTTATGAAAAAGCAGTCGAGGCAGAGAAACTGCAAGTAGAGAAGTTGGAAAAGGTACTGGAAAAATGTGAGGATTTGTATAGAAATATTATTAGCAATGCTAATAATTCCAAAGAATCTTTTTCAAACTTAACGGTTACTATATCTCAGGAAGCTCGTACTCAATTGAAAAAAGATATTCAAGAAGATTATAGTGATGAACGTAAAATAGATATGGAGGAAAGAATGAAATTTAAAAGAGAGTTTGTTGCTGATTTTAAGAGAGAGTTGAGAGGGGAAGCACAAGAGATTATAAGAAGCATTCGTAAATCATACGAAGGTCTATTTTGGAAAACCTTAGTTATTGCAGTCGCATGTGTACTGATTACACTTGGTGCTTTAGCAAAGAATTTCGATGGTGCGGATAGATGGCTGGCAATTTTAGGTATGTTGCTTTTAATGGCAAATTTGATAAACTGGGCTTGGAAGTATTCAAAATTGTTCGGTAAAGAGTGACATAGAAGAAATTGATAACATTCCGTAGGAAACAAGTCTCCATCTCTTTTCTTATGATATAATACTTTTACTATGTTAGATATGGTAAAAGTATTATATCATAGTAAAAGTATTATGTTTGTAGATGGCTCGTCAGTTCTTTGTCGGTAGCATGTCAGTCGTTTGTCGGTCTTGGAAAATATAACATCATAAGTGCTTGATGCTCTATAAATTGTAAGTTTTACTATGCTGGTTAGTTTTTTGCAAAATTCATTATTTTTCTTTTCGCTTTTCTTGTGTGTTCCAATTATTTTTTGTATCTTTGTACTACGAAATAGAATATGTAACATAATCAAAATAATAACAGTATGAAACATAATAGTCTTCAAAAGAACAAAACAATATACAATCTCGTAAGAACAGGTGGCAACTATTGTTTTAAGGAAGCAGACACACTTTGTGATACCTACTCTGACGAACGCAAGGAGTTTGTTAAGCAAGTTAGAACACATGGCTATGACATCATTAATGCCAATGATTTCTTATACAAGGAGAAATTGACAGAGTACAACCGAGCTCTGGAACTTCAAGCAAAGAAGAATGGGCAAAGCTCATACGAGAAGTACTTACCTAATGAGCTATGCGTTTGTGGAGAATGGATGTTTACAGAAATAGAATTTGTAACAGTTTCAAAAGAAGAGAACATCAAGGATGCCAGAGGTGGACAAAGAGAAGGAGCAGGACGGAAGGCGAGACATTCGAGCATCGTATATTCAAGAACAACAACTATTCGAGTTCCTGAAATCTACAAGAAAGACATCAAGACCTTTGTAGATTGGTTGATTGAAACAGCTGCAGCCGGGCAAGATATTGATTCTGCATTGTTTTGGTCAGAAAGAGCATTGGAAGAGAAAGGAGATAAGGAGAATGCGCAACTTCTTGAAGAGCTACGCATGAAATTACCTCGTTTTGCAATTGGCAAGCAAAAATAGAGCATTCAATACCACTTCACCTGTGTCAACGCACAGAGGAAGTGGTACATATTTTAATAAACTCATTCAGCTTATCAATATAGGAGGCATCTTCTTTTACGAGATTACTTATTGTTTTAACAGCATCAAAGATAGATAGAGGAACGCGAATAGCCTTGCTTTCTTGCTTTTTCCCTGGTTCCTTTGTCTTTCTGCCAGCACCCCTCGGGTTGCGAATCTCAGGATCCTCGATCATGGCAAGTTCTTTCTGCCTTCTGGTATAGTCTGAAAGAATTTTAACTCCAGGATCTCTAACGATTTTCTCTTTATACTTCGCTTCGGTGTCCTCTGTTCCGTCCTTATAGCCATCATTATACCCATTTTGGTAACTAGAATCGGTATGTGTGGAAGTTGTTTCTTCCACGAAAGGAAGCATCTGACCTTCAAGTCGTGGAGTGGTTTGTGTATGAGCCATAAAGTCTCGTACAGCCTGTGAAGTCTTTACCTTTTCTGCGTCAAGAGTGCCAATAATATGCATGCCTTCAAGCGTTTTGCAACGACTTAGGGCAACATACAATTGCCCAGTCGCAAAGATATTACTCACATCGATGTTCGCTTTCTCAAAAGTCTGCCCTTGGCTTTTGTGAATTGTAATCGCCCATGCAAGTTTGACAGGGAATTGTTCAAAGCGCCCCCTCTCAAAAGTTGTTAGTTTTTTCTTTCCATTTTTCTCTTCAACTTCGTAATCGTAATATATCCATGCATATCGTTCGATTGATGCTGTTATGCCGTTAATTCTTACATCTATGGCATCTTCGTTGATGGCAGTTATTGTTGCTGACGTGCCGTTCACCCAGCGATGTTCACTGTCGTTGTTGAGCATAACTACTTTTGCGCCAGCACAAAGAGCCAGCTCATCTTCGGTAGGCTTTTCTTTTTCATCGACAAAGCCTGTGATTTCAGCTTTTACTTTTGTTATTTTGGCTCCAGCATACTGGAGTCGTTTCAGGTTCTCGTTATTGATTTTCTTCGCTTCTTTGTTCGTGGCGCAAACAGTTAAAATGTTTGGATCTGCTTCTTTGTCTTTGAATACAGAAAAGTCTGCGATGCCATCTCGGATATTATCGAGAGCAGCGACAAAAGTTTTTTCCTTTTGTCGCATTGAATGCTTCAACTCCATCGTCTGTAATTGTAGCTTTTGCCATAGTTGTGATTCAAAAGCATAAATTCTATCTCCGTAGAGCTTTGTAAAAGCATCCTCATCATTCTCTGTCAATACAGGAGCGAGCTGATAAAAGTCTCCAACAACGACAAATTGTTTCTTGCTTTTCAAGTGAAGAATTGTGTTACCGACATATTCGAACAAATCGATTCGGCACATGGAAATCTCATCGATGACAATCACATCGGCAGCTTCGAGAACTTCGAGTTTCTCCTCTTTGTGGCAATATTTTCCTGGTTCTATTATTGATGTAGGAGCACCGAAAGTGCGGTGAATGGTGGAGCCGCCAACATTGATGGCTGCTATGCCGGTTGGCGCACATACAAGCACTTGCTTGCCCTTTTGTTTGCAATAGTCGATTATATAACGAGCAAGAAAGGACTTGCCAGAACCGCCTTTACCTGTTATGTACAGATTGGCTCCAGCTGTAAATGAAACAAACACTTTCTTTTGCTCGTCATTCAATGTTGATGTATATTTTCCCATAATAAAACTCCTTTAAATTCTGCTGCAAAGGTACAGGTTTTAATTAGTGTACACAAATTTAAAATATTAAATAAATTAAATTGTGTACAGCAAATTAAATAAAACGCCAAAAATGTTTGGCTGATTCTGAAAAATGTAGTATCTTTGCAAGTGAGCGTGAACGAAGCGAGCGCAACCCGAAGGGAGAAGGTGGCAAGTAGTCTCCTTTTTTATTTGGGTAAAATTGCTTAAATTAATTATATTGATAATATATGCCCCCCGTAAGATGCGTGAGCGAAGCGAGCGCAACCCGAAGGGAGAAGGTAAATTGTATAGTGATAATATGGAAGAAAATAATAGTTCGTTTGATAAATTAGTTAGGCTGTTAGGTGAAGAGGTAGAGAAGTCAGATGGCTCGTCTTCAATATTGCAGTCTCTCCTTCAACATCATCCTGAGGCTCAGGAGTCATTGGAGATGGTGATAACGAAGGGGATAGAACATGCGATTAGTATGAAGCAATGGGGAAAGTATTTAACTCCCTATGTGTCCATTGAACAGGTAAAGAAGGATTTTCAGGAGAAGAATGACTATATAGTTCATTCTTCTCGGTTGGATGCCCTTGATTTGGTAGAAATTACCCAAGGGGAATTTATAGAGTACTTGTTTGAGAGGGATGTCCGCTTTGAAAGAGAGGTACAGCCTTTCGAGGATAAAGAATCGAAGGAATATCTGCATTGGTTGATGCAGAAGAAGATGGGTGTGAAGGTTCTCGATTACAAGGGCTACTCTTGTTGGAGATATAATCCCATTGTGTTTGTTAAACAGGGCAAAGCTAATAAGCACCGAATCTTGTTGAAAAATGATGATGGAGAATCTTTTGATTATATAGAGAATCTGAAACTTGACAAGGGAGATTTTGCTATTCTATCTCCTGTAACATATGTAGGTCGTAACAACACCGCTCAGAATGCCCGATATTTGTACGCTATGGCGTTTGATTTGGATGGAGTAGGAATTAAACAGCTGAATGGCTTGATGCGCTGTATCGAGCTCAAATTGATTCCTATGCCAAATATTATAGTGAGTAGTGGGCATGGACTGCATCTTTATTTCTTACTGAAAGACCCAGTTCCGCTTTACATGAGGAATCATGAGGTTTTAAATAAACTCAAAAAGGGTCTCACAGATAAGATTTGGAATGATTTAACGTCAAATGACGAGAATATACAATACCAAGGAGTGTTGCAGTCATTTCGTTTGCCTGGCACCACAACAAAGTTTGGGCAGAAAATTCGGGCGTTTCATAGTTCTTCTGCACCGATGTATTCAATTGAGGAGTTAAATGGGTATGTGATAGACTCAAAGAAGCTGTCAAAAGATGAGCTGAAACAATTGGCAGAAGGTCCTGTTTATAATCCTACAGGAATTGTGCTTTCTGAGGCGAAGGAACGTTGGCCAGAGTGGTACACTTCAAAGGTGCTGCAAAAACGGCGTATAGGCAAGAAATGGCACGTTAAACGTGACGTTTATGATTGGTGGCTGAAAAGACTTCGTGGAACTAAGGATGAAGTTAAGCTTCATCATCGTTATTGGTGCATAATGACATTGGTTGTTTATGCCGTGAAATGTGACATTTCGAGAGAAGAGGTTTATGCGGATGCCCTTTCTTTGGTTGACAAGTTTGATGCCCTTACAGAGGTTGAAGATAATCATTTTACAACCGAAGATGTGGATGATGCTATGCGAGCATTTGATGAGGATTACAACACTTGGCCTATCGATGCCATCGAGAAGACCACGTTGATTCATATCGAAAGAGGTAGAAGGAATGGAAGAAAGCAAACCGAACATTTAAAACGTGCCAGATTTTCAAGAGATTTGGATCATGAAAATTGGCGTGAAGGGGCTGGACGAAAGAAAGGTTCTGTCGTTGCTCCAGAAGATAGCCGCTGCGCTCAAATTGTTAGAACGTGGCGAGAGGAACACCCTGATTGCAAAAATAAGTCTGAGTGTGCGAGAAATACAGGATTGAACAGGAATACTGTTGCGAAATGGTGGAACATAAAGTAATAATGTAAACATTATGCTTTTATAAAAATGTGCCAATTCACCCAAAGGTCTTTAGCCTTTTGGGTGAATTGGCACAGATTAAGAAACTTATCGGCAGGGACTGTCGATTACACCGATGGAGGGGGTAAGACTTGCTCGTAAGCATTCCTCGAAGAAGTCGGAATTACACAAGTCTTTAGCTTGTGGGTAGTTCAATCTATCGTGAGCATCATTTAATCGGCCAGATTTCGATGGGGAGGTGGAGATTATTTCTCCACCTCTTTATTTTTGTCGAAACTTTATTACGCATTTTTTGCGTGTTATGCTAAGACGATAGATGACAGTTACGAATGATTATTCTTCATTTTCTAACTCGTCAATAACATTTTTTTGCATTCTTGGTATTTTATATTTTTTGAGAATATACTTTTCATTCCAATGGTCGCCAATAAGGATAGGACGACAACCATTAGTATTCTTTAGTGTGAAATAATTACCAGATCCTTCTTTATAGAACCTAAGTTCTTTATGTGTTGAGTCATTAATCTCTTTCATTCCTGGTGGTAGTTGGTAGTAACCAATTTTAACAACTTCACAAGGCTTAGAACTTATGAGTTCAAAAGTTTCTATATCTTGTGGTCTGATACTCGGATTCCATTCCCATATATTACCATCGAAATAATGTACTAATGCTAACTGTATTATATCCATATTTGTTAGACTTGACCGTGTTGTCGAGGGCTTATGTTATACTATAATATATTTAATGTCGTTGTCTATTTTTTGCGTGAATCTATAATAGAACCTACATGATTTAGCCCTTGATGTGTCAAACGCTCCAGGTATCTTAAAATCAGAAAATGGCAATTGTAGAACTTTATACATCTTGCACATGGTATAAGAATTATCAAACCATGGTGTTACCGTCACGTAGTTCTTGCACAAATTGCAATTGCAAATATGGTATTTCTGTTGGCATATAGAATATGCACAATCATAAGCTTCATACTTGTAAAATTCAGGGAAGACTACTTCGCATAAAGCCCTATGGTCTTTCCTTCCTATTTGCTTACAATTGCATCGTTCTTCCAAGGAGTACATCTTGCCAGACTCCATAAACGCACATCTAACAATCCATTCTTCTTTATTTATGGATTGATTTAGATAATCTTCTTTTTTAAAGCCATAAAAGGCGACAAGATTTATAATACTTTCATCCCATTCTGGTCCAATAGTCTTATGCCTTTCTGCAATGCCATCATTGGCCATCAACAAGATGTCCTCCTCGTTTTCTATGACTATTTCTATAATCTTGTTGCCACTATGAAGCTTGGCTTCATCGCTTGCATGTGTGACACAAAATTCCAAATATATAGGCTTGCGTTCAGAGTGGACTTTTGAAGAGAACTTCAAGTCACTGCGCCTTCTTATATTGTCATAAACTATTTCCTGCTCACAAGTATCATACCATTTCTTTAAGTCGAATGACCTTATCGACTTCTCGCAACATCTATTTCCTTGACGAACAAAAATACAATTTTCCACATTGCAATAAGAAGTATATTCGAACTTAATCCAGAATGATTTCTTGTTATAAAATGCTTCCTGTATTTTCTCCTTTGCCAATAAATGAAGCATAGACTCATAAGCAGCTTCGCATTCTGTCCCAGATATGTGTGAAAAATGATGTCTACGCTTAGCACCTTGTTTTGCCTGGAGGGGCTCGCCACAAAATGTACAGAAGCACTCACACGCCTTTCCGTTCGGCACGCTATCCACATGTACCAATTTTCCAAAGGCATCCAGTGCGTAAGTCAAATAAGGTTGCTTCATATATTTCAGATTTTAAAGGAGTGATGGCGTGATTTCACCACTCCTGCACTGATCTCTTGGCCAACTCCTTCAAATTATCTCTTGTAATCGCCAAGAAACTAGTCTCGTCAGCAATTTCATCAGCAGAGAAATTAGCTGATAGGCAATTAATGATTTCATCTATCTTTGTTGCTTGAGCTAAAAGCAAATCTTTTTTATTTTGTTCCATAATTTTATTTTTTAAATCTTATCTGTAAGTTTAGTTTGATATACACTCCACCATCGTCACTTCGATAGAGGCTACCGAAATTGTAGCGACTGCGGCTGGCACGTTCAAAACGTGTGTTATAATAAAGATAGTCCTCTATGTCATTTCTGTTATAGAAATGATAGCAGACAATCTCACCGTCCTTTCTAACAACTATGTAGCCACCGTTGGCATCATATCGACCGGTCCATTCCTTTGATGGAGTCATTCCTAAAGCAGCATCTATCAAGAGAACCTTCATTTTATGTGCATAGAAGGCTTCCACGTTGCTTCCTGAGAAGTTGAGTGGATTTCGCTTAGCCACCTCTGATACACAATCCTTAATAGCCGAAGATGCACCTGGCTTACTATCTTCTAGGAGGCAGTCTGCCACAAACTGAGGCATACAGCAATCTAAGAACAAGAGATTGTTCTTGAAGGTTGGATGGTCAATATCGTGGTACTCTAAACTGCATCCTTTGGAAAAGACCATTTCCAGGCGAGGAAGGTGCTCTTTAATGCTGTTTATTTCCTCTATCTCCTCATCTGTTAGGGCGCATCCATTCACCTTGTAGGTGATGTTGGTTGTGGTACCTGCATTGAGCAATGTGGATGCACTACCCAGTTGTGACTTGATGCTGAAGCCAAGCAAAGGGGTCATGTTGGTGCGTAGGTCATGTATTACAATATGAATGTCTGCCTTATCCTTGGAAGGGGCTTTAAGTTTTGTACAACCGATCTCGTTCATGAAAGCCTCTGCTGTAGGTATTTCAAAAGCTCGCTTATTACCAGCTTTTATCTCACCAAACAAAGATCTTGACTCCTGGATGAAACGTTCCATAGAAATGCGAGCCTTCTCGTTGCCTTCTTCGTCTATTACCACAATGTTCTTTGATGGATTTGGCTTATACTCATATTTCTTCGTTTCCTCTCTTATGATATTGAGAATTGGATAGTACAAATCATCTATCTTGTTCATGTCGGCATCACCAGCATACACCTTGCCGTCTCCCAACAATTTAAAGAGCGTGTAGATCTCGCTCCATTCTCCTTTATTTCCCGATATAGCCATGATTCTCTAATACTTTAAGTAAGTTACTTGCCGTTGCCTGGATAGCAGGAAC
>ERZ808278.962-NODE-962-length-14331-cov-4.067806_pt1 | contig 14331 bp, 13 predicted proteins | sample MGYA00521239_ERZ808278 | MGnify/ENA primary metagenome ERZ808278 (study PRJEB31516, sample SAMN03275600) | gut metagenome | biome: mammalia-associated habitat; material: feces | host: Papio cynocephalus | place: Kenya | collected 2012-07-17 ... | reverse complement strand
GCACCTCAACGCCACCTACTACGGAGCCGAAGTCCGCGTAGGGGCTGAATATCGTTTCTAAACCATCACAAGCAACTGATTATGAAAAGTATATATCGCACACTGCCACTCTTGACACTCCTCGCGTTTGCCGCCTGCAATCCCGACTATAGCAACTACGACATCATCGGCATGGTGGCGGGGTCGTCCCCGCGTATCGACCTGCGGTTCGAGGAATCGCAAGCCTACAACGCCGAACACGGTGTCTCCATTATCAACGCCCTCAACGAGGACTACCGCGTCTATGTAGGCACCGACATTCACATCGACTCAACGCGCCGCAACTGGGAGACCTTCATCTCTGACTACCACGCCGACCTCAAGTGTCCTGTCGCGCTCCTTCTCGGCGACTTCATCAACGCGCAGAACCACTACTATTTCATGGCGTCTGCCCTCACCGATGTGCCGCGCAACCCCGCCAAAGCCGACACCCTCATGCCCGTCATCGGCAACCACGACATCTATTTCAACCAATGGAACCTCTACCGCAAGTTCTTCAAGACGAGCACCTATTACTTTATCGTGCGCACGCCCGCGGGCAAGCAAGACCTCTACATCGTCCTCGACTCCTCCGAAGGCACCATGGGTTCCAAGCAACTCGCATGGCTCCGTGAGGTGCTGCAATGGGCTGACAATCAGCCGTTCCGCCATCGTATCGTATGCACCCACACCTCCTTCTTCAAGCGCGACTCGTCGCAGGGGCATACCTCCAACTATCCCCTCGAAGAGGTCTATGCACTCCTCAACCTCATGGAGAAGCACTATATAGATATGGTCTGGACGGGGCACGACCACTCGCGCGAAGTAACCCAAGTCAAGAGCACGACCTGTATCATCGTCGATACCATGCAGGACATCGAAAAGACGCCTTTCTACATGGTGGTGGATATGGGCGAAGACATTGATTATCATTTTGTTGCAGTAAGACAAAACAAATGATTGCTTATCTCGGCATAGGAACCAATCTGGGCGACCGCAACGTGAATATCCTCACTGCCATCATCACGCTCCGCGATAAGGTCGGGGAGATGCTGCGCTGTTCCGCACCCTACCACAGTACGCCCGTAGGGTTCGCGTCCGACAATGACTTTGTCAACGTCGTCGCGTCCTTCCGCACCCCGCTCACGCCCCGCGAACTCCTCGTTGCCACACAGAACATCGAGCACCTCATGGGGCGAACCGAAAAGTCCGTCAACGGGCAGTACCACGACCGCATCATCGACATCGACCTGCTCCTGTGCTTTGCCGACAGCGGCAACCCGCTTACCTGTTCTCCCCCCGACCTCACCCTGCCGCACCCGCGTATGCAAGAACGAGACTTCGTCATGGTGCCACTGCGCGAAATATATCAAAATACATTAACGACTCAGTCGGGTCAAACCGATACTTTTCAGCAAGGGATGCGCAACCCATGCGCAAGGGATACGCAAGGGATAGAAGATAAATAAATATATAAAAACGAATGACAGTTCTATACGAAGATAATCATATCATAGCCGTCAACAAGACCTGCAGCGAGATTGTGCAAGGCGACAAGACGGGCGACACGCCCCTCTCCGAGACCGTCAAGGCGTACATCAAGGAGAAGTACCACAAGCCCGGCGAGGTCTTCCTTGGTGTCACGCATCGTCTCGACCGCCCCACAAGCGGGGTGGTGCTTTTCGCACGCACGAGCAAGGCATTGGCGCGGCTCAACGATATGTTCAAGTCGCACAACGAAATCAAGAAGACCTACTGGGCTATTGTTGCCAATGCGCCGGCGGAACCGGAGGGACGCCTTGAGCATTTCCTCACCCGCAACGAGCAGCAGAACAAGTCCTACGTCGTTACGCGCTTCGATAGCGAAGGGCACCCCCTCACCCGCGACGGCAAATCCGTTGACCGTGCAGCAAAGCGCGCTGTCCTTACGTATCGGACAATAGCCCGTGGCGACCGCTATACGCTGCTGGAAATCAACCTCGAGACGGGGCGTCACCACCAGATACGCTGTCAACTGGCGGCTATCGGTTGCCCCATCAAAGGCGACCTCAAGTACGGTGCCAAGCGCAGCAACCCCGACGGAGGTATCTGTCTCCATGCCCGCCGCATCGAGTTTGTGCACCCTGTCAGCCACATCGACATCTCCATCACTGCCCCCGTGCCCGACGACAACCTCTGGCACGCCCTCGAGCAGCAAGTAAAAGAATAGTAACACGCATTAATATCCATGACATCAATGAAACAACAGCAAGCAAGTACGCGCACGAAATCAACAGGTCGTTCTGTTAGTAAAAAAAATCGTGTGATAGAAGAGTTATTCAAAATATGCCGGCAAGAGAATAATTACAGATTCCATAATAAATTGGTCAAAAAAGTTTCTGCACAATTAGAGGTTGGCAATCCCTTTGATGTCACTAAGTTAGACAACAAGACCAAACTACCGCAGGTTCTTCTTGATAATGACTATGCGCTCATTCATTTGGGCAGTGGGGAACACATGTTTGTGAAAGGGATAAACCATTTCTACCACGACTTTGAGCCTATTCAAGAGACTATTGAATGGTCATACCGCAAAAGTATTCTCAATCAGTTCGATACCAGCGAGAGTAATATACTTTCTGTGGCAAACAACCAACGCATATTGCATCACTTTCTGTTTGGCAAAGATACAGAATTTGATGATGTTGATATTATCAAACGCCCGAAAACCTATTTCCCGCACCGAACCAAGACGTCATTTGAGTACATCATTGGAGATGATTTAACGCCCCTTCGATTAGACAAAATTCAAATCGAAATAGACCTGACAATAGAGTTTCAGGGGACGGTAGGCGTATTCGAGGCAAAGAACGGAAAGCCCAAGAGTTTCTCTGTCTATCAGTTGTATCACCCGTTCCTCTATTTCTACAATGCCAACAGCGATAAGACGGTCAATGGACAGATTAAGGAAATTTATGGCGTATATCTTGTCCGCGAGCGGCATGCCGATGGAGACGTGTTGAAATTATGGGCATATACATTTTCTCGCCCGAAAGACATCACATCCATTCATTTTGTGAAATCTGCGGCATACAAATTGATAAAGGAAAAGTAGTATGTTGGAGCAGTTTAGAAATAAGGTATTCAATGAAGACGTGCTGGAGGTCTTGCGGAGACTTCCGGACAATAGTCTTGATATGATATACGGAGACCCGGACTATAATGTGGGTATCAACTATGCGGGCAAACACTACACGCAGAAATGGAACGAATACATTGATTGGTACGTGGAACTTACCAAAGAATGTATGCGCGTTCTCAAAACGGATGGTAATTTGTTTATGATGAACTACCCCAAGCAAAACGCATGGCTCAGAGTCAAGTATTTGGATGAAGCGGCATGCAATGTCTATGAGTATGTTTGGGTGTACAATACGAATGTCGGACATAGTCCGCATAAGTTCACCACGGCACACCGTAGCATTCTCCATGCCACCAAGAGCAGAGAAAATAAGTTCTACAAAGAGCAGGTTGCTGTGCCTTACCAAAATCCTACCGATAAACGTATAAAACAGCGTATTGCAGAGGGTAATACGGGCAGAATGCCGTATAGTTGGTTCTATTTCGACCTTGTGAAGAATGTCAGCAAAGACAAGACTTTCCATTCGTGCCAGATACCGCTCAAATTGGTAGAGATGCTCATCAAGTCGTGCACCAAAGAAAATGACGATGTTTTTGTTTTGTTTGGTGGCAGTGGCAGCGAATTGGTATTGTGCCAACAATTACACCGCAATTTTGTGAGTTGTGAACTGCATCCAAAGTATTACGAAATGATAGAGGACAGATTGGCACACAATGGGCAGATAGGAGAAGAATATAAGTTGGAGTTTATCCAACGGCGACATCTCCGAACAGGTTCAGAACTGGCTTTGGCTTTCTAAGACTGAGAATATATTTAACAAACAATTTTCAATACAAACCAATAAAAAATCTAATCAAGTATGAAACACCTTCTTTTAGGCGATGAAGCGATAGCGCAAGGTGCTATCGACGCAGGCTTGAGCGGTGTCTATGCCTACCCGGGCACACCGTCAACGGAAATCACGGAGTACATTCAACTGCACGAAGCGAAAGCCGCACAACCCTCTATCTTCTGCCGTTGGGCATCCAACGAGAAGACCGCTATGGAGGGCGCACTCGGCATGTCCTATATGGGCAAACGCGCACTCGTATGTATGAAGCACGTCGGAATGAACGTCTGTGCAGACGCATTCATGAACGCTGCTATCACCGGCGTGAACGGCGGCTTGGTAGTGGTGGCTGCCGACGACCCATCCATGCACTCTTCGCAGAACGAGCAGGACAGCCGTTTCTATGCCAAGTTTGCCATGATACCGTGCTTCGAGCCCACCAACCAACAGGAGGCATACGAGATGACCAAAGAGGCGTTCCGCCTTTCCGAGGAACTGCGCACACCCATCCTTTTGCGCGTAACAACCCGCATGGCGCACTCGCGTGCCGTTGTCGAGACCGCTGACAACACACCCGTTCAGAACCAGATGTCTCTCCCCGAGAACGTACAGCACTTTATCCTGCTGCCGGCATTTGCCAAGAAGAACTATGCCGAACTCGTAGCCGCACAACCCACATTCGTGCACAAGAGCGAGACCTCGCCCTTCAATTCCTATGTCAAAGGTACGCACCCCGAGCGCGGTATCATCACCACGGGTATTGCCTACAACTACCTCATGGAGAACTACCAACCCGCCATGGGCTGCTCTATCCTCAAGGTCGCTCAGTACCCGCTGCCCGTTGCCCTCATCAACCAAATGGTGGCTGACGGTGCCAAGGAAATCCTCGTCATCGAAGAGGGGCAACCTGTAGTGGAGGAACTCATCCACGGACTCGTGCCTTCCACGGTTGCAGTCAAAGGACGCCTCACGGGCGACCTCCCGCGTATGGGCGAACTCACACCCGACAGCGTACGCCTTGCCATCGGTCTCGATGCACTGCCTACCCGCGAAGCCGACAATCTCGTTGTCAACCGTCCGCCCGCACTTTGCCAAGGTTGTGGGCACCGCGATGTATATGCTGCCCTCAACGAGGTCGCACGCGAATACCCGCAACCCCGTATCTTTGGCGACATCGGTTGCTACACATTGGGTGCCCTCTCGCCCTTCCACGCTATCCACGCGTGTGTGGAGATGGGAGCCTCTATCACCATGGCGAAAGGCGCTGCCGATGCAGGGCAACACCCCGCCATTGCCGTTATCGGTGACTCTACGTTCACCCACTCGGGCATGACCGGACTCTTGGACTGCGTCAACAGCAACGCCAATGTAGTGGTACTTATCTCCGACAACCTCACCACGGGTATGACGGGCGGACAGGACTCTGCCGGTACGGGTCGCCTCGAGCAGATATGCTATGGCGTTGGTGTGGACAAAGACCATGTGCGCGTAGTAGTGCCCCTGCCCAAGAATATGGACGAGATTAAGAACGTGCTCCGCGAAGAAATCGACTACCCTGGCACTTCCGTAGTCATCGCACGCCGCGAGTGCATCCAGACGCTCAAACGCCACTTGAAAGCAAAAAAGTAAAACCTCAAATTGAATACAGAATATGAAAAAAGATATTATTTTAGCAGGTGTCGGAGGACAAGGTATCCTCTCTATTGCTACAGTCATTGGTGAAGCCGCATTGGCAGAGGGCTTGTATCTCAAGCAAGCCGAGGTACACGGTATGAGTCAGCGTGGTGGGGACGTGCAGTCCAACCTCCGTCTCTCGTCCGAACCCATTCACTCCGACCTCATTCCCGTTGGCGGAGCCGACCTTATCATCTCCTTGGAGCCGATGGAGGCGCTGCGTTATGTGCAGTATCTCAAGCCCGAAGGCTGGATTGTAACATCGTCCGTACCTTTCGTCAATATCCCCAACTATCCCGAGTTGGCAGAGGTTATCCGCCACATCGAAGCCCACAAGAACCACGTTCTTTTGGACGTAGAAGCCCTTGCCAAAGAGGCAGGCGCACCCTCGCAGGCGGCTAACATGGTGCTTCTCGGAGCAGCCATTCCTATGTTGGGTATCGACCACGACAAGATGATTGCCGGTGTGCAGCGTGTCTTCGCCCGCAAAGGCGACGCCATCGTCCAGAGCAACGTAGCCGCCGTCGAAGCCGGCTACCGCAACTCCAAACACGAGTAACCCGCAACTGACAAGTATTTAACTTGTAATAGTAGTCCTGCTTGTCCTTAATGGTTAAGCCCGACATCCCAAATAGGAAGTGCATTGTGAAGTGCACTTCCCGTTTTTATATTGCAAACCTGTTAATCACCACAGTATATCTCAAAAAATTGAGATCCCATGTCAAGTCTTTGTCATAAGCACCAAGGTCATGAAACTCCACTTGCTGCTTGATGTACGTACTATACTCCTCTGCCCATAAGGCAGAGGCGACTGCCATTAATGTTTGCGAAAAAAGGTCATCATTTGGGTACTACATCTTGTTAGTTCAAGAAGCGCATAGGTTTCTCAAATACCAGATGCCCGACTTCGCAGTGGATACAACGATGGTGCTGGCAGTAGTTCTGAAAGAGATGTATAAGTGCTTGTGTGTCAGCCGCGTTTGTGATGCGTTGTCCGAGCAGTTTCCATTGGCGAATGATGGTATTGTCCTCGGGGGCGATATACTCTAACAGTGAAAGTGCCTGTGTCGCCATGTGCGTGTCTTCACGAGCAATGGCATAGGTGTATTTGTAGGGGATGACGGTGTTAATAAGCAGAATATCAATGGATTTGCTTCCAAGTGGCGTAGCAGGTGCGAGACGTGTGGTTGCCTCTGTGGGCGGTATGCGGAGTTCAAGCAGGGCGTGCAGGCGAGTGATGTCGGTTTCGTCCATGAGATTGGCAAAGAGAAATTCGGATTGGCACAGGAGTTGCGCGAATTGACGAATGCGCACTTCAGGAAAGTTCTGCGGACGCAGACGGGCACGTTTCCAAAGGTGTGCGTCCATTGGGGTGAGGGAAAACTTCTTGCTAAGGAACTGATATTCAGACAGCAATGCTTGTTTTTCCGCATCCGTAGCAGTGTCGGCGGTGAGCAGCCCCGATTGCCCAAGCAGAATGGCTGTGATTTGGAACAGGCTGTTTCGGTGCTTTTGCAGGCAGGAGAGCGGCGTTTGTAGGGCGAGGGTCTCGAAGGGTATGCCGTTGGTGTGGAAACCGAAGTTGTGCGCCAAGGTGATATAGAAAGCGTGTGTCCAACTCTGCTGCGTGATGGTCAGCAATTGGTTGACAGACTGCCGTTTACATTCCAGACGTTTGATGAGCAATGCCTTGCGCCAACCCTCGGAGATGAGTGTGGGGTCGCTGAGCAGTTGCCGGCTGCATTCTATGTTGCCAAAGGCGGAATCCATCTGCGTAGCAGGCTGCAATATCTGCGAAAGATAGTCGATATTCTGCGGGTAGCGCAGTTCGCATTGTGCAATAGCATCACCATAACTATTGTACACCTTCTTGTCCGCCTCGCAGACCACGTGAAGAATGATGTTGTCGTAGGCTTTGTCCGTTTGGTGGCGGTGCTTGTACCAGTCGGAGGAATGTACATGCAGTTCGATGTTGCCGAACCAATCTTGCCCGCCGATACGCAGGTGCACATTGGTGAAGTCGGGTCCCGCATCGCGGTTGTGCTGCCCCACGGACAGGATTTCCACCTCACGCCCGTCGGTAGTGTACTGGGCAAAGCCCGCCCACAGACGGTGTTGCCAGATGTAGTGGAGTAGAATCTCGGGCATAACGTTATTGGTTGACGAGGACGATATTCTCCGTATTGAGCCGCACCTGCAGCCAGTGGGTGAGACGGGTGTTCTCTTCTTTGGCAAGTGGTTTCTTGGTCGTGAGCAGCACCACCACCTCTTCCTGTTCTGTAGTATCGTCAGCAACACGTGCGCCTTTTGCAATAGTTACAGACTGAACATCAGGCAGTTGCGAGCGTATCTCGGCAGAGAGTTGCTGTACGGGCAGTTGCTGCTGTTCGTAGATTGTAAGGCGTTGTGAGAGTGTACGAATAGAGTCGTCGCGCTGTTTGATACTCTGTTCGTTGGTAGCGATAAGGTTCTTAACTATCTCCGTCTCGTTGAGGTCGTTGAAGCGTATGGTGGCATCCTCGTGAAAGATGATTTGTGAGCGTAGCAGACCGACACTTTCTGCCTCGCGGTACATCATCTCGCGCGTCTCGTCGGTAAGGCTCTCGCCTGCCAACCGGAGATCGACAGTGTAAGGAGCCTTGTTTGTATTTACTTGATAGTCATAGATATAAGTCTTTCCAATGGATTGGTTTTTCTTGACAAAGCGTGTGGCGTTCTTACTGAAGTTGTTCTCACGTATCACATTGTAGGCGGTGAAGACGCTCGGCACAATCAGTATCAGCACCAATATGCCGGTCATAATGACGCGCTGCCCATGCTTTCCGTTGGTATCCTGCACTTTCGGATAGTGGAGGTATTGGGCGGTGATGTAGGCTGCCAGCGCGATGAAGACGCTGTTGATGAAGAATAGATAGAGGGCACCCACGGCATTCTGCCAGTTGAGATTGGCAAGTCCATACCCCACCGTACAGAGCGGGGGCATAAGGGCTGTGGCAATGGCTACGCCCGACAGCACGGTGCCTTTCTCCTTGCGCGAAATCTCCAGCACGCCTGCCAAACCGCCAAACAGGGCAATCATCACGTCATAGATGGTGGGCTTGGTGCGTGCCAACAGTTCGGTGGGGTTGTCTATCTCCAATGGGGTGAGCAGGAAATAGAGTGTGGAGGCTAACAGACTGATACCTACCATAATGCCTAAGTTCTTGAGTGAGGACAACACCAACTGACGGTCGTTGGTTCCCAGGCCGAGCCCAAAGCCGATAATCGGGCTCATGAGCGGTGAGATAAGCATCGCGCCAATGATAACCGGTATGGAGTTCACGTTGAGCCCGATACTGGCAATGATGATGGCAATAAAAAGGATGTACACCGTCGGTCCGCGGAACGGCACGTTGCTGCGCACGTTCTGATAGGCGGCATTGACATCAATGTAGTCGGTCATGCTCAGGATAGAGCGGAGAAAACTCTTTATGTTCATAGCAGTGGTTTAATGTGTTGATATTCTATAGTTTCAGTGTGCTGATGCGTTGCATCGCCTCGGCGATATTGTCGGGATTGCCGAAGCCCGAGAAACGGATAAATCCCTTTCCGAAATGCCCGAAACCTTCGCCCGGGGTGCATACCACCTGGCAGCGTTCAAGGAGCATATCGAAGAACTCCCACGAACCCATTCCGTGTGGGGCACGCACCCATACATAAGGGCTGTCCTGTCCGCCGTACGCCTCCATGCCGATGGCTTGCAGACCACTCTTAATCGCTTGTGCATTAGCACGATACACGTCTATCTGCGCCCGTGTCTGACGGTAGCCCTCATCGGTGAGTACTGCCTCGGCGGCACGCTCGGAGATATAACTGGTGCCATTGTATTTGGTGCATACGCGGCGATACCACAAGGCGTTCAGACTGACAGGTTCGCCCTGTTCGTTGGTACTCATAAGTGTCTTTGGCACAATGGTATAGCCGCATCTCACGCCTGTGAAGCCTGCCGTTTTGCTGAAACTGCGAATCTCTATCGCCACTTCCCGCGCACCCGCAATCTCATAAATAGAGTGCGGCACATCGGGCGTCTGGATAAATGCCTCGTAAGCCCCGTCGAAGATAATCAGACTGTGGTGCTCCCGCGCATAGTTCACCCAACGCGTCAGTTGCTCTCGGTTGAGGGCGGTACCCGTGGGGTTGTTGGGTGAACAGAGATAGATTATATCTGCTTGTTGCTCAGGCAGTTCAGGGCAAAAGTCATTGTTGGGCGTACAGGGCAGCATAATAAGGTCGCTCCAGCGGTCGCCCAGCCAATCGCCCGCGCGTCCGTCCATCACATTCGTATCCACGTACGCGGGATAGACGGGGTCGGGTATCGCCACGCGGTTGTGCTGCGAGAGGATATCACCGATATTGCCAAGGTCGCTGCCCGCACCGTCCGAGATGAAGACTTCGTCTGCCTCCATAGGTATTCCGTGCCGCTTGTAGTCGAAGTCGGCAATCCGTTGGCGCAGCCATTCGGGACCCTCCTCCAGTCCGTAGCCGTGGAATGTGCGGGTGTCCGCCTGGTCATCTACCGCCTTGTGGAGAGCGTCAATCACCACAGGCGCAAGCGGACCCTGCACATCGCCGATTCCGAGACGGAGAACATGCTTGTCGGGGTGCTTTTGCTCATAAGCGCGTGTGCGGTTCACCACTTCCGTAAAGAGATAGGTAGCACGTAATTTGCAGAAATTAGTATTGATATTCATCGGTTTACATGATTATGTTATAGTTCTATCTCACCGTCGAACACGAAATCGGCGGTGCCGGTCATCAGCACGTGTCCGTTGTCGTTGAGGGCTATCTGTAGGTTGCCACCGCGCAGATGTACCGTCACTTCGCGGTCGGTCAGGTGGCGGTGTATGGCAGCCACTGCCGTGGCACAAGCCCCCGTACCGCAAGCCATCGTCTCCCCGCTGCCACGCTCCCACACCCGCATACTTATCTCGCTTGGGTTGGCAACGGCAGCGAACTCCACATTCGTGCGCTCGGGAAAGGGAGGTGCACATTCAATCATCGGGCCCAACTGTTCCACAGGCACACCGTCCAAGGTCTCGTAGAAGAGTACCGCATGCGGGTTACCCATATCCACAGCGGTTAGGTCAATGTCCAGCCCGTGAATGGACTGATGTAGGTCTTTTATACTCAGCGGTTTGCCCATATCCACCTGCACGCTCTGCACTTTGTCGCCCGCCAACGTGAGGTGCAATGTCTTCACTCCCGACAGCGTTTCGAGGGTGATGTCTGTCTTGTGCGTCAGTCCTCGTTCATACACATAGCGGGCTATGCAGCGCGAGGCATTGCCGCACATCTGCGCTTCCGAACCGTCGGCATTGAAGATTCGCATACGGAAATCGCACGTCTCACTCGGCAGGATAAGCACTATCCCGTCACTCCCGATGCCCGTATGGCGGTCACTCCAGCGGCGTGCCAACGCACTCCAATCCATGCCATCGGGCAGGTGTTGCGTGACCATATTTATATAGATATAGTCATTCCCCAACCCGTGCATTTTTGTGAAAGGTATTTTTGCCATGTCTGATTCGCCCTACAATACCCTGCAAAGTTACTGCTTTTCCGGCAAATATGCAATGCTGACGTGTGCAATTCTTGTCGCGAGTCTTGTGTATCCGTCAGAAAAACACTAATTTTGCACCTGCTTTTCGTTTGAGGTGGCACCTGCTACCTCTACACAAGGTGATACCTTGCAGATTATGAACAAGTTATATAGTATTTCTCGTTCGTTTCGTTTCCGCCGTTTCTCGCGCAAAGCGTATGCGGCTTTTGCCTCGATGCACCGCCATGTGACCATTGGTCGGGTGGGGTGCCGCATCTGCGATTTGGAGATGCTCAAGTCGGGCAAGGCTGTGGCTGTGTGTGCAGCACTTTTCTACGGCGTATCGGCAAGTGCCGGGGAGGCAATACCTCCCAACGAAACTGATGTGGCAAACCAAGTTGCCTTGGAACAACTGGACGTAGTTGCCACAACGTCGCGCCTCGCGTCTTCTGCGGTGCGACAAGTCACTGTTTTTTCTCGCGACGACATTCGTCAGTTGCCCGTCAGTACGCTGGCGGAGGTGCTGCAGCGGTTGCCCGGAGTCGATGTGCGGCAGCGTGGTGCCACTGGGGTGCAAGCCGACATTGCCCTCAACGGGTGCACGGCGGACCAGACCCTCATCTTCCTAAACGGTGTCAATGTCACGGACCCGCAGACGGGGCACTACTCCATGAACCTCCCTGTCGAACCGCAGGACATCGAGCGCATCGAGGTGTACAACGCCACGCCGCAGGGCTTGGGAGCGTATGCAGGGGTCATCAACATCGTCACACGGCAGGCACGCGACACCACCTATGAGGTCGAAGCCTCACTCGCGGCTGGCGAATACGGGCTCTTCAACCCACGCCTTGCTTACCGCGATGCCCATGAAAACCTGCATTGGGAAACCAACGTAAGTTACAATCAATCAACAGGTTTCGCTTCCAACACAGACTACCGCATTGCCAATGCTTTCGCTCACCTCACAGCAGGCGACTTCGAGGTGCAGGCGGGTGCGCAGTACAAGGATGCGGGTGCCAACGCTTTCTACGCCCTCTCCTATCCCGACCAGTTCGATGCCACCCGTATGGCTTTTGCCTCCGCGGCATACCATGGGCGGTTGGCAGACCGTTGGACCATGGATGCCTCGGCTCTGTATCGTGCTCATTATGACCGCTTTGAGTTGTTCCGCGAGGGCACCGAGACACCTGCTTGGTACACGGGGCACAACCGCCATTGGACGCACACTGCCGATGCCGATGCCAAGGTCTCGTTCATGGAGTCGTGGGGCACCACCTCCGCGGGACTCACCTTGCGCGATGCCTACATCACGTCCAACACCCTTGGCGAGCACAATCGGATGACTGTCAACTACTACCTCCAGCAGACTGCCCATTGGAACCATATTTCCCTCTCGGCACTGGTGGGCGGAACCTACAACACAGCCTTCCGTGCCGACTGGTCCTACAGCCTCGACCTCTCCTGGCGCCCTGTGCATGGGCTCTCGCTCTATCTCAACACAGCCCGCGCTTTGCGCCTGCCTACGTTCACAGACCTCTATTATCATTCGGCAACCCAACTCGGCAACGACAGCCTGCGTGCCGAACATGCCTACAAGACCGAACTCGGGGCGCAGTACCAAAAGCAGTGGGCGAATATCCGTCTCGACGCGAACCTCAAGGGCTACTACCGTTATGCCACAGATGTCATCGATTGGGTCAAATGTCCCGACGAAACGCAGTGGTTGTCACGTAATTACGCTCATTTGCAGACGTGGGGCTGCAATGCCTCGGTCGGAATCACGGCACGCCAACCGTTGGGGCATTTCCTCCGTCAGGCACGTCTGAGTTATGCCTATTGCGGTACCACCAAGCAGGAGACCGACTACCTCAGCAAGTATGCCCTTGACTACCTCCGACACCGCCTCTCATTCACCATCGAGCACACCATCTATCGCGGGTTGGGAGCGTCGTGGCAACTCACTTGGCAGCAGCGAAACGGCTCCTATGCCGACCGTGATGGGGTAGTGCAGACCTATCAACCTGTATTTCTGTTGGATGGCAGTATCTTCTACGATGCACCCAAGTGGAAGGCATCATTGGAGTGCACCAATATGACCAATCGGACCTACTACGACTACGGCGGTATCCTCCAGCCAACCCATTGGCTCCGTGCCAAACTGGAAGTACGTCTCTGATTGTTAGCCCTGTACTACCAATCACATAATCAATAGTTTAATTATTATTTCAATAACCATTTTGGAGACTGCCGCATCATAGTTGGCAGTCTCTTTTTTATCTGTTTGCTTTGTGGAAACATTGTGGAGACTTTGTGGAGACGACGTGTCTCGCGTCGTCAAAACCATCTTTGTTCTATTTATTGCCGTTTCAGCCAACATAGTGGTTGGCTCACTCCATGGACGCGGATGCTATGCGGGGTCCCCGCAAGTCCGTGGAAGTAGCGGGGTGCTCTCTCGTCAGCGGTAGTTTTTGTTAGTATCTTTTTACAATACCCTCCTGCTAACCTTGAATGATCCTCGTATATTTATCGAAAAATTACTATGATTTTAGTATGTGATTAGTATGTGATTAGTATGTGATTGGTATGTGATTACTATACTATTTACGTTCTTTTATAAATAGCATACCGACTACGCTCCGCATAGTCTTCAATTATGTATGGTTTGTTTAGAAACTGGCTCCGATGCCCACGCTCATAAACTCCACTTTCGTCAAGTGGCTTTTCATGGTGCCTTGCACGAAGATGTGCCATGGCAAGTGGTAACGCAGTACCACTTGTGTGTACAGCCAGCCGTCAGGATAACCTGCACTTCCGGCTTTCATCAGATTATATTTATAGAATATCGGTTTCACCAAACGCCCGTTTTCCGCTTGTTTTGCCTCATCGCCGGGCTCCAATTCCTTGACGGGGTCGTACATATATGCACCCACATGCAAACCCGCTGTCAGATTTCCCACCACAAATTCGGGTTGCACACTGATGCCCACACGCCAGCAATCGCCTGCCCGTGCGGCATTCAAATTAGTCTTTCCGAATTTCGTTTCGCGGCGGATATACGCTCCGTCGGAGAACACGTCCACACCCCCGCCCAATGGGAATATCGGGCACGCC
>ERZ808278.959-NODE-959-length-14346-cov-21.770205_pt1 | contig 14346 bp, 14 predicted proteins | sample MGYA00521239_ERZ808278 | MGnify/ENA primary metagenome ERZ808278 (study PRJEB31516, sample SAMN03275600) | gut metagenome | biome: mammalia-associated habitat; material: feces | host: Papio cynocephalus | place: Kenya | collected 2012-07-17 ... | reverse complement strand
CTTTGTTCACAGATTGTTTACTGATGGGAGGGAGTAATATGGATGGTGTTGTGCGTATCTTATATATGTAGAGAATGAGCGTGGCAGCCTTTGACTATCGCCTACAGAAATGATACACTATATATAGAGAGGGAGAGAGATATGCACTTCGTGTGATTGTGTCACTTAACTCAATAATGCTATGTCGGAAGGCAATATTTCGGCAAATTTGCTCTCGATTTTTGACTAAATTTATTATAGATACATTTCTTCAAGGGGGTAGTATGTACTTATGACGACTGATGAGAGAAGATTGCTGGAGACGATTCTCCCGGTGATTGCGCATGTGTTGTTCGCTCCGGAGTGTGATGACTTTGATGATTATGCAGATGCCGTAGAGGTCTATCTCTCTGACAGCATGAATGACTATGATAATGATAAGGAAGGCTTCTACAGCCGCCTGAAGATGGACTTGTCCCGAGTACATTGTGCGGGGGATATGAGGGCAGAGACAATCAAGAGGGCGAGAGAGCTGTATCGCTTACAGAAAGTTCACGATTTAGGTCATACAGGTAGTTGACTTTACTGCCTATATATGATATAATGGTGTCAGAGTGAGGGAAGGAAATCGCTCGACAAAAAATTTAACAACAAACTAACGGGCAGTATTCTTGCTGCCAAGTCCCACCTCCCTGGGGCGGAAAGAAGAAACACTATGAAGAAACTCACTAATCGTTACGCCATTGACCGGGACATCATCGATGCTGTGACCAAAGCGGGCAAGCTGACTAACTACACAAGTGAGCAGCTGAGGGGCTATATTGTGGAGTATGCCTACAAGCGTCATCATAATATTCCCTTTGAGGTAGCTATCCAGGGCAAGTCCGATGATGGTTTTGACTTCATTAAGGATGGCAAGAAGTATGATATCAAGGCTACACGCTGCAAAGGAAATCACATGGATGCGGAAGGGTATACCGCATGGTCTTTAACCCTGGGCAACGTACATGAGGACACCAACTACATTCTGTGTCGCACGAACTGGCTCAAAGGAGCTATGTTCGCCACGGTCGAGGAGTGTTATGAGGTGAGCAGTGAAGAGCTGACGGAGGTATGTGCGCCTGTGTGTAAGGGCGAAGTCCTCTATGAATTCATGCATGAGGGCAGTAAGGAAGTAATGCACTCTAACCGTGACTGCCTGGTATGCACTAACAAGTTCCTGGATTGCTATCTGAACGGAGAAGCAAAGATCGTTAGGGATGGCATTGTTGACGGCGGTCATTATGGGGTCTGGCTTGAGGATGTCAATTATGCAGAGTATCGGAAACTTGCTGTAGCAGGTCTTGACCTTTCAGCAGTCAGTGAGCTGTCGGAGCTCAATGATAATGCCGTTTTGATGTATGGTGATAGTATCGTTGCCATCAGAGAGCCGGGCAATGAGTTTCGTGCTGAGTATAGGGCATATGTAGATAAAGTCAACAAGTATGCAGAATCCGTGGCAGCTAATGACCAGGATGATTGTCCTGACTCACCTTATGAATGCGACTACGGATATGGCTGCTACGACTAACTGAATAACAGGAAGTAGGGGCGAACACTGTGCCCTGAGGGAGGGTAAGGGGGATAAGGAGCAAGAAGAACAGATGAATAGGTTAAAGGAATTTTTTGGGCCAACAATCTACTGGTCACACAGACCAAAGACATACTTAAGTCCAGCAGAGTATGAGCAGAAGCTGGCAGAACTTAAGGAAACAGGGATAGATATAACAGCAAGCAAGACAAAGAAGAGTGACTGGTATATCGAGGGCAAGACAACATATCATGAGAGTGCTAAAGGGAAGTACAGAACCCTATATGTAGCTGAATGGGTGACATCAACTGCTAAGCCAATTCATTTCCCTCGGACATTTGTGGTGAACACTCTGCAGGGCAAGCAAGGTGCCGATATGCAGAATGAGATAAGTGGCAGTAAAGCGGGTAGCCTTATGCGCAAGGCATTCAGAGAAGCCACAGGGAGTACTGTTTGCAGCGCATTTGGGACGGTAAGCAGCGATGAATACATGGCATGTGTACCTAAACCTATCTACTACCTTAATCAAGCCTACACGGGCCAGGAAATGGCTTCTGTGAGCATGATAGATAACTGCTCCATGTATCCCGGGTGTATGACGGGGAAACTCCCTGATGCACATACAGCAGTAAGGATAGCAGGATATGCGGAGCCTACAGAGGAATATCCATTTGCCTTCTATCTGACATCACATCATTGTGCTGAGTATGGAGTGTTCGATACACACGACTACATCCCAAGAGGGAATGACTTTGGTCTACTGTCCAGGAAGAACGGTAAGCCAATGTTTATCAGAGTGAACGATGACGAAGAAGTAACTGTCCTCATGAAGGCTAGTAAATATACCTGGGATAAAGCAATTGAGGGCATATTCGCCCGGAAGCTGGCAGGAGATACAGTAGCCAAGGCGATACTGAATAAAGGAATAGGGAGCCTCCACAGAAACCCTAAAGGCATGAAGAGGGAAGTGGAGTCTCTTAACCTATACTATCATATATGTGCTATTATCTTAGGGAGAGCAAACGCAAAACAACTGTCGATGTATGACACCATTCATAACAATGGAGGAAGAGTAATCACCATGATAGTAGACAGTATTGTGTATGTAGGCAATAAAGCATATGGCACAACAGATAAGCAGTTAGGCAAGTTCCATCAAGACTATACTGACTGTCATTTCATCTCAGCAGATGCTGTGAACAGATATGTCATCTGGGACAGTGAAGGAATAAAGAAGTGTGTGGTAGGAGGAATAGAGAATCCTACTATCAATCAGCCAAAAGATATCCTGAACTATATGAGGAGTTTGAGAGTAGTTAATACTATAGGGAGGAAGAACAAATGAATAAGAAGATGGATAAGGCATATGCATCCTATAAGAGAGAGCTTAACTACAGACGGCTTAAAGGGAATGTGGTCAGAGTTATCGACAGGAAGGCGTTTGAGGAGGTGTACAGCGACTATCAGTATGTTCACCAACTCAAAGGCAAGCAGAAGGAGAGCATCATAAAGGAGGTAGTGAGGGATAGCATTGTTCTGACCTCACGGAAGGCAAAGTCCTTAGCCAGGGCAGTAAGCAAGAAGGTGCATAAGGCAGTATTTACCGGAGATATCCAGAAGCTGTTGAGTATAGAGGACAAGCAAGGCAAATATGCCTATACTAACGACTATGAGGCAAGTGCAGACTACGATGAAGCAGATGACTTTACCGGGGCGGCAAGGAACACCAGAATAGGGGAGATAGCCAATGAACTTGACCTGACATCCGCTGGGGGAAGGACAACTGTATGGGAGATGTGCTTTGCCCTGGCCGAAGGGAGTTATGCGGAGGCAGGAGAGATGTATGACGAATGGGTTAGCTGAAGCACAGAGAAGGCTGAATCAGACTAAGGCCAAAATAAAGAGAAGAGAGCAAGCTGAGAGGAAGGCTAAGACATATAAGGGCGAGTGGTGGACAGTAAACTCTCTATTCGGCAATGATTGGGCTAAGTGGTTCCTTCTATTAGGGGGAAGAGAAGCTGGTAAGTCCTATGCTGTGATGAACTGGGGGGTAATCAACAAACTGAAACGACCAGACGACTTCAAGTTCTATTGGTTCCGCCTCAATGATGTGCAGAAGAGAAAGCTATTAGCCTCAGGAGGAGATAAGTTCATCGACCCTGATATAGCAGCCAAATACGGCATCAAAACAATGGCTAAGGGAGACACCATATACACCTACACAGAAGTAGAGAGGGAAACGAAGACAGGGCGTAAGGTAGTAGAGAAAGAGAACATCAAGGAGTTTGCTACTGTTCTTTCCTGCTCAACCTTTCATAATGATAAGGGCATAGGATACTTTGATGCTACATATAAGGGAGAGTACTACATAATCCTGGATGAGATGAACCGAGAGCAAAACGAAGCAAACCGCTTTGACATTGTCTATGCTTTCTGTAATCAGCTGGAGAATGTATTGCGCTCTGTCCACAATAGAGTCAGAATCATATGCATAGGTAACACACTTGATGAAGCATCTGACATCTTATCTGCCTTTAACTTCATTCCTGACACATTTGGTCGCTATAAGCTCAAGAGCAAGCAGGCAATAGTTGACTATATAGCTCCCAATGAGGAATATAAGGAGAGAAGGAAGAAGGCCTTATCCACACAGCTTATTTCCGATAGCAGCACTATAACGAACGAAGTAGTCATAGATAGAAGTCTACTGGTGAATAAGAGGAAGTGTATTCGTCCTACATCAATCATCAAGTTCGGTAAGACACAAGACACATGGTTTACGGTATGGGACGGAAACATCATAAGACAATATAAGGGAGAGAAACAACCTGGCATAGCAATGGTACAGTATATAGATGAGTTCTATAACAGGGAGCTTGCCCAATCAGTAATCATGCGATTTAATGCCAGAGCATACTACTATACAGAGATAGCAACCTTCAAGCGCTTCCAGAAGCACTTAAGGCTCATGAAGAAGTAACTTGCGTGGGTGGCCACCATATATATCTGAGATAATCCTTGCTGCGGGAATCACGCGAAGAGCGTCCGATGGCAGGAGTGCTTGATACCACAATCTCACATATGGATGGCTCCCACAACATTAAATCTTGAGAAAGAATATGTAGACAAACTATATAACAGACATGACTAAACTGAAACAGCTCTTCACGAAACTATTCACCTGGCTAAAGAACCAGATTAAGCAAAACGGCAAGTCATTCGTCATATGTTTAGTGATAGCAGAAGTTATCTTTTGGCTACCAAACATCATAACAGGATTTCTTGCCCTATTCATCGATGCATGGTGGTGGACAGCATTTGGGGCAATCATAGCCTTCTGGTCAGGCCCATTCACACCAGCAATCCCACTACAGATAGCATTAGCCTATTCACTACATAAGATATGGAGGAAGATAACAAATGGAGCAGAACGAACAGAATCAGACACAGGAAGAGATGACACCGGAACAGGTACTGGTGAAGATGAGAGAAACGATGGTACCACGAGAGGAAGCTGACGAATGGCGACAGAAGTATAACCAGCTTTTCCGTGAAGTGGCTACGAGGAGCTTTGAGCCAAACCAGGAAGCAAGCGCTCCATCTGAGGCAGAGAAGGAAGCAGCATTTAAGCAGGCAATTTCTGACATCCACAATCATAAGGATATGGGAGCCAGAAGCGTAATGGAGAAGCTGTTGACGATTGATGCCTATCAGACAGAGCATGGACAGCGGTCTATTTTTGCTCCCAGCAGAGGCAATATGGACAGTCAGGCTACAGAATCGTGCAACCGTGTGCGAGAGGCCATGCAGTTCATCGTAGACACCACAGAGACGGATGCTGAAGCACAGACGAAGCTGTCCAGCAGAATCCTTTCCTGAGTATAGATTAACTTAACTTAAGGAGATTTATTTATGGCGAACTTTAATGGGACACTCAACACCAATGAGTGGTATAACGGGCTGTTTAACGCATATAGACTTGTAGAGACATTTTCTGATTCTCTGACAGGTCTGGACAACAGTCTTGCGGAGCGATATAAGACCGATGGAGGTATGTATCGTGATCAGTCTGTCTATACCGACATGGACATTCTGTATTCCCGTGAATGGGATCCTACAGACAACAATGTGCTGGAGCCTGAGATGAAGGCAAATCCTGTTCAGCAGACCATTGTTCTGGACAAGAAACGGCAGATTGGTCTGTATGTAGAGCAGTACTTGAGCAAGAGAGCATGGAAGGAGGAGGGAATCTTTGATGCATTCTTGTCTGTCGTACAGTCTCTGGTGGGCAAGACCCGCAAGGTATATGAGCAGAGAATGGTTGATGTAGCCATCGGCACTATGGAGACATCCCTCGGTAAACAGAAGCAGACTGTGGACATCACTACTGCTGTAGGGGAGGCAACTGGGGAGGCTAAGAATCGTCTGAGAGCACAGGCGATCGCTAAGGCACTGGCAGATCTTAAGGTGCAGCTGAAGGACTCTACCCGAGACTATAACGACTATGGCTTCATGCAGTCCTTCAACATGGATGACTTTGATATCATCATCAACGCTGACTACTATAATGAAATCCTGAAGATTGACCTGCCTACCATCTTCCATAAGGAAGGTCTTGATCTGGATGGTACTGTGCGCCCTGCCCGCTATTTCGGGACTGATTCAGCTGCAGGCACCGCAGATGGCACCTCTCACCGGGCTAAAGACCAGTATGTAATCCGAGTGGGCAGCAATGGCGAGTATTCCGCAACTGGCACTGTAGCTAAGTTTGTCTTCGCAGGCGACCTCCTGCCCAAGGGCACTCCTATTGTGGCAGCTGCTACTGCACTGACCAAAGCCAAGACTGCCTTCACGGTTAATGGGCAGAGCCTGAATCTGACCTACTACTCTACTGTTCATGCCTATACTGCTGATGCCACTATTATCTGCAAGATCACTCACAAGAATGGCATCAAGTACATGAGTAGCTTTGAGACTGAGACTGAGTTCTGGAACCCCAAGAACCTGACTAACAACCGCTATCTCACCTGGATGTACAGTAATCCTGAGCATCTGTCTCACTATCCTCTCATTACGCTGAGAGAAGCCTAATCAACCTGGCCCCTGGAGCAATCTGGGGGCCTATCACAAGGAGGATAAAGAATGACATATTATTTCCTCAACTGGTACTCTTATGAGAGCAGGAAACACAGCAGATACGGAACAGAGTTAAGTCAATACCTTTCAGCAGATGATAATCCCATAACCTATCAGGACTTAATCAACATCAACTGGGGAGATGGGGTAACAGCATATATTCCCTGCATCAACCTTCCTAATGATGACATGTTGGGCTTAGGGAAGAACTATCTGGTTGTAGCCAAGGATAATGGCACAATCCACTCAAGATGGTATGTTATGGAGTCTGGGTATACCATGAGGGGGCAATATCAGGTAGCCTTGCGCAGGGACTTGATTGCAGACCATCTGGATAAAGTAGTCAACACCAAGTGCATGATCAATAGAGGATGGTTACTGACAGGAGATAAGAGACTATATAAGCCAGAAGGATTTCAGTTTAACCAAGTCAAGACAAACCAAGTCCCTCTATATTACGGAGGGACAGGGACTAAGAACCTGCAGTTTGTTGTTGCCTACCTGACTAAGAACAGACAGAACCCAATAGAGTTGCAGCTTAAGCCAAGCAAGTTCCCTGTCAGTTATTCAGCTAACACATTGCAGGACTGGGCAGGCTATATTTATGTAACGCAGCAGCAGAGGAAGTACACGGCATTCCGCTATAACGCAACCGTAATGAAGTATGTGGCTCCCCCAGTCTTCGACAAGTTTTATTTCGGCAGTACCGCCGGGCCAGTCAAGGACATATTTGCCCCTACGGCAGGTCAGTATTGGGCAACAACCAAACCTATTGATGCCACAGAGCTGATGAGAGATTTAGGAGGAGATGAGTTTATTTCTGCTCTGGACTCTATTGCTTTTGCTGCATATCCCGGAGGAACAAATCTTTCCGAGTACGACAACAAATACTTCTATGAGCAGGCAACTGGCAGATATTATCTGATTCACGTCAATCGTCAACAGCAGACACTGGAGGAGAACTATGAGACAGTGAATATTGGCTCTCTCTACACAAAGTGCTACACAGCCTTCAATAATGTCAGTTATCTGTCTCCCAGAAACACCTCATCTACATCAGGAGACTGGTTTCAGATAAAGAAGTACTACACTTATGAGACGCTGGAGCTGGAGCTTGTAGGGACTTCTGATGCAGAGAGCAAAGTAAACATTCCGGCTAACATGTGTCCGACGGCAAGTACTCCTTATGACATCATCACAATCCCTTGCGGAAAGTTTATCTACTATAAGGGGGGCACAGTAGCCACTATGGTAGATAGTACAGCAATAGCGCAGGAACTTGCAGCACAGCTGGGGAAACAACCTCCTGAATCTGTATACGATGTTCAGCTTATGCCTTATCCTCCACAGGGTAGCTATACACTGACCTCATCTACTTTCCGGTTTACTGACTGGGCAAATACCTCTGACATTACCTATAACGTCAACGTAGAGGACAGTACAGGGGTACTGAAGTGCTTTATCTCAGCAGTACAGGCAGCAGATAGTATACTGCACATAGATACAGGTCTATTCGGAGAGACTGTTCCTCCTACAGATCCTATTGACTTCAAGGTAGCAAGAGAGACTACTCTATACAGATTGTGTTCGCCGACCTATGACAGCCTCTATGACTTTAATCCATACGACAACAACGGTCTTGCTGAGATGAGAGCCTATATGACTCTGAAACCCTATAATCCCTATCTCCTGATTCAGCCTGTCTTTAATGAGTCTGGTCTATATGGAGGTAACTATGAGGATAATCGAGGTCTTATATGCAGTAACTTCTCTATGACCAGAACCTCTGACAGATTCCTACAGTATGAGCTGAGCAACGCTAACTATAAGCAGATATTCAGCCGAAACATCGAGTCGCTGAACAAACAAAAGGGCTGGGCAGAGACAGAGGCCATGTGGTCTGGTGGAGCAGCTACTATGTCCGGTATTGCGACTGGCGCTATGGGAGGAGCTAAATTCGGCCCAGCAGGAGCAGTTATTGGTGGTGTTACAGGAGGAATAGTGGCAGGTATTGGGGCTAATGTAGACAGAAGGCTAACACGTGACAGAGCACAAGAGCAGATTTCCTTACAGAGTGATATGCATTACCTCAATATAGGCAATATACAGGCCCTTCCTGACGCATTGACTAAGGTGGGTGCATTTACTATCCGTACAGCCAAACAGCCCTTCCTGGAGGTCTACAGAGCTACTGCTGAGGAGCAGGAAGCCCTGAGGAAGTACATCGAAGAACAAGGAATGTCATATGGAGATATTGACGTTATGCAGACAGTAATAGATAATACTCCTACAGGAGGATATGTGTCAGGATATGCAATCTATATGGATGCAGACTTTGATGCACATGAATTTAGCGCACTTAATGAAGAACTACAGATTGGGGTGAGATGGGTATGAGCATCAGTAGCAGTATTATTGGCTCTATGAGCAGTATCAACACAGCACTCAACGCTATGGGGATACAGGACGTAAAGGCTGTGCAGGAGAAGGAGTTTGCCCGGCAGGATGAAGCAAGAGCAAGTGAAGCATATAAGAAATTTCTGCAGCAGCAAAGTGACCGACATGCACTAATGAGGCAGGCCCGGGACAGAGGGGACAGAGCAGGAGTAGTTGAAGCAGACCGGATGGGCCGGGAGGAGGTAGATAAGGCAGAAAGAGCACTATTGGCTGAATACTTCCCGGATCTATACAAACGGGCAGTAAGGGGAGGGCCGGAGGCAGTAGAGGGGCTGTTAGATGACTATGGCAGCTATAACTCCGGGCCAAGAGGAGGTATCTATGGCGGCGGTACTTTCCGCTCATATCACCGTAGAGAAGAGATGAAGCGATCAGGAGGGAGAATGCAGTTCCTAAAGAATCAAGCAGGATATGCCCTGTCTGACATAGGGAACAAATTCCTTAAGGGTCTGTATGGCCTGAATCAATATGAGGAGGAGGATGAATAATGGCTAAACCTTGTCTTAAGGACTATCCACTTATGGAGTGGGCAGAATCTGTAGGCATCATGCGTAACGGTGACTGGCATAAGGCCCTCTATAAGATGCTGCAGTGTCGCTTACGCATTGTTGATGAGCAACAGTTCATTCAGTCGGTATACATCGATAATCTTCCTGAGGGGCTAACAAGGGACCTTATCGGGAGAATCCTGTATTATCGGGGTGAAGGGATTCTGTTCTATGTAGATGAGCTTGACCAGTTTGAGTTCCTTCCTTACGCTAAGCAGGGGACAGGGACAGGGACAAGTATTGACCAATATGGCAGATATCTTGCAGTAACACCTCTTCAGTTCTTCGGTGGGGCATCTATGACAGAAGACGGGAAGCAGGAGGAATGGATTCCTGGGCTAATAAAGAAGCCTGTATATGATATCCCTCTGGAGCCACTTGGCTGGGATAAGGTTAAGGATGCATGTGTTATCCTCAGAGCCAATACACAGCAAATGAGCCAGAACACAATCTTCCCCTATCAGATGTCATCGGCTATTATTGGCCTTGAAGCTATGATGTTACCCTTCCTGCAGACATCCCTGCTGAATAGCTGCGGGGTAACAGGACTTCGTGTGAATAATGTGGATGAAGCTGCCCAGGCATCTATGCTGTCTCAGAGCATGTTAGGAGGAGCATTAAGCAGTCAGCCAAAGATTCCTGTTATCGGCAATCTTGACTTTCAGGAGCTGACAGGCAGCACAGGAGGGAATGCAGGAGACTTCCTTTTGGCTATGCAGGCTATCGATAACTTCCGTATCGGATATGGCATGGGACTTAAGTCAGGCAATCTCTTCCAGAAAAATGCACATATGCTTCAGAGTGAAGAGGACGCCAATGGAGGAATGTGTCAGCTTGTGCTACAGGACAGAATCTATCAGTATCAGCAGTTCTGTGATATCGCCAATGATGTCTTTGGCCTGAGTATGACAGTAGGCATTGACCCATCTGTTGACCCTATGGGAGGGACGATGAATAACATGGTTGATGGCAATGAGTTTAGTGAGCAGGAGGAAGGAGGTAATCAGAATGTCGGAAGTGAGAGTACTGAACCCACAGAGTCTGAATGACATCGAGTATACCTATAAGGGGCATACCAGGACATTTCAGGAGATTATCCCTGATTCAGCAAGTCTCTGGGACTATATGGACAGAAGCGCATATTCAGAATTCTTAGGGACTGACGCTAAGACAATCTGTTCTCTTACCTATGCTCTGTTATCGGCTATGCACCGGAACGACTTCATTAAGCAGCAGGATGAGACAAGGTTTGTCGATATGGTATTGACCAGAATCTTCCAGTATGGCCCAGCATGGTATAAGCGGCTGAAACTGCAGCAGTATCTGATAGGGCTGGAGCTTACTGATACAGACCTTCTCTATGCCAGCAAGATATGGTATAACCACGCCATGTATAACGGCAGCACAATAGCTGTCACTGGGGAGAATGAACTGCTGACAGCAATCAATGAGCAGAACCAAACACACGCCAAGAGAGGGAAGATTGAGGCATTGCAGACACTTGCAGGGCTTATCGCTACAGATGTTAGTGAGGAGTATGTGCATGTCTTTGATGACCTGTTTAGTCAGGTAGCGATGCCGTTCCCTGTTATCTATGAGACTGTTTATGATGGAGGAGAAGAGTAATGGATATTGAGGCGATTATGGAGACATTAGGCCCTGTATTGATGGGTATCAGTGGGCTGACGGTAGCGCAGGTAGCTTCCTGTGTATTCACCTTCGTCAAGAACGTGAAGCAGATGAAGGCGTTAAGGAAAGAAGTGCGAGACAACACGAAAGAATGTGAGATGGCACAGAAGGTTCTTGAGGAAAATGCAGAGCTCAAGAAACAGTTAACTCACGTAATGAGCAAAATGGATAAGATTGACTATGAACATTCAGAGGAAGCACTGCAGGAGGTATTGAGTAAGGAGGATAAAGTATGACCACTAAGAAAGCACATCGCTTAACGTTAAGTTTCTTCATCCTCTCTCTTATGGCATCCTTCGGCCCCTGTCTATATGGGGTCATACGGGCATTTCTTGAGGGCTCTGTGGTCAGTAAGTATAGCCTGGGTATAGTAGGTATAGCCTGCATCATTATCGCCCTTGTAGCGGCCTTAAACAAGTACAGACCGAGGTGTATTCCGTGGCTGTTATTCATCGCCATCCATATCTGTGTAGGAGATGTTATGCCTATCATTATAGCTGTAGGAGTAGGGATTGTTGTGGACGAGTTTATCTTCACTCCTGCCTATAAGCACTTCAAGAAACAGTATGAGATGCAGAAACAAGGTGATATCGTATGCCAGAAACTGAAACAGTAAATCATAGAGACACAGAGCTTATGGACGATATGAGGGAGAAGATAAATGCCTATACCTACTATATCCTTATCTTTGTCCTGAGTATTATTGCCCTAACCTTTCTGCCTACTATCGGGAGTGATGGAGAACTTGCTCTGAAACTCCCGGTAACAGCAGCAGGATGGACACTATATGTATTCACTAAGGTAGCAGGCTCTCTGCTTAATCTGCTTATCTTCTGGTGCTTCAATGAACAGGGGAGAAGCAACATCAGAAACAACCCTAACTATATCAGGGCTAATGAGATATTGATGCGTATCAGCAATAAGATACGTAGGCCCAGAAGCCCTAAGAAATGGCTATCACAGCAATATGGGAGGAAAGGTACTCTTATTGTTATCTCATCTCTGTTAGGCATGTTCTGTATAGCCAATGCTGTGCTTAAGTGGGATTGGGCTGCTCTGTGTAGTTATGCAGTCACTATCACTATGGGCATTATCTTCGGTATTATTCAGATGCACAAGGCAGAGATATACTGGACAACTGAATATCTATCATATGCGTTAATGAAGGAGGAGGAACTTAATGAGCGAAGTATTGAGGAATGTTCCGGAACAAGTACTGCAGAATGCCAGCGACATCCTTTACCTGAAGGAATCTGGGACAACAGCAAACCTGAACATCAAAGTAGAGGGGACATATGAGACATATGCTCTCCTGGAAGCAGCACATCCTGCTGAAACCTATCTGGATGATAATCCGGGAAGTGATTATGGTGCAGCTTATGCAGTAGGGAATGCCCCTCCCTATGAATACTATGTTCTGACACGTCCTTTTGGGGCAGACACGAAAGACCACTGGTTCTCTATTGGTGTGTTTCCTATGCCTGGCCCACAAGGCATCCAGGGCCCACAAGGCATCCAGGGCATTCAGGGCGTAAGAGGGAGTCTGTGGTGGAGTGTCAGAAATAATCAGTTCCCCACAAGTGCTGCCGCTAATGTAGGGGATATTGCCCTTACGGAAAGCGGCACTGTCTTTCAGCTGACATCTTTGCCTGCTACATGGAGCCAAATCAACAACATTATTGGCCCACAGGGCGCTAAGGGAAATAAGGGAGACACAGGCCCACAAGGCCCTATCGGCCCACAAGGCCCTAAAGGAGATAAGGGAGACACAGGCTTGATGAATGTGCTTGCTGGGACTCTGGGCAGCGTATCTGACCTCCCTGACCCCACATCTGTCCCACGCAACACAGCATATATCGTCACAGTCAATGGAGTTAAGTTCATTTATGGCATTCAGGGTACAGACACTCTTGAGTGGGTATCTATGGGCCCAGCAGGCGTACAGGGGCCTAAGGGCGATAATGGGGATGATGGAGTAGGGATAAATGACCTTGTCGCCATCCAGATGCAGTATGGTGAGGAAGAAATCACCTATGACACAACAGATGGACTTACAGTCAACGCAACAGGCAAAGTAACCTATAACACAGACATTCCTGGACAGAGTGTTCATTGTGACACCGTAATGAATATCCCTATTGTTCCCGGTAATGGTATCAATATCGATGCAGATGAAACCAACACTCATGCTGAGATTAAAGTTAATGATAATATAGCGCGACTTACGGACACAAGTAAACAGTACGTAATGCCTTGCTGGAGAGGGACGGAGTGGACCCAATATCCGTTAACGGAGGCATCTATCGCCAGCTACTCAATCGTACAGCGCACAAGTCAAGGGCAAGTCAGAGTTGGCACCCCGACAGAAGATAATATGGCAACGCCTAAGTCCTACGTTGATGCAGCTGTCGCAGGAGCTGGTGGAGGGAGTAGCGCAAATGTGTGGGTAGTTGACCAGGAAAACAGCACAAAGACCTATACTCTGGACACAACAAAAGCACAGGTCTATTCATTTGCTGGGCAATCAGAGCGTGTTTATTCAGACCCATCTATCTCTATCAGCTTCACGTCAGGAACAAGCACAACAAACATTGTCTCTATGACATCAACTACAGAGGATAAAGTCAGCACCAGAGGAACAATATGCAGCAATCCTTCTGGCATCTATTATGACGTATGGGATGGCACAGGCTGGAAGACTGGCTGGGTAGGAGGGTCATCGGGCACACTCAAGTTCACCTTCGCAGCAACAGGCCCTATTGGCTCAACACCACAAGCATACGTGATGGTACACACAGCCGAATAAACCCTCATAAAGGCCATTTCCTGGCCCTACAAGGAGCGTAAACAGGCTGACATACATAAACATACCCCCAGGGGACAGAGAGCCTCCTGGGGCCTTTATTTTGTCTCGCACAACACCATCCATATTACTCCCTCCCATCAGTAAACAATCTGTGAACAAAG
>ERZ808278.957-NODE-957-length-14347-cov-7.061853_pt1 | contig 14347 bp, 11 predicted proteins | sample MGYA00521239_ERZ808278 | MGnify/ENA primary metagenome ERZ808278 (study PRJEB31516, sample SAMN03275600) | gut metagenome | biome: mammalia-associated habitat; material: feces | host: Papio cynocephalus | place: Kenya | collected 2012-07-17 ... | reverse complement strand
TCATTTTCAAAAGATACTTTTTTATTTGGTCCTAAAGCATTAATAGTTCTTTCTATCCAATAATCTCCATCTTCTCCATTAAGATTTTTAAGTAATTTAGCATGACCCTTTTGCATAGCTTCGCTGGTTTGAATACCGCTTGATAAGTCCGCGATTCTTACATTATTATGTTGATCTAAATAAAAATAGGGGTTTGCTCCATTTGTAGTAGTACTAAAATTAATGAGTTGATTAAAAATATTTCCAGCAGATTCATTTGGATTTTTACTTCTATTAAAATTAATAAATTTTAAAAAATCACCATAATTCATAAACTCTCACCTCCTTTTTTAATAGATTCCTCTTTTTCTTTGATTATGCAAAGCAAATACTAAATCACCAGTTGCTCCAGCATTATTTGCATATGAATGACCCATTTGTTGTCCACTTACTTGTTGTCCTTGAGCGTAAGTATTTATAGGAGCATTCGTTCTTAACGTACCATCATTAGTTCCTCTTAATGATTGCATATAGTTATTGGCAGCCTTACCAGTACCAGCAATTAATGCCCCTGTACCTATAACACCAACACCTAAAGGTGTAGCTCTAGCTCCTAATAATATAGATGAATCATCTCTTGTAAATAAAGCTGTCTTTTTAGCTAATTTAGTTATTTTAGAATCTGGTCCAAAATAATTAGTAGTTATAGGAGCATCACCTAATAATTGTTTTCTTAATAATGAAGTACTTCTTCCTATGAATTCTGCTTCATTGGATAAACCATGTATAGTATAACCTAATCCATGCTTACCTTTTTCAAGTCCTGCTTTACCTATAGATTTGTAATCCACTTTTCTAGCTGCATTAATTAGATCTATTGCCTTACCAGCTATAGCACCTGCAGCCATTCCTAGAATACCGCCACCTCTTTTTGCCCATGGCACTACATTCTTTTGTAATAAAGCATCGTTAACTTTTTTAAAAGCAGGACCTATTTTTGCTATTCTATCTACTAAACTCATTTAACGTTCCTACTTTCTATATAAAAGGCACACCTGGAATATTAACATTTCCATATCTATCTCTATATAATCCTCCACCAGTAACAACTCTACCAGCCATACTTCCAGCTACTGCCGTACCAGCTACTGCTTTCATATCATATCCTAATCTCTTACCATCTTTATCAAATTTAGAGTGTCCATTCTTTATAGCAGTTCTTAATGAAGGATTATATTTTTCTAAAGCTTCGCCTTTTAATCCATTGGCAGCTTTCTTTGCATATACTTCTTTTGCTTTGTTGTAATCTTTCATAGTTTCTCTAATACCACCACCTATGAAATCACCAACTTGATATCCAAGGGTTTCTTTAGTATGATCCAAAGCCGCTTCCATTACTTTCTTTGTATTTTTTGTACCATATACTTGTTCTGCCTTAAGTCCTTGTTTTTCTAAATATCTTACAACATCATCTGTTGTTTTAACATTCATTCCAGCAAAAACATTTTGTGCAAAACCTTTCATTTTAACAGCTATGCTGTCTGCTACTTTCTTTCCACCAGCCATATTTATCACTTATCCTTTCATTTATAATGTATCCTTTCCAGGATCTTCTAAGTCTTTAAATTCCTCTGGAATTTCATCTATAATAAAATCATTATCCATATTAGCAGATAGAATATCCATAAAACTCTTTTCATCTGATACTTTCATACGGGCTTTTTCTTTTCTAGTACCCATCATATCAGATAATATTCTAGCTCTCATTTTTGAATGTCTTTCATATAACTCTAATGGTTTACTTATTTCTTTTCTATAGAAGTTTTCATTTGCTTCATTGGAACCAGCATATACTTCTTCAATAGCTATACCTTCTTGAGACAATAATGCTTGTGCTCTTTCCATCATTACATCACAATTTACTAACTCTTTAACTAATGTCATATCAGTATAAGATGAATCGGGTGTTAAATCGTAATCTCTACAATAACCTGCTAAACTCTTTTCTATTAATGATGTTTCTAGGACGCATTTTTCTCCAATAGGAGCTAAATCATAATCTAATATAGTACATGCTTGAGCATAAGGACATTCGTCGCCTTTACATGTTAAAGGTATTCTAGCATATAAACCAGTTTTAGTACTTAACATAGACATTGCCGCACTCTTAGCTTCTAATGCCGCAGGAGAATAATTCCATGGATTATTATTCTTAGACAACATATTTTCCATGGCCTCTCTATTCTTGACGGCATTCTCATGATTAAGTTCACTTATTTCATTTTTAATATCCATCGTCAAAATCCTCCATTTCGTCATCATCGTCAAATCCATTTCTTGCTTCTTCTAATGTTTCTTGTAATTCATTGTATCTATCTATTCCTTCTTCCCAATTAAATGAATGGAATAATTCATTATCTTCATCTGAATACATTTCATTTTCTATTAGATATTTACATTCTTCTGGAACATAATCATCTTTAACAATAAGATCTTCCGCTGTAAAAGTATATTTAATATTATAATCATTAGAACCAAAATCTTCTTGTTGTACTTCTACTCCAGTTAATAAATATCTTTCAGTTTCTATTGTATGTATTTCTTCAAAATAAGGATGTGTAGATAATATTCCAACTACACTTGTATTAAATTCATCTACTTCTGTAGGATCAGATACTCTAGTAATACTGCATTTACCATTAACAAATATCTCAGTATTGATTTTTATTTGTGCCATAAAGCTCACCTCCTATCAAGTTATTATTACTCATAATGCATTCTGATTTAAATGCTCTAGGCCGATGTCAATGAATAATAGAAATTTTTCTAAAATATATATGCGATGTCAATGCCTATAGGGAAAACCAAAAAATAAAAAATTGCCGGAAGTACTACCTTTATATATATACGTAGTAATACGTATATTTTCTGCCCCGGGGTACTTAAGCTTTGGCTCGGCTTAACCGGGAGCTCTGTTGTGGAGGTGATGTGTAACCCAGAAGTAGCCAAGGGATTCTTATGAAGTTTCTGATCCCGTTTCAACAGTAAACTTCTTGGTCCGAACAAGGAGCCTGGACCCGAGTGTGGCAAATAGAGAAAGGAGAGTGATGTAAGTTCCACATTCGTTAGGGAATCTTAAGAGAGTTCTGATCCCGTTTCAACAGAACCATCTCGACTCAAAGTCCTGGGTTGGTGTTTGGCAATATAGAAAGGAGGTGATGCCTAACCCAGTAGTAGTCAAGAGACTCTTTTGAAGTTTCTGATCTTGTATCAACAGTAAACTTCCTAGCCCGAATGGAATGCCAGGGCTGGCTTTGGCAAACAGAGAAAGGAGAGTGTAAATAATATGCCAAATGATTATAAGGCTTGTTTGGTAAGTAATCTTACTGATTATAGTAGAGGTGACGAACTACTATAGTTAGTAAGACTGTTCTGGCCTATGACATAATTAGAACTACTATCTTATTGTATTCTTAATACCTTAATACAATAAGATTATTGATAAGGTATTATCGCCTATACTTTGGTATTTGTGTATAGACGATTATAACATCAAATACTGTCATGCATACCAATGCTTCTGCATGACTAAGGTAAATAGCATCGAGCTCATGAAAGTATAGTATACATCTTTTCATATCATATAGTATACATACGAGGATCACCATGAGTACCAGGGATAGGAGTTCGCTACGTTGTATATACTACCTGACAAGTGTATATACATTAGCCTATATATAGCTACCCATACGTTAATATTGCTTTGATATGTTTATACATATAAGTGTACTAGCACCAGTGATAGTACAAGCTATAGTTTAGATCATATAATTAGACCTTATGATTCTAGGCTATAGTATGCTTATACTGTATAGACATATAAGACAATATTAATGTAAGAATCAAGAGGGGTAGTAAAGTGTAACACACAACGGTTCGCAACCGTGCATGTATGTAACATTATGTTATATCAATACTTATGTATTGGTATGATATGGTGATACATACGTGTTGGAGTTAATAAAAGTATATGTATTCGAAGTATAGTAGATTACATGTATGATTAGTTCTCACGTTACGATATATAACCAGTTCGTAAGAGGATATGTTATTTGACAACAGACATATCTTAGTGGATCTATATTATTTATTTGACTATAGCATGTACTATGTATGTGTATACATATGGTTCTGACTATGTGTATATGCATATATAGCACATATATAGTTACTTTATGACACTATACATAAGCATTAAATTTATATTTTATTAAAGGAGGTGATGTTGTAGCTTATGTATAGTGTTATTCGTTTTTTTTAGAATTAAACAATTATTAAAATATACATATATATAATCCATAATTTAAATGTAAGGAGGTGATAGTATGAATGGATTATCAAAATTATTAACACCAGACCCAAGCATGTCATTAAACTGCTAATTTAACGTCAATAAGGAAGGAGGTGTTAATATGTTTTTTAAAAATAAAAAGCCTAAACCAAAGGCTGATCTCACACAAAGAGATCTATTAAACAAGCTTCTTGAAGAACAGGCAAAACCTGTGTCTAGTAAAGGTCCTGCGGAGGATGACATTAAGAAGCTTGAACAACTTAAAGCTTTACTAGACAGATAAGGCAGGCACGTATAGTGTCTGCTTTTTTTATTTTACAAAGAAAGGAGTGATGCCATTATGAGAGCATCCCAGTGTTCTATATTCAATGCGATTCGTCTAAGTAGCGAATATAGTTCACTATAAATTCAGTTTCAAAACAGTTGAATTTAAGTTAAGCCATGACGTGAATTCAATTATTGCAAAAAATGGCCTTAATTAACAAACAAAGGGGGAAAAAATGTTAAAAGAAATAATGAATTTAATCAACGTATTAATCGATGAAATGGATTTTAGTCCATATATCATCGATGATAAAATTTCTGATATAGTTGCGTCTAAGGCACGCACTATATTAGATGTTAAAGTTCCTTTATATTATGAGGAACTAAGCAATAAAACAATGGGAAGATGTCGCATCATTGGTAAAATAAATATTGTTCAAATCAATGAATGCGCATCTCCTTCGAATATTGCATATCTTTTTAAAAACGATGAAGACTCTGCTATATTCTTTTTTGAAAAGATATGTAATACTATACTACATGAGTATAGACATGTATATCAAATTAAAATAGGTATGTTCGATACCTGCAAATACAAAAAGGCAAGTAAAGATTATGGTGCATACTACAATCAAGCTTGTGAGGTAGATGCTCGTGAATGGGCATCTAAAATATGGAAAGAAAGCAGCGCTCAATTATTGGGTGCTGTTTTTAATTTTCTAGAAGATCTATATCTTGATCTTTTAGAAGATGGTTGGGAATAGTTTGCTAAATACAGTACAGATTCTAATGATTCTATCTGTACTGTATAACTTATGTAAGAATCAATTATTTTTATAATTTTGGAGGAAGAAATTATGTGTAAATACTTTATAAATTTAAATTGGAAAAAACTAACAGAAAACGAAAGATATGCTAAAAGTTTTTACTTCTTAACAGAATGTAGAAATTGTGATGACAAATTCTCTTGTAACCAAGACAAAGGGATGATTACAAGAATAGGATTAGCTGCTGTAACAACTTTTGATGAATACAGCTTTGATGAATTATTAGAACAAGCTGAAGACTTAGAAGATTTAAAGGATGAACTAGAAGAAGCTGAATTAGGAGATGACATGTCTGCAGAAATAGATATTCCAGAAGATAGCACAGAATGTCTAATTGATAATTATGTATTTGAACAAATGTGCAGAAATTATCAAATAAACAAATATGAATACAAAACTATATCTGAATACGTCCTAAATAAAATCATAGATAAAATATGTTATAAACATATTGATTCCATGATTGTCAAATCAACATATGAAAGCGGATCATACTCACATATTAGTAAATTAATAAAAATAAACTATGAAGAATTTAACAAAGCTTTCCTTGAAAAAGAAAGTTTTGTTAAATTGATAAAAATCATATTACATGAGTCTAGACATGCATGGCAATATGAAAAAAAATGGGATTTTAATGATTACATAATTCCAGATTTAAAAATGAATTATTCAGAATATGTAGAAGCATTTAAAAAATACAAGAATAATAAAGCAGAGATTGATGCCAATAAATTTGCAGATGAGCAAATTAAAAAAATAGATTTAAATGATCTTTGCCAATTTATAACAAGTGTCATTGAAAACTATATATTGATGTAATTTTTTGACCCGAGCAAGTCATAAAACTGCTCATTTTTTATTCTCTATAGAGGTTCACCATAAAAGGTGATTAGGGCGTGTGAATCGTGCGTTCTATAGAGAGGAGGTGAATTGCAGTTTGAAATCTGCGTTATCAAAATTCGTCCTGTATATATAGTATAGAGTCTTGGGTGATTCTATCTCTATACTATTGGTTGCCGAGAATCACCGAATATTTAAAACACAAAGGAGAAAATAAAATGAAAAACTTAGTAAAAGAAATCAAAAAAGTAACAGAAGGGATAAAATCTATAAATACAGATGCTGTAGTCGAAACAATAGTGGACAGTAGAGAAGAAAGATCTGAAAAATTAGAAGGTAAAACTTCTATAAAATTAGATCTACAATTATTAGCAGCAAAAGAAGTAAACTTCAGTGACAAAGTAGCTGAAGAATTTAAAGGTATCAAAGCCAATAAAGTAGCATCTGCTAAATGCAGCGCTAGAAACATAGAAAGAATCCAAAGAAAGGTAATGAAACGTCTTTACAGAGACGCTAAAGGTAATAAATCTTTCTATGTTATTAGAAAATACACTATTGACAAAGATGGTATGCCAATAGAAAATTACCAAACAGTAGTTATGTCACCTACTATTATGGCATTTGGTTCAATAAATACAGAAAACAGAACTCTATCAGTAATGGTAGAGGACGCAGTAGGTAATTTTAAAGAAAGAAAGTTGCAAGTAGGCCCTAATAAGGACTACAAACTAATAGATGATGTAATCTTAGTAAACTTCAAGAATACTGAAGGTTACTACGATGATTACAGAATAAACGGACTACAAGTTGGAGGTGATATAGATAGTCCTAAGTTTTATCCTGCTAGTTCATCTGCTAGTATGGGTAAAAAAAGCAATGTATACTTCACATTGCATGATCCAGACACTCAATATGAAGTAATGAATAGACTAACAGGTGGGGTATTACAAAAGAAAATAGACGAACTTAAAGCAACAAAAGATGTTATTACATTTGATGATATTGCAGGCGTAGCATCAAGAATAAGTTTATGCGCAACTACACCAAGTTTATGGGGTAGAATGGGTAACACAAACTCAATCTTCTACTTCAATGGCAGCATTGATTCAGAAGATGAAAAGAGCAGTATAAAAGATGTAGACAACCATTTTAGAGATGGTTATGGCGTAATAAGAGACACTTTTGGTGCTCTTATGGTAGAAGAATTCGCAGAAGAAGAAGTAACAGAAGCCATGGCAAGACGTATGTCTTACCAATTAAGAGTCAGAGGTGTAGCAGGAAAAGGTCATTTCAGAGCTTACGATGGTAAGCAAATGTTAAAAGAAATTGAAATGCTTCTTTTAATAGATCCATCTAAATGTTTTATGTGGATAGATGGATCAAGAATAAATTTATCAGATATAGCCATGAAACTAAATAATGCTAACAAGACAGAATACAAAAAAGCATTAAAAGAATTAGCAATATTAGTAGACAATATAGATATGATAGGCGACAAAGACGTATTTAAATGGGGACAACCAGACATATCTATACTAGATAATGGCAAGGCTCTTGCCGTTGGTATAGTTAATATGTCTAACAGAACAAAAGGACATATGGGTAATCAAATAGCATTTAAGTTAAAAGATTATCCAGAAAAAGCAGCTAAAATGTTTGCTGCTTTAACTACCAGACAATTAGCTGCAGCAGACCCAATTAAGGAAGATGAGGAAGGTAGTTTATCAGCTGGCAAATTAAGCTTCCATAATGAAGAATTAAAATTAGATGGATTCACATATCAAAATGTGATGAAGTCTAATCCAGAAAAAGCTGCTACAGATTTATTGTTGAATAGCTATAAAATAAAATCAATAGACACTGCTCTATTGAATAAAGTAGCCAATTTAAAACTAGACATTAATTCTAATTATTTAAGAATGGTTCCAGAAGACCATTTATTAAATAATGGTAAAGAAGTGCTTAGAGCTAGAATGGTTGATTATACTATGCCAGATGGCTCAGTTCAAAAAGTTAAATGTATAGAAGTATATAGCAGCAGCTTCAATGCAGAATACAAGGAATTAAAGAAACAATTAAGTGATATAGACACTATGACAGACGAAGAAAAAGCAGCAGTATTAGAATCAGCTAGAGTATCTATAATAATTAAATCTCCTTCTCAAGGTAGCAAAGAGTTTGAGGTTTGTTATAATATAACTGAGGAAGAAGTCATGAAATTAGATGCTACATGGGAGTACAAACAATTCTTGTTAGAAACTCCAGACAACTGTATTGTCTTAGCTCAAGATAATACTTTGAAACATCAATTAGCTGGTTCAGACTTTGACGGGGACGATTTGACTCAAATATTCCCTGAATTCAGTATAAACGACAGTGGTAAAGTAACAACAGGTTTAATATTAGATGGCAAAGTAGTTGATGACTATGTGAGCATATTGGTATATGCAAGAGTTGTCAGAGATAACAATATAGGTGTTGCAGCACTTATAAAATATCATGACAACAAACCTGTGGCAGAAAGAACTAAAGAAGAAAAAAACAAAAAAATGTTGGATAGTTTAGACTATTCTGCATTATTCTAATTCCAGTAATAAGCTAACAAAAAAAATAAGAGCTAAAAACAAAGGGTGCAATGGGCAATGAGTGAGATACTTGTTGCCCATTTATTATTATAAAAATATTTAAAATACAAAGGAGAAAGAAAGATGTTATTCAATTTAAACGATGGGAAAAAATTAGGTGCTAAAGAAGTAAGATTCAATGAAGGAATCTTAGATGCTAAAACAAAAGCTATAAGATTTGCAATAAAATCAGAGGAACTTAAAAAACACGGCGTAAGACTAAGTGACGTTAGCGATCTTAATGGTCTTTTAATGGCTGTACAAGCGCTAGGAGACAAAATAGCTGAAACAATAAGAAGTGGATCAAATCTTACTTCATTAAACTTCAAGAAATTAGTTAACAAAGAAGGTAAATTGGGAGACAACGCAGTTAGAATAGCATTAATGAGCGCCGATTTATATAATGAATGCTTCGATTGGGAAGCAAAACAAATAAATATGAAAAAAGCTTCTGCTATAGTGGCAGGAAGAAAAGGCATAAAAATGCCAGTAGTATATACACCACAAGATATAATGAGATCTAGCAACAAGTACGGCGTTATAAGAGACGTTATGACAGTCAATGACTTTTATTTAGTTCTATGCAGATCTTTCTTGAATAGCATAAATGAAGAAACAACTTTAGAAGAGTTGGAAAATTTCCAATCAAGTTTCGAATTCCCAACTAGAGGGTTGGGGGAACAAACAATCGATGTGTGCAAACATATCGACTATGTGTTTGTAGTAGAAATGAGCAATTTAATATCTCCATATGTGACTGTACTAGGTGGAGTTAAAAAGTTTGAAAGTAATATAGATGAAGCTAGAAAAAAAGACGCAAAAGAACTATATGAAATAACAGCTCCAGACCCTAAGAAAGGCACTATAAGACTAGATGACTGTATAGGAGATATGAAGCAAGTGTGTGTAGATATAATGGAAGATACAGTTAGAAGCTATATTAAGGCACTAGACAGCAACAGCTATGACTGTTACAAAGAATATGAAAGTATCAAGTTCGAAAATGAAAAAGAGGTAGAACTTGTATACTTGATAGATAAAGTTGAGGATTCATTATTAATAATGGATGATTCAACAAGAGATAGAGCTTTATATGCCATATATAAGAAAGCCGATGAATATGGTATAGACAGAGAAAGAGTAGTTAAATTGGCATTGAAATTAGCTATAAGTCAACAAAGAGAAACTAAGAGAGGTACAGTTCTTGTATCTGTTCTTGGCACTAACGCAGAAAGAAAGGCAGATATATGGAAAGTTGCAACATTATTCTCAGATATATTTGTTGCAGAATATGCAGGTACAGATACTCTAGAAATAGAAGTAAACTATGAATCAAGTGTTGATATAGCTGTTGATACAGTTGTTGAAATACAAGATGGATATGGACTAGATGGCAAACTACATGTATTTGGATCATTCCAAAATGGACAAGTAAAAGTAGTTGAAAAAGATGGAAAATATAAATTAGTAGCATTATACAATCCATTAGAAACATTGATGAGTAAATTTGATACCGACACAATTATAATCCCTGTTGATGGATATAACAAAGAAAACGTTAGATTCGCAGAATTTACTAAATCTGCTCCAGAAGATATCGACGCAGGAGAATCTTTTGGTTATGACTCTATAGCAAATAATGATTTGGCAAAATTATTAAGACATGAAGATAAGTTATTCTTATTTGGTATAGAAAACAACAAGCCAACACCTGCAGCACTAGCAGATGCACAATATAATTACGCGTCTGCATCATTAAATTTAACTAATACAATGCCTTTCAAAGGTTTCGTGTTAGCTGATGTAATTAAATAGTCCTGTTCTATGTTCCTGTTACAGTGGGCACTCATTAATTTGGGTGCCCTTTTTATTTTATTTAAATGCAAATTCAAGAAGAATACTTATTTATTTTTATTTGAGTATTCTTTTTAAATTTATATTTAAATAATTAAAATTTAGGAGGTAGCATTATGCTAAAATTAGAACAAAATATAATAGAAAGAATAGTAAAAGGAAAAGCTTCAATAGAATTTCAAGTTGAAGCATTCAAAGCATTAGGAGAAAGCCTAGACAAAATAGAAGCTGCAATAAAAGAAGGAAAAGAAATAGCAACAAAAATAGACATAAAGGTAATAGAATCAGAATTAAATAAAGAAATAAAACCAGTTAAAACAACAACTGTAGTAAAAGCAGAAGAAATTAAATCAGAAACAAAAGAAGAATCAGTGGTAACAGAACCAGTCAAAGAAGAAGTGACAGAAGTTAAGAAAGAGCTAAATATAGAAAAAGCAACACAAGAAATAAAACAAGAAGCCAAAAGACAAATAAAACACAATAATAAAATGATTAAATGCGGTAAAAATGAAGGAGATGATGCAATAGTATACATAGAAAAAATAAAAGACGATATACATACATGGAGAGGTCAAATAAGACTTCAAAATGTAGTTTATAATTTTCATTGGAGCAATGAATTATCATTACCAGTAGTATATAATGCTCCAGATCTATCATATGTGTTAGTGGCAAATGATATGATTAAAGAAAGAGTTGGAATTAGTGAATGTAATAAATACGATCAATTATTCACAAATGTTCCTGAACTAGGTAACTATGGAGGAAGATATTATTATGATGACCTTGAAAAAGGTTCATTCATATATATGACTCCATGGTTTAGAATCGAAAAAGATGAACCAGAAGTATGGTTTAAAGGCTATACTATGGACCATGCTTTTATTGTGTTCTCTGACAAGAGAATATATTACAGAAATGTCAATTATCTATTTGCAAAAAGACCTTGGGAATCTACAGTTTCTAAAGGTTATGACACTAAAGAAGTTAGACGTAGCACTTGTAGATTAATGAAAATGGTTATTGAACAATTTGACAATTATGTGAATAACAATGATAAAAATGAAAATAAAGAAATGGAAGGGGGTGATGCTACTATCACAAAAACAGAGCCAAAATCAATAGTGGAAAACAGTATAGATAATGTAGTTATGGCGGAAATTCACGGAAACGACAATGATGGCAATGGTAATATTGAGTACGTAAACAAAGATCATAAATTAAGCATTGAAGATGTTGACGCAGGAAAACGTTTTGAAGAAGATATTGAAGCTCAAAAAGCAACTTTAGATAACATGGACGTAAGCGCCTTGTTTTAATAAGGCGCATAATATCTCCCCATCATAAATGTCGGCTATCACTTATTCCCCCTCCGGGGCTCCTTCGTCGCCCCTTCGGGGGCCTGTCGGCCACAAGTAATACGCTGTCGCTTAGCACGTATTCGTAATATGGCGTTCTGTAACGTTGCCAGTGCTGTGACTCGTCATGTTGTAATTTGTCATACGCTGGCGCTTAATTGTTTATTTGTTCGCTGTCGCTCGGGCAAGGACCACTCGAGTGTATTGATTATTCGGTACATTTCACATCCATAGTGATTTGTGCTGTTTAATCATTACTTCTTCTCCTCCTGTCGGAGGAGCAAGGACTACTCTTTTGTAGTTACAGATTTGTCTGTGACTCGAGAGAGTGCTGTGCCCTAGAACCCCTGTCGGGGTAACAAGGACTACTCGTTTGAGTTCTTGTACTCTGTGCATAGGAGCTCGTCACTTGTCGTATGCTCTCATTAGTGCTGGCGTTACTTGAATGGGAGTAATTCATTTGGCGTGTGCTCTCGTGTGGTGTATTGGAAACTCACATCAAATATATTTATATGGTGGACTTGTCGTCGAGCAAGTCAGTTCAAAGGAGGAACAACCATGGCTAAATTAAACGGAAATTTTAACACAACTACAACTAAATCTGACGATAAACAAGAAGTTAGAGCAGAAAGAAACACTTATGCAGTAGTAAATGAAAAAGGTGTAGCTTTAATCACTAATTTAAATGGCGATGACTCTTGGTATCAAAATGACTCTATAGTAGACAGTGCGTTAGAGGCTGTCATTGACAAAGTGGAATCTATACCAGAAAATACTGCTGAAATCATTAGTAAACCTGTAAGAATACTTTTACCTAGAAGTATATCTGGATTAGCTAATGGCAATTTAATCGATTACATTAGAACAGGTAAGACTGTATCTGGTAAAGACATCCCCAAAGAACGTATCGAATCTATGTGTAAGTTAATGAAATTAATGAGCACTAGATATGCTAATGTTGAGATAGTAAGTGATAACAACATTAGAAAAGACGAAAGAGAAGGAATAGTCACTAAAGCATGGGATGCGTTCAAGGAAGAAATCAGTAAAGCTACTAGAAGAGGTTTCGGTGCTGAACCGGCTCAACAAGTAGTAGTGCAACAAGTGGCTTTCGATGACTCTAAATTCAAGGAATATCAAGCTAAGTTAGCTAAACTTCAAGACGCATTAATAGATGCAGAAGATGAAGACGAAGAAGCTAAATTAGAAAGAAAAATAGCTAAAGTAAAAGACGCTATGAATACTCAACTTGAAATGATGCAAAAAGCGGGTGTAGTTCCTGCTTCTAAAGCATCAGCACCAGTAGTTGATGAATCATCAGATGAAGAACCAGAAGTAAGTGACGCAGAAGCTGAACTAATAGCTGGTATGTAGTTTATATAGGCTTCCAGAGTACTGTGCCTTAAACAGTACTGTCTACCAGTTTTAAATTTTTTAGAGTACGATATATATGTGCTCTCATTGACCCGGATATGTCATTAAACTATTCTAGGTATAATAGCTCTTTGGGCAAGGACATTGAGCTTACCTATTCAGGTTCCTTGATGAGTCAATTGTGGTTTCTGAAACTACTTTGCACAGTTGACAATAAATGTATAAAGTAGTATAGTTTGCCATAAGCAGATGCATTTATATAAGTCATCACTCTTGTGTATCTGTGGCATTAGTAGAAAGAGTGATGCAAGGTTTGGATTGAGTAAGGTACACGATGCGAGTCGACGGCATCAGCTGTATCGAAGGCCATACGAGTTGGCTGAGGTAACTCGTTGAGTAATAAGACGTTTACACTTTTGGTCTTATTTACAATATATAGAAAAGTGAAATGGTTATGAGAGGCTCCATAAGTAAAAAAGTCTCTCAAAGTAAGATGCGATATGCAGGGCTTTTAGTACAATATCGCAAAGGAGTGCCCCTGTGAGTCATAGATAGTGATTAAATCTATGGCAATAAGATGCCAATCGGTTCTAGAGAGTTCACCCTTAAAGCTCTCTTCCAGTATCAGTCATGCTAGAGGACTGATTATAGATATTAGTTATAATTATACAAGAAATGGACGCGACCTGGAGTATGTCGTTAAACTGCTCCTATTATATATTCTTGGGGAGGAATAAATTATGAAATTAACAAATGATAAAAGATACATAGGAATAAGAGTTAGAGAAGTTGGTACTGAATTAAATAAGTTTGGATACTCTATTTATAGAGGATATTGCCCAGAAGAAATACAAGAAGAAGTATCAAAAATAG
>ERZ808278.956-NODE-956-length-14378-cov-3.803463_pt1 | contig 14378 bp, 14 predicted proteins | sample MGYA00521239_ERZ808278 | MGnify/ENA primary metagenome ERZ808278 (study PRJEB31516, sample SAMN03275600) | gut metagenome | biome: mammalia-associated habitat; material: feces | host: Papio cynocephalus | place: Kenya | collected 2012-07-17 ... | reverse complement strand
TATTGGGACCACTGCTACTGGCATCACCATTGGCATCCTATCTGCTCCTACCGCACGGGGCACCACCCGCACGACCACTATCGTCCTATGTATGAGCATGTCAGCCGCTCCGACTATGCAGCGCGTCACCCCGAACGTTCGTTCTCTACACGCAACGCAGGGCGCAACATAAGCAATGCACGCTCTTTTGATGTCGAGCGTCGTGCCGCAACACGCACGGCTTCTGCACAAGGGGCTTCCACACGCAGTGCCGTAGCAGGGACTTCTACCCGCAATGCCGCTTCGTCAGCAGCCGCTTCACGCTCCTTTGGCAGCAGCAATATCCGCACAAGCAGTGCCACTGCTACCCGTAGCACCTCGGCTTCCACACGCAGCACAACCACAGCCGCTTCGCGCAGCAATAGCAGTACTTCCGTCACTACCCGCACGGCTTCCACGCCTTCACGCACTACCGCTACTACGGCATCGCGCACCACAGGTACCACAACCTCTCGCACCAGCGTAGCCGCTCCGACGCGCTCGTCATCAAGTACTTCCGCTACACGTACCGCTTCCACTACGACCAATCGCTCCTCCTATCAAGGCTCCTCATCGCGCTCTTCCGGTAGTACCTCGGCAACGCCATCACGTTCCTACAACAGCAGTTCGTCGCGTTCCTACAATAGCAGCAGTTCCGGCTCATACAGCAGCCCGTCCCGCTCATCGGGAAGCACCATGCGTTCCTCCTCATCGGGCGGTAGCATGCGCTCTTCGGGCGGCTCCTACTCCGGTGGCTCCCGCTCCACCCGCAGATAGAAACACCTAAGTACAACACACTATAAATACAGTACGGTTTAGAGCAGACCTCCCCTATCCTATTCGGGACGGGGGAGGTCTTGTTTTATATAGTATTCGCAAGTAGGCAATAGCGAGTTATTATAAAAACCGTTTAATCACATACCAATCACATACTAATCACATACTAATCACATACTAATTGTACAAGAATGATACAAGGTTAAATGACGATGGTTGAAGAGCAATTTAAAAAAATATAAATACGAATATCTACATGCGAAATGTCGGATGAACATATAAACGGAGAGTACAATATGAGATTAATAGCATTTGCAAACGGTTGCTATATTTTTACCCGATCAATTTAATACGGATACTTGCACACCTTAAATAAAAAGCGTAACTTTGCACGCAGGTGGTCGGTATTGGTTAAGAATGAAGTCATTGTGCGAACAAATGGCACTACATAACATGAAAACGAATACAAAAGGCAAGCAAAATACCAAAAGACAATGAGAATACATATTTTAGAACTCAGAAGAAAGAGCCTCGTCGTGAGTGTATGGGCTGTTGCCCTTGCGGCATTGGTTGGCTGTGGCGCGAAAACCATGCAGGCAAACACTGAGGACCGCAATGCGGATACGCAGAATCCGACAATGCCTATTCACTTTACAGGCACCACGACGCACCTGTATCTGACTGATTACCTGCCGCAAACAAGTGCAGAGGACGCAATAACCTATATCACCGAGCCGAGTTATGAGGTGCGCAATGCGGGCAATGGCGAGTTGGACCTTGCGGGCGACAACACCTTGTCGGTGCTGAGCGTGTGGGTGAACGACAAGGAGCAATATGACATCCCTATCCTACCCCGTTTGGAGACTATGCAAGGCTTGGTGACGGTGGGGTGTACCGACTCGACCATACAATGCACAATACGTAATACACAATGCGCAATGAGCGAGGCGCGTATTCAATGGCGTGCGTTTTGGCAGGATATATATATAGGTGCGGACGCGGTAGAGTTCGGCGAGGGCGACGAGGTGGCTACCATCCGCCTGCCCAAGGAGTGCCGTCAGTCCACAGGACGCAGTTTCCTGCGTGTATATGCAGTGGCGGACGGCAAGATGCTCAATGATATATTGGTGCCGTTGCAGGACGGCAAACCCGTGACGGATGTCGCGCAACTGACTCGTCATGACGACCAAGCACAAGTGCTGTACTCGCTGATGATTGACCGTTTCCACAACGGCAACAAGGACAATGATTGGAAGATGAACAGCCCCGAAGTGCTGGATATAGTTGATTATCAAGGCGGTGACATCAAGGGTATTCAGCAGAAGATAGAGGATGGTTTCTTCGATGACCTCGGCATCACCACGATATGGATTTCGCCTATCACGCAAAATCCGTGGGACGCATGGGGCAGGTACCCGTTCCCAAAACCCAACAAATACGACTCCACCAAGACCTACACCCGTTTCTCAGGGTACCATGGCTATTGGCCTATCTATACCACGGTGATTGACAAGCGTTTCGGCACGGCGGACGAGTTGCACGACATGCTGGCAACCGCCCATGCACATGGCATCAATGTGGTGCTGGACTATGTAGCCAACCACCTGCATATCGAGTCGCCGGTGTATAAGGAGCACCTGACATGGCACACCGACAGTATCCTGCCTGACGGACGACGCAACTTCGAGTTGTGGGACGATGCACGTCTCACTACGTGGTTTGACGTGCATATCCCCACCCTCGACCTCGAGCGCGAGGACGTGTATATGCCCATGACCGACTCGGCACTCTATTGGCTTGCGAACTTTGAGTTTGACGGTTTCCGCCACGATGCCTGCAAACATATACCCGAGTGCTATTGGCGTACGCTGACGCACAAGATGAAGACCCGCTTCCCCGACAGGCACATCTGGATGATTGGCGAGACATACGGGTCGCCCGAACTCATCAACACGTATGTCAAGAGCGGTATGCTGAACGCACAATTCGACTTCAATGTCTATTTCACAGCCATTCACGCGCTGTGCAACGACGGCAAGATGAGCGACATCGACCGTGTGGTGCGCGAGTCGATGGCTACCTATGGGGCGCACCATACAATGGGCTGTATATCAGGCAACCACGACCAAGTGCGTTTTGCATCATTGGCAGGCGGAGGCATTCACTTCTGGGAAGACGGCAAGTTGGAAGGCTGGACACGTGAGGTAGGCTTGCTGCCCAACGACACGCCCGAAGGGGAACGCGCTGACCTTGCCCGTGAAGCATACCGCCGCGCCTTGCTATTGGAGATGCTCAACCTCACCATCCCGGGTGTACCGTGTATCTATCAGGGCGACGAGTACGCAGAAGTGGGCGGCAATGACCCCGACAACCGCCATTGGATGCGTTTCGACGGGCTGAGTATGCAAGAACAGGACTTCCGCAAACAGGTGAAGCAACTGATAGATATTCGTCGTGGGAATATGGCACTGATGTACGGCGACTATATCCCTGTCCGCAGCGACGACAACACCATAGAGTTCATACGCACCTATATGGGTGAGACTATTCACGTAAAAATAAGCAGAAATGAAGAAAGCAGTATTAGCATTAATGGCAATCGGGCTTTTAGCCTGTAGCGGGTGCAACACCCCCACAAACGACGACCCCTACACCCCTGCACCCGTAGGCAGTTACGCCAAAGGGGCGGACATCTCATGGCTCACGGAGCAGGAGAGTGACGGGGTATTGTTCTACGACAGTCTTGGCAACGCCACCGAGTGTATGCGTCTGTTGCGCGACAACGGCATGAACAGCGTCCGCCTGCGCGTATGGGTCAACCACAGCACAGGCTGGTGCAACCTGCCCGATGTATTGGTCAAGGCAAAACGTGCTGCCGACCTGAAGTTGCGAATTATGATAGACTTCCATTATTCCGACTATTTCGCAGACCCGAGCAAGCAAAACACCCCCGAAGCATGGAAGGACTACGACCTTGCGCAACTCACACAAGCCGTTACCGACCACACGACCGAGGTGCTTACCGCCTTGCGCGATGCGGGTATCACGCCCGAATGGATACAGGTGGGCAATGAGACCCGTTGCGGTATGCTGTGGGACACAGGACGCCTGTGGAATGAGCAGGGCGACCTGCCCAACGGCTGGAAGAACTATGCCCAACTCACTACGGCAGGCTACAATGCGTGCAAGCAAATCTTCCCCGATGCCCTCGTGATTGTGCATATTGACAATGCCTACGAAGACAACAACTGGTTCTTCCGCAAACTGCGGCAGAACGGAGGCAAGTTCGACATGATAGGACTCAGTCACTACCCTATGATGAAAGAATGGACCGGCAAAGACTGGCAGGAGACCAACCAACTGGCAGCCAAGAACATAACGCGCCTGTACAACGAGTTTCGTTGCCCCATTATGATTGCGGAGATAGGCACCCTCGCTGCCCAAGAAGCCACTGCCGTCAAGGTGATTGAAGACATGCGCCAACGCATTGATACCCTACCCTATATGAAAGGTATCTTCTACTGGGAGCCGCAGGTCTATAACAACTGGCGACCCAAAGAGTATCTCACACTCGGCTGGGGAGCCTACAACATGGGAGCCTTCACCTCGCAAGGGCAACCCAACCAAGCACTCAAAGCCCTGTGGAAATAGGCAAATAAACAAATCCAAAGAAAAAGACTACCAAACAATCTTGGTAGTCTCTTTTTTTAGTTCCTGCTGGCAAAACATCAAGATTTGCGGCGATGGAAGATACGAGCAATCAACACGGATGACAGCACACCGATAATGGTCTTGTTTTGAGGTTTAGGAATAATGTATCTCAACGTGCTAATCACATGGCGGACAATGCCCACTCTGCTCTGCCATGTTGACTGAATCATTCTAATATCATGCTGCACCTTACCTTGCTGTTGCGCAACGCTCTGCTCCAGACGTATGCGCTCGGTCTGTACATCTTCCAAGGTGCGTAGCCGGCTGAAATCAATCATGGTCAGCCTCCTTTCTGTCTGTGACATTTGATTCCCGTGTCGGCATTTTAGGAGTGTCATTCACAAACAATATAGCACTCAATGCACAAACTATAGGATTGGTAAACAATTGCTTACGGAATATGATTGCCAGTACAAGCAACAATGCAAACATCGCACCTATTATCAAATATGCCCCCCACATCGGAAGCCACTGCCCCAGGACGTATGCCAATGCTATGCCACCAAATATCACCACAATGGACGACAAGAAAAGCACTACCACAATGGCTATCAACAGTCCCAAGATACGGCTGACTTTCTCCAACAGACGGATGAGAAACAGGTCGTAACGCCGACTGAAGTAGGACTGCACATCATGGAGCAGTTGACTGTATTGTGAATTGTCCATAACTGATTGATTATAAATGTGTACCTCCAAAATAGGAGGCACACATAGTACACTTACTTCGTTTCCTGAGCCGCTTGCTCTACAGCCTCTTCGATGTCCGCTGCACAATGGCAACAGCAACCTTTCAGTTTCTCAACTACTCGGTCAACGAGTGCCGAAATCTCCTCTTTGTTGAGATGGGAGTACTTTTCCTTGGCAATTGAGGTAATCTCGTTTCTCAATTCCTCACCACTCTTCGGAGCCAATAGCAATGCCACTGCCGCTCCTATGGCTGCACCTCCTAACAGGGCTGCCAACACTTTACCTGCACCGTTTGTCATAATTGTTTGGGTTTAATAGGTTTATATATGAGTTAACTTGTCATAGAGGTGGATACAAAATACATGCCACAATGTTGCCGCACTCAACACATTATGTGCTTTTTTGCAGCATTTCCACCATCAAAGCGTTCCAAAGACACCATTCTAAGCATAAAATAGACCATTTGGAATATCTATTCGGGAATTGCATTAACCCAAATATTGGCAGTATGTGGCAGTGGGAATACGCAACTGCCAAAATGGCATTATTACCAAAACTTGTTGGCTTCAGGATTATACTCAAAGCCTGCTGCAGCGAGATGCTGAATAAGGTCTGATTTATTGATATTCATATCATTACAAAGCGCATCCAATGAAGAATACTCATCACGAAGTTTCATGTTGATGACGCTGAGGAGCACCATGGGGTCGTTGGGCAATTCCATATTTATGATTTACAAATTTACAACAAACGAGATAATGGTGATTAGGAAACCATAGAGTCTGTGTGCTTTAGGAGCAAGAGCAATTTACAAGAGCGGTATTGCAAGCGCGCAACGTGATTTGTTCACGCAACTTGCCCAAATGGAAACACTCGGCAAAAGTGCCTTGGGGCGTTGCCCATGCCATCCATACGGTGCCAACAGGCTTTTCGGGCGTGCCGCCATCGGGTCCCGCGATGCCGGATGTGGCAATCGCATAGTCCGTATGAAGGAGTTGGCGCACACCTTCTGCCATCTGACGTACTACGGGTTCGCTGACTGCACCATACAGATGCAGGTCTTCTGATGATACGCCTAACACATTGTGCTTCACGGAGTTGTCATACGCCACCACGCTGCCGTAGTAGAAAGCAGACGAGCCAGGGTGCGCATTGAGCAACGCCGCCAATCGTCCGCCCGTGCAACTCTCGGCAGTGGCGATAGTCTGATTGTTGCGTTTGAGTGCTTCACCCACCAGCACCTCAATGGGTTTGTCCTCAGTGGCGAGTACATAGTCTTGAATCAACGGCAAGAGGGTGCGGATTTGCGCATCTACCGCCTCAAGGGCTACGCCGTAACCGCTCAGACGCAGGCGGATTAGCCCGTCTTTGGGCAGGTAAGCGAGGTGCATTGCAGGTGGCAGCGATGTCTCCCAATCCTCTATGCGTATTGCCAAAGCAGACTCGGGTATGCCGTGTACCAGCACAGTGCGATGGGTGATTTGCTGCGTCTCCTTGGGCAAGATATGCGCAGACAGGAATGGTATAATCTGCTCATCCATAGCAATTTGCATCTCATACGGTACACCAGGCATAGATACAAGGCAGTGCCCGTCTTGCAGCCACGCCATCAAAGGCGCAGACCCTACCCTATTCGGCAGGATTGTCGCGTTGGCGGGTACCTGCCATTGCGTCTCTGTCAGGCGGTTGAGCACATCGGGACGCTCCTTGTACAGGTCGTAGATGTGCGTGCGGACCGTCTCATCGGGTACCAAAGTGGTGTGAAAATAATCACACAGCACACGCTTGGTGATGTCGTCCTTCGTGGGACCCAGCCCGCCTGTGAGCAGTACAATCGGTGCTTTGCCCATAGCGTAATGCACCGCGTCGGCAATCTGCTGCGCATCGTCATGCACGGAGATGTCCTCCAAAACCTCTACGCCATAGCGGTTGAGACAGGTTGCCATATAGGCAGAATTGGTATCAATGACTTGACCTATAAGCAGTTCGTCGCCAATGGTAATGATAATGGCTTGCATATTGTTATTGATTTTGTTTCTTCCATTCTTCGGCGGTTAGGGATAGTTCGTCGTACCATGCCTGCCCGAAACGGCGTATGAGCGGCTCTTTGAGAAACCGGTACAATGGTATATGCAACTTCTTGCCCAACTGACGTGCGCAATGGCAGATGTCCCAACGGTGGTATTCCACCCCCACATAATCACCTACTTGCGTCAGGCGAATGGGATACAGGTGGCACGAAATAGGTTTCTTGAAATCTATCCGCCCCGCATTATATGCCTTTTCGATGAGACAATAGCACCAGCCGTTGTGATCGGTGCGAGAGAAGACACAGTCTTTGTCGTTGACAATAGAAGTTACCCATTCCCCCGAGGGGTCAAGATACGAGATACCTTGCGCCTCCACGACCGCCCGCGCCTCCTTGGTCATATCCGGAAGCAATAGCGGCAGTATCTCATTGATTTTCTGCGTTTCCTCTTCCGTCAGCGGAGCACCAGCATCGCCCTCAATACAGCAGCAACCATGACAGGTGTTGAGGTCGCAGCAGAACTCCTTTTCAAGGACATCAAGGCTGACTAATGTGTTTTGTATCAAGAACATCGCCTTTCACTATTGCCAAACATATATTTAATCACTTACCATTTTTGCAATCCGCCCGACCCCATTTCCAACGGTTATGGGACCACAGCCATTGCTCGGGCTGCTCAAGGATATTGCGCTCTAATTTTTGTGCAAAAGAGAGGGTTATTTCACCATCTGTAGTATTCTTCGGGTCTGCAGTAATGACCTCACAATGCCCACGATAGTAGCCTCGACGAGGCGATGTAACGTGCATATAGACAACCGCATACCCGAACTTACGTGCGAGAACCTCGGCGCCATCCAGAAATGCCGTGTCCTGATGCAGAAAAGTAGTCCATATATGTGCATTGCGCGGTGAAGGTTTCTGGTCTGAGATAAGCCCGATAGAGACAGGCTTGCCCTCATGACGCAGGGCTACCATGCGGCGAAGAAGTTGGTTCTTCTCTATGCAACCACTACCACCGCGCTTGGCACGCAAAGCGAGCATTGCCTTGTCTGACGATTCACTTTTCAACTTACGATACACATTATAGTGCAATATATCGGGATTGGTGTAGCGTTTAGCCATATCCGCTGTCCACTCCCAATTACCAATGTGCCCCATGAGCAGCAGAACGCCACCTGTCTGCGCAAGAATATCCTGCACCTTCTCCACCCCTTCAAACTCAAATCGCTGCTGCATTTCATCTTCTGATATACGGTAGCCATAGATGATTTCGACAATCGCATCTGAAAAATGATGGTAAAATGCACGCTCTATTTGCTTGCGCTCATGAGCGGATTTCTCAGGAAAAGACAGCCGCAAATTCTTTGCCACTATACCCCGACGATAACGAATAACGTAGTACATCAGCGGATACAGGAGTGCATCTGAAAGAAAGTATAATACAGATAATGGCAGCCTACTTAATATGCGAATACAGAATAGCATAACAAACAAAATACATTCGCACTATTTTTACACAACATCTGCAAGATATACAAAGAAGAAATATACAGCAGGTGTTGCTAACAAAAGACTATCAAAACGGTCTAATACACCACCATGCCCGGGCAAGAAACGACCGGAGTCTTTGACCCCGATAGTACGTTTGAAAAGGCTCTCCATAAGGTCGCCGAGTGTACCGAAAACGGCAACTACAAATGCAAAGAGGAGACTATCCGCCAGTGGGTACGCCGTGAGGTGCATAGTGTCTGTCCACCCTACAAGGTAGAAGATATAGCCCGCGAGCAAAGCAAATACGATACCGCCGACAAGCCCCTCCCATGACTTGCCAGGGCTGACGCGCGGAAACATCTTGTGATTGCCCCCTTTGCGTTTTGCCATCAGCGATCCCACGCAATATGCACCGGAGTCGTTGACCCAGATAGTGATGAAGAGGGCGAGAAGAACATATTTGTTGTAGAAAAGTATGCCATTCATCAAGGAAAACGGCAAGGCTATCATCATGAGGCTTGTCCAAAGGTTGCCCCAATTCCGAATAGGCGTAGTGGGGTTGCGGAAGAGTTCCAGCAACATGGCTGCCATCGTGAAGAACACAAACCCGCCAACAAGAAGCACCGACAACTCCTCCTCCGAAAAATAAAAATAGGACTCTCCGAACAGCAACGCGGCAGCACCTGTAGCACAGACCGTCAAGCCATTATATGATTGCATAAGATGGTGATATTCACGCACAGCGAGACTCGTGATAACCATAAAAAGAAGTCCGAAAAAGGCAGGATGCACCAAAATGGAAGCCACCACAAGTGCCACATATACAGTCCCCGAGAGAGTTCGTTGCCAAAAATTGCTCATATTGATTAGTTGTTTTCTGCTCAAACAATTTGCAAAGATAAGGCATTTTTCGTAATTTTGCAAGCGGTAAAAGAAATAACCACAAAATACACCTTATTATATATGGATGCAAATATCGAACTGAGTCTTTTGGACGCAGAAGAAAAAGAGGAATTGGAGTATATTTGGAACTTGATTCCCGAAGAAGACAAACGCGGAATGAGCAAGTCGGATGTGCTGTTGGTACTTGACCTGATGGACGATTTTCTGAACGAGAAAGGGCTTCTCGAAGAGGACGAACAGACAGGAGAGGTTACTTACTTGGAAGGCGAAGTGGACGAGACCGAGCAGTTGGAGTACCTGCTCAACGCCGTGGCTGAAGAGGGAACACTGCTGACGCGCGTACAACTGCAACTGATACTGGACGCAGAGATGCAATACGGATTAGAGAAGGGTTGGTACGAGGACGAGTGAACTGACAAAGGACAAGACCCGACCTATAACTAACATATAATCAACATATAACAAAAACCACGTGCACTATCGGAGTTAATCAAGCATTTGTCCGAAGTTGTTGGACAGCTGCACCATTTGGTCGTACTCCTCGGGCGAAAGGTCGTAGAAATAATAGTTGCGCGGGTCTATGGGCTTGTCATTGTAGCGCACTTCGTAGTGAAGGTGCGGACCTGTTGACTTACCTGTATTACCGACCAATGCAATAATGTCAGAACGGTGCACTTTCTGCCCTTCGCGCACCAACGACTTGAACAAGTGCCCATAGAGCGTCTTGTACCCATAGCCGTGGTCAAGAATCACAGTATTGCCATACCCCTGTTTCCACCCCACAAAGACGACTTTGGCATTGCCCGTTGCATAGACCTCGGTGCCGACAGGGGCAGTGAAGTCCATACCGGCGTGGAACTTGCGCACATGATAGACAGGGTCGATACGCACGCCATAGCCCGATGCAACACGTTTGAGGTCCTTGTTGAGGACGGGTTGAATGGCAGGGATATTCTCCATGCGGATTTCCTGAGCCTTTGCCATATCCAATACATCGTCGTAGGACTTCGCCTGCACATACATTTCCTTTTCGAGAACATCCACCTTGAGCGACAAGTCCGCAGACAACTGATTGTTAGTCATTTGCGCTATCTGCTCATAGTATGAAATTTTGCGTTGCGCCCCCTGCCGAATGCTCAGCGGAATAGGTTCTGCGCCAAACAAGACACGGTAGAGATTGTCATCGCGCTGCTGCAGGTCGGTCATCACCAACTGCATTTGGTCCACCTGCTTGTTGAGCATCTCTAATTGTGATGAGAGGGCGTCTTTTTCGCGCTGTAACTGTTTCTCGCGCGGTGAGGGGAAGAATGTCAAGAAAAGGTATAAAAAGATGATACCCAATACAATACCACTCAATATATATATGCCGCTTTGGCGCAACCAATAGCGTATTCCATGCTCCACTTGCTCAAGAGCAAGGGTGTCAGGATTGATGCGAAACTTCTTTTTGCGCTTGATTATCTTCATCCAATCTAATTGCCACTATATCGTTTAGCCTGCAAAGTTAGCAAAAGAATATCACTTTTGCAAATCTTTCTTGCTGGCAGCAGGAAAACAGCATCAAACGTTAGTGTTTTTATACTTTGTTGGGTTTATAATATTATGCTTTGTTTTTATAAATAGCACTCTGGGGACGCGGACGCCTCGTCCCCGGAGTCCGTGCAAATCCGTGGACGTGGTGGGGTGCTCTCCTCGCCCACGGGCAGTTTGGCACAAACTGAGTGGATTTTGCTGTTGCTTATGGAGACGTGAAGCGTAAGGCAGGTGCGCATTGCGCACTGAGTGCCTGGGGGTCCCCGTAAGCCCATGGGCGAAATGGGGTGCTCCTAGCGACAACGAAGCCCTGTGGGCTGAAGTAGAACTCCTTATCGTCTCGCGTCGTCAAATACAAAATACTATTTGTGAATCCCATTCACAAATTTTCAAATTATCCACTTGTCCCCCTCACATTCCCCTCGTATTAACCATGAACAATTAGTATGTTATTAGTATGTTATTAGTATGTGATTAGTATGATATTGTAGCGTTAATCTTATTTGGATATTGGGTGATTACACTGCACTTCTTGTCCGTATGAAAGTACTTTTGCATTATTTTGGGGGTGCAGTTGCCTTGTAACAACAAACACAAAGAGAGGTTGCCTAAACCTATTAGACAACCTCCCAAATGATTCTTGATACCGAATAATCTATTATTTCAATCTCAGGAAACCGATGCCGAAACGCTCCACGGCAGCACGTTCCAAATCCTCCCGTTGCGACGGGTCTGCGATACTGATAAGAGCCTTTGCGCGTTCTGCCAGCGGCTGGTTGCGCAGATACACGATACCGTGTTCGGTAGCAATATATTGTGCTTGGAAACGTGTAGTCACTACGCCGGCACCGGGAGCCAAGTGTGCAACAATCTTCGACTTGCCCTTGTTGGTCATACTCGGCAGTGCAATGAAGCACTTGCCGCCCTCCGAAAGGGCTGCGCCATACATGAAGTCGTGCTGTCCGCCCACACCCGATATAATCGTATCGCCGATTGAATCTGCGCAAATCTGACCGGTCAAGTCCACCTCTATGGCCGAGTTAATCGCCATAGCACGTGGGTTTTGGCGTATGATTTGCGGGTCGTTGGTCCATGCCACATCTCGGATAACGAAATTCTCATTACCGTCCATATAGTCATACAGATGGCGTGAGCCGAGTACCAAACTACCCACCGACTTACCGGGGAGTATCTTTTTCAGTGAGTTATCAATAATGCCCTTTTCTATGAGTGGCAGCACGCCATCGGTAATGGCCTCGGTATGCAGACCGAGATGTTTGTGGTCACGAAGTGCGTTGATAACGGCATTGGGAATTCCCCCTACCCCAATTTGCAGCGTTGCCCCGTCTGGTATTTGCTCTGCAATATAGTTACCTATGCGGGTCTCCACCTCATTGGGTATGGGAGTCGGAACCTCCACCAATGGCTCGTCACCACGACACATCGCCGTCAGTTTGCTTACGTGGATGACGGGGTCACCAAACGTGCGGGGCATGTATTTGTTCACCTGCGCGATGATGGTCTTCGAGCACTCCGCACCCGAGAAGGCAATGTCGGCTGAGATGCCATACGAGCAGTAGCCGTTCTCGTCAGGTTCACTCACATTCAGAAATGTCACATCTACAGGCACTTGCCCGCTACGGAAAAGGAATGGCACTTCCCCAAGGAAAGCAGGGATAGTGTCTGCCACCCCTTCGCGCATAGCCTTGCGCAAGTTGTTCGGGACGAAGATGCATAGTGCGCGGAACGAGTCCATCAATTCGCGTTTGGCATAAGGTGCATCCTCTGGACTGACGCCAAAACCGGAAATTACTTTCACATCACGCAGTTCGGGGGCACGTTCTGTGAGTGCGCGCAATAGTACCATCGGGATAGAGGTGGAACCTTGAACGACAATCGTGTCGCCCGATTTGACGTGTTTCACCGCCTCGGCGGGTGTTACATATTTAATTGTATCCATTTGGTTATCAAAATATAAGGTTAATGATTACTTGTCTTGGAAATCCCGATTGAAAGCGGCGAGACGGCGGTCGAGTTCCTCGTATTGGTCGTCACGAATGGAGGAAGCACAGCCGCGCATGCCTTCGCGTTGGGCACCGGTGCTACCAAGGGCTATGGCAGAAACGCCATAGTATATGAGTTTGTTGAGCAGTTGTTCGCCTGTCCAGTCCTTGTAGCCAAAGGTAAAGAAGAAGCCGTCGCCTACATCCTTGCCGTCAGCGTCTTTGTCGTAAACCACATGGAAGCCGTTACGCACCATTATCTCTTTGATTTTGGCAGCGCGACGTGCGTACTCGCGTGTGTTCTCCACAAAGTGTATCTTGCCTTGGCAAGCGGCACGGAACATGGCAGCCATGGCAAACTGTACGGAATGGGTTACACCGGAAGACAGACTATATAATATAATGTACACGAAATTGCGCAGGAACTGTCCGTCGTTGCCATAACGTTCTGCCAACGAGGGGAAGGTGCGGTGCGCAAGAACAGGGTTCATGGCTACGATAGCACCGCGCTGACCTGCGTAGGAGAACATCTTGGAACAAGAAATCATGTGCACACAGTTGTTGGTATAACGACCTACAGAAGGTTGATAGGGCGGCTCATACGGCGCACCGCGTTTCTCGCGGAAGTCCATATTGAGGTACGCCAAGTCCTCGATAACCAGCACATTGTACTTGGTGGCAAGGCGTCCGATTATCTCGAGTTCGCGCTCGGTGAGACACATCCACGAGGGGTTGTTGGGGTTGGAGAAGAGCATGGCTGCGATACGCCCCGTCTTGAAATGGCGTTCGAGTTCTTCCTCCAACGCCTCACCACGGAAGTCGGCTACGTCAAAGCAGTCCACACGCACGCCGATGACCTTGCATTGCTGTTTCTGAACAGGGAAACAGGGATCGATAAAGAGTACCGTGTCCCGCTCTTTGTCAAGTTGGGACATCGTGAGGTTGAGGGCAAAGGCTGCCTGCATGCTGCCCACGGTAGGCACGATGCAGTCGTCTGGGATATCCAATCCCACAAAGGCGCGTACGAACTCGCTGCCCCAGTGCTTCACTTCGGGAATACCGGTGATAACAGGATAATGGGCAGCATATCCGTTGAGCAGAGCCTGATGTTCGGCTTCGATACCGATTTGCTCGGCAGGTAGTCCGGGTTCGCCCAACTCCATGTGTATAAACTCTTCGCCGGTGGCACGCTCGATGTCTTTGACGACACCAACGAGTTGTCG
>ERZ808278.953-NODE-953-length-14416-cov-5.398301_pt1 | contig 14416 bp, 12 predicted proteins | sample MGYA00521239_ERZ808278 | MGnify/ENA primary metagenome ERZ808278 (study PRJEB31516, sample SAMN03275600) | gut metagenome | biome: mammalia-associated habitat; material: feces | host: Papio cynocephalus | place: Kenya | collected 2012-07-17 ... | reverse complement strand
TTAAAAACGAGGACGCCCCCCAGGCGGCAGCGGAGTCTCCCCCCCCCCCCCCCCCCCGAGAAACTGAATTATTTTACTGATTTTGTGAATTATTATTAGAATTTACAAGGAAAATTACAGATTCTTCTTTGTGGATTCACAAATAGAAGGCATCGCCTATGTGGATAATATTGGCTATAGTTTCATCTATTAGCCTTGGCTTTTACGACATAGTGAAAAAAATGGCGCTTGAGGGCAACAACGTGTTTCGCGTGTTGTTCCTCAACACCTTTTTTTGCACCCTATTCATGTCGCCTGTGCTTATCCACACCCTCGGTGATATGCAGGGCAATTTTGTTCATCCCCTCAGTCATCTCTACCTTTTTGTGAAAGCCTTGATTGTGACGGCTTCGTGGCTTTTGGGCTATTTCGCCATTAAAAACCTGCCACTCACCATTCAAGCCTCAATCAATGCGGTGCGCCCTATCTTAGTGCTGATGGGCGCGCTTGTGATATTCGGGGAGCACCCTGGAGCACTTCAGTGGGTGGGTATCGTGCTTGGCTTCGTGTCGCTGGTATGGGTGGGCTTTATCGGCCACAAAGAGGGGTTCTCGCTCACACACGACAGGTGGCTGTGGGCTGGTCTGGCAAGTGTGGTGCTGTGGGCCGCAAGCGGACTATATGATAAGTTTTTGATGCTTCACTTCAAGCCGCTCAATGTGGAGGCGTGGTATTCTTTTTACCAGCTGGTGATAATGGCAGCCGTGATGCTCTTGCTGCATAAGCGCAAGGCGCTTTCTGGGAAGCTACGCTGGCGCTGGTCGATACTTCTCATCTCCATTTTTATCTGCGTGGCCGATCTTTCCTATTTCATGTGCCTTTCGGAACCTGGCTCGATGGTGTCGATAGCGTCGATGATTCGAAGGTGTAGTGCGCTTGTGGCTTTCATCTATGCGGTGATTGTGCTTCGTGAGGGCGATCTTAAACTGAAGATTATAGACCAGTGTATACTCATAGCAGGAGTGCTGTGCATGGTGATCGGTAGCCTTTAGTGGCAGGGGAATGTGGCGGCTTTGCCAGTGTCGGTAGAAATCATTACCTTTGCATATATATATAAATATAACTAAATTAGTGTTTTGCTATGGCTTCTATTCTTAAAGCAAATTTGCCGGTGGCGCTTTGTTGCGACCATGCAGGCTGGGCAACCAAACAAGCTGTGATTGCTTATTTTGAAAAAGAGGGAATCCCCTATAAGGATTTCGGCACCTACACAGAGGAGAGTTGTGATTATCCTGATTTTGCCCATCTTGCTGCAGTGGCTGTGGAAAGCGGCGAATGCTATCCCGGCATAGGAATCTGCGGCAGCGGTGAAGGCATCAACATCACCCTCAATAAGCATCAGGGCATTCGCTCGGCACTGTGCTGGATTCCAGAGATTGCCTCGCTCGCACGCCGCCACAATGATGCCAATTTCTTGGCTTTGCCCGGTAGGTTTGTGAGCAACGACGAGGCGCTTGAAATGGTGAAGGTGTTTCTCAACACTGATTTTGAGGGTGGGCGGCACCAGCGCCGAATCGACAAGATTCCACTGAAGTAGAAACAGGAATGCTTAATAGCGTGTGGGGTGTGCTCTTGACTATGGTGTGCGACTGTGGCGTGTAAGCATAGTCTAAGCACAGTCGCTGCCTCGGTCTGCCAAGTGATAGTTACCACAATGAGCATATACCATTGCCTGAATGGGGGGGCGGTGGTATTTTTTTTTGCTTTTAAAAGTCGATGGTGACGTCCACTTTCTCCATATCGCACTTGAATGGGGGCGTGAGTTTGCTAATCGTGACCACGCCGCCTGTGACGGTGTGGAATTTCGCTTTTATGGCTTGAATGATGCGATACGCCACATTTTCAAGTAGCTTCGAAGGCTTGGCCATTTCGTTTTCCACCACGGCGTGCAGCTCGGCATAGTTCACTGTGCCGTCAAGGTCGTCGTCGGTCATTGCCTTTTCCATGTGGCAGTACACTTTCAACGTCACTTCAAAGTGGTTGCCCACCAATCTCTCTTGTTCGCCCACACCATGATAGGCGAAAAATTTCATTTTATGCAGGGTGATAGAATTCATTGCTTGTCGTCAGTTTTTCCGGGAATCCATACATAGGCACCGAGGTCGGTGGCGGTTTCGGAGCTGGCAAATCGGTCGTTTCCGTAGCGGTCGTAACGTGCGCTTTCTGGGCAAAGACTCCTGTCGCCACGCGCTATGGCGTCGCTTTCGTTCATCAGTCGGTAGTCGAAGATGTATTTCTCGCGGTTCACATAATATTTAGGGTCGGCAGCCCACACGCAGTTGAAGAAGTGGTCATCGTCGTTGCCGCTCGACTTAAATAGGCTGTTGTAAATCCAGATGTTGGTTCCGCTCATGTCGCCGAGGTTCACGTCGTAGCCCAGACCATAGCTGATGCTGTTCATGATTTTGCAGTCGAGTGGCGAGAGCGTCTTCTCGTCGCTGTTCTCAAAGAAGGCTATGTTCGGGCCGTCGATGGCCGCGAACAGGTAATAGTTAGCGAAAGTGCATTGTGTGGCGCGCACTTTTCCGCCCATAAATGCCACCACGCCTTCAGGAGCGTCGCTGAACTCTGTGCCTTCAGCCTCCACCCACGAGTTGATGGTGAGCATGCAGTAGGATTCGGAGTTGTGTACCACGCTGTTCAGGAGGTGCAGCGACAGCCTTGAAGGGTCGTTGCTGCCCACTTGTATGCCGTATTGTGTGCTGTGCAAGTCCACATACTGCAATTCATTGCCGTAGCTGCCGGAATAAATCAGCAGTCCGCCCCACTGTCCCGACATGATATCGAAGTCGATGTTGCCCACCACATGGTCGAGCCGGTCGCCCCGCATCACTATCTGCTGGTCTTTCGTGCCGATGGCCTTGAGTGTGCCCCGCACGTTGAGTGTGGCCTTGTCGTGAAACAGCAGGGTGGTGCCTGGGTCGATGGTGAGTGTGGCGTTGGGCGCCACCACCAGCGAGTCGTACACGATGTAGGGCGTTTCGCATGTAAGGTGCGTGTCTTCCGTAATGGTCACGGCCTTGAGTGTGCGCACATCCTGCCCCCAGGCGTTGAGCGTTACGCTCTGCGTCACGCCGTTGGTCACAAAGTCGATGCGGTCGTTGATTTCCTCGGGCGCATTTTTGTTCACCTTGTCCACGTATCCTTCCACGAACACATATATGCTGTCGCCTCCGCGAATCTCAATGTCGCGAAACACCTTTCCCTTCTGTCCGTCCACGTTCAGGAAAAAATGGGCCTTGCTCACGCCAGCCACCTGTATGCTTGATATGTTGATTTGCTTTTTGCTTTTGTTGTAGATGATAAACTGCTTGGTGGCAGTTCCTTTCGTGGTCATCACCGTATCGAACTTCACTGTGTCGGTAGAGAAGGCGAGCACATCGGAAGGGCTGGTGGAGAACGAGTCGTCGATGCAGCTGGCAAAGCCCAAGGCGCATGCTATGGTGAGCACCATGATATGTAATATCTTTTTCATTCTATTATTAATGTTACATTATTTATATATAAACGTAGAATTTATGCAATTATTACCTTGCGGGATAAAAAGAAGTATTGCGCTTATATTTTTAATTTTACAAAAATGTATATCTTTGTGGCTTGTGGAAAATAAACAGGAAACATTATTCATTTAAAATAAAACCTAAACAATTATGACAAGAAAACTATTTATGATTTTAGCATCGGTGTATTGTGTGATGAGTACCCATGCTGCCAGTTTCGAGGTAAATGGCATTTATTATGAGAGTATTGACGATAGTACAGCCATAGTGGTGCCTGGAAGCGAGAAATATACGGGCAGCGTTGTGATTCCTGATGTGGTAACCTACTCAGGTACACAATATAAGGTGACGGCTATCGGAGAGTCGACATTCGCTTACTGCGACAACATGCAAGCGATAATCATTGGCAATAATGTGTCTGTCATTGGCGAAAAGGCATTCCTTGGCTGCGATAAGTTGACGGCAGTGGATTTTCCACAAAGTCTTACCTCTATAGGGGGGTATGCTTTTAGTTTTTGCCATGGACTTGAGGCTATTGATATACCCAGCTCGGTGACAAGTTTAGGAGAGTGCTGTTTTGCCCAATGCACGAATGCCTCTTCGCTGAAGATAGGAAGCGGAGTTACAACCATACCACTGAATGCGTTTCATCTCTGCACTAATTTAACCAGCGTGGTGATACCAGAAAACGTGTCGGTGATAAGTAATTACGCTTTTATGGATTGCAATAGACTTTCTTCGGTTGTCATACGTTCTGTGGCTATATCTATTGACGGAGCACGTGTGTTTGATAGTTGTTCTGCTCTCGACTCTTTGATATTTGACGAAAGTGTGCGCACTATCCGGAGCAGTTCGTTCTGTCTTGGCAACCAAACGAATGTGATAAGCCTTGCCAAATATCCGCCCGTGTGTGAAGGCGACACTTCACCGTTTGCCGGTGTCAGCCCCTACTGCGTGCTTTATGTGCCTAAAGGCCGCACAGCCGACTATCGCGTGGCTAAAGGCTGGGCTGGGCAGTTTCGCGCGGTGGACGAGATAGCAGACCCTGGCCATTCCGCCAACTGCGATGTGAATGGCGACGGCGTGGTGGATATTGCCGATGTGACGCTGGTCATCAAAAGCGCTCTCGCCAAATAGCCTTCTTTTTTTGGCGTTTTGGCGTTTTGGCTTGCTGCGGCGGTGGGGCGGGCTGGAAAAATGGGCGGTTGGCTCTGTGATTTCCCGATTTTATTTGTAAATTTGTAGATTAAAATGGCTCCGTGGCACTTTGGCCTTGGAGCGATGCGCAATAACAGAAGTAAACATTTAAAAATCATATAGGTTATATGAAATCAGATAGCTTAATCATTATTCCCACCTACAACGAAAAGGAGAATATAAGCAACATTATCCATGTGGTGACCAGCCTGCCGGAGCATCAGTTCGATGTGCTGGTGATTGATGACAATAGTCCCGACGGCACTGCCGCCATTGTGGAGGGCATCATCAAGGAAATGCCGGAGCGTGTGCACATACTCAAGCGCGCCGGCAAACTTGGCCTTGGCACAGCCTATATCGCCGGCTTCAAATGGGCACTTGAGCGTGAATACGCCTACATCATAGAGATGGACGCCGACTTCTCGCACCGTCCGAAAGACCTCATACCGCTTCAGCGCGCATGTGCGGAAGAGGGCGCGGATGTGGCTGTGGGATCTCGCTACATCAATGGCGTGAACGTGGTGAACTGGCCGATGGGGCGTGTGCTGATGAGCTACTTCGCCTCAAAATATGTGCGCCTTGTCACCGGAATGAAGGTGCACGACACCACTGCCGGCTTTGTGTGCTACCGCCGTGAGGTGCTTGAGGCGATAGATTTAGACATGGTGGAATTCAAGGGCTACGCGTTCCAGATTGAGATGAAATTCACCGCCTACTGCATGGGCTTCAACATCAAAGAGGTGTCGATAGTGTTTGTGAACCGTGTGCTTGGATCCAGCAAAATGAGCGGCGGAATCTTCAGCGAGGCGCTGTTTGGCGTGGTTAAGCTGAAGTTGAGCTCGTGGTTCAATAAGAAGAAATTCACCCGTCACACCAAGTGAAGGTGTTCTTCCTTTGGCAGGGACAAAGTATAGAGTGGTGCGCCACATCTCATCTGCATCAAGGCAATAGCGGCACGTGATTTTATAGCGATGCGTGCCGGCTTTGGCGCAAAATGTGATGTGACGCACTTCTGTGTGTGATATATATACAGTATTTGAAAATCAACGATTTGTAAAACAACAGGCAGTTAGCGATGTATAAAATTGTGTATAACGGCACCGTAGTCAATGAAAACCGGCGTTTTCATGGGTATGTGGTGATTAACGGCACTCTCATTGAAGAAGTGGGAGAGGGCAATCCTGCCGCTCAGCTACTTGGTGCGTGTGAAGAAAAATACGATGTGGAAGGGGCTTTTATCTTTCCTGGAGCCATCGACGACCATGTGCATTTCCGCGAGCCCGGCATGACGCATAAGGCCGACATTGCCAGTGAGAGCCGAGCCGCTGCCGCAGGTGGAGTGACTTCGGTGATGGACATGCCCAACTGCAAGCCAGCCACCGTCACCATAGCCGACCTTGAGGCAAAGTTTGCCAAGGCCGATGAGACCTCAGTGGTGAATTTCAGTGCCTATATAGGAGCTACCAACAACAATATAGAGGAGTTGAAAAAAGTGGATTTCAGCAAGGTGTGCGGCATTAAGGCATTCCTTGGCTCATCTACGGGCGGAATGCTACTGAGCGACAGTAGCGCCCTGCGACGGGTGTTCAGCGAGTTTGGCACGATTATTGCTATTCATAGTGAAGATGAGGACATCATCAACGCCAACCGCTCCGCTCTGCTGAAGCAGATGGGGGGCGACGACCTGCCGCTGGGCTATCACAGCCGCGTGCGCTCATCTGAGGCTTGCTACCAAAGCACTCGCCGTGCCGTGGAGCTGGCTCGTGAGTGTGGCACCCGCTTGCATGTGCTGCACATCAGCACCGGCAAGGAACTGGCACTGTTCGACAGCGCGCCCCTTGCCGAGAAGAAAATCACCGCCGAGGCTTGTGTGGCACACTTGCTGTTCACCGAGGCTGATGGCGCGAAATTAGGCGCACGCATCAAGTGCAACCCTTCGGTGAAGACTGCCGCCGACCGTGCCGCACTCAGGAAAGGACTTCTTGACGGCACGATTGATGTGATAGCCACCGACCATGCGCCCCACCTGCTTGCCGAGAAGAAAGGCGGATGCCTCAAGGCGGCCTCTGGTATGCCTATGGTGCAGTTCTCGTTGGTGGCGATGCTGGAATTGGCGCACCAAGGTGTGCTCACGCCAGAGCTGGTGGTGGAGAAAATGTGCCATGCGCCAGCGCGGCTCTTCCACATTAGCCGGCGCGGCTATCTGCGCAAAGGCTATAAGGCCGACTTGGCCGTGGTGAAACCACTGGCCGAAGGCCATGTGATTACCGATGCCGACGTGGTATCGCGCTGTGGCTGGACGCCGCTTAACGGCTTCACCGTGCATCATGCTGTGGCGATGACCTTTGTGAACGGATCGGTAGTCTATTCCGAAGGGAAGGTGAGAGACACCAAATTTGCCGAACGCCTCATTTTTAACAACGAGGATTAACTTTGACAAACTTAACAAAATGACGGGAACAGAACAATTTAAAAAGGACAATGTGGAAGGTCTTTCCTTTGCGCAAGTGGAAGAGAGCCGAGAGAAGTATGGAAGCAACATACTCACACCCCCGGAGCGCACTCCTGCATGGAAACAATTCTTGCATACTTTTAAAGACCCGCTCATCATCATTCTGCTGGTGGCGCTGATGCTGTCGCTGGCTATATCAACCTATGAACTAACACATTTTCCGAGCAAGGGTATCGAGGCCCTGCTTGAGCCTCTTGGCATACTGTTTGCCATAGTGCTTGCCACTTTAGTGGGCTTTTTGGTGGAGTATAACGCCAATAAAAAGTTTGACGTGCTTAATAAAATCAACGACGACCAGCCCGTGAAGGTGGTGCGAGGTATGTCTTTGTCCCAAGCTCGGCGCAAAGGCGCCATCATGCAAGTGCCCCGCCGTGATATAGTGGTGGGCGATATCGTGCTGGTGGAGTCGGGTGAGAATATACCCGCAGATGGTGTGCTGATAGAGAGCGTGTCGCTATGTGTGAATGAAAGCTCGTTTACTGGAGAGTCGGTAGGTTGCCATAAGTCAGCCACAGCCGGTGGCTACACTGACGAGAAGTCGGCCTATCCTGCCAACAAACTCCTGCGCGGCTCTACTGTGAATGAAGGGCATGGCGTAATGCGCGTGGAGGCTGTCGGTGATGCTACGGAATACGGGAAAATATACAAGGACGCAAAAATAGAGCACGACACCGAGACTCCTCTGATGAAGCAGTTCAACAAGTTGGGACGGCTGATAGCCCGATGCAGTTTCGTGGCAGGGGCGGCCATCATCATCGGGCGGTGCCTTGTGTATGGTGTGGCAGAAAACTGGACATTTCAGTTGTTACCCACAATTGAATACCTGACCGAAACGGTGATGCTTGCCGTAACGCTGATTGTGGTGAGCGTGCCTGAAGGGCTGCCGATGAGCGTGACGCTGTCGTTGGCATTGAGTATGCACCGTATGCTTCAAAGCAAGAATTTAGTGCGGAAGATGCACGCTTGCGAAACGATGGGCGCCACCACTGTGATTTGCACCGACAAGACTGGCACTCTCACTCAGAACCAGATGAGAGTGTATCGGCCACACTTCTATGGACTTACAGACGGCCACACGATCAGCGCGTCCGAGCAGAGCCAGATTGTGCGTTATGCTTTGGCTTGCAATTCCACAGCCTATCTTGATTGTAGCCACCCAGACAATATACAGCCGATAGGCAACCCCACTGAAGGCGCTTTGCTTTTGTGGCTCCATGACAATGGCGTGGACTATGCCGCAATGAGAGAAGCCAGCCCGGTGCTGGCTCAACTGCCGTTTTCGACAGAAAACAAATACATGGCCACTGTGATATCCTGTGCTGCTTTAGGTGGCAGACGACTTCTGCTCGTGAAAGGCGCCAGCGAAATTCTAAAGAACTTCTGTAAAGAGGTGGCTGGAGGAGTGGATTTCCACGATATTTTCACCGAGCTTCATCATTACCAGAACAAGGCGATGCGCACCCTGGGTTTTGCCTATCGTATTCTCTCCGACGATGAGCCGTGCCCTGTGACGGAGGACAGTGCCCAGCTCGATGGTCTCACGTTTATGGGCATTGTGGCTATCAGCGACCCTGTGCGTGATGATGTGCCTGCTGCCATTAAGGAATGTCTTAACGCTGGTATCAAAGTGAAGATTGTGACTGGCGATACCCCTGGCACGGCAAAAGAGATTGGGCGCCAGGTGGGCCTGTGGCATGAAGGTGAGGATGAGTCGCACCTTATTCTCGGCGAGGAGTTTGCCACATTGCCCGACGACGAGGCCTCACGTCGCGCAAAGGAGATTAAAATTATGTCGCGTGCGCGTCCTGCCGACAAAGCCCGACTTGTGAAACTGCTTCAAGAAGATAATGAGGTGGTGGCAGTGACCGGCGACGGCACCAACGACGCCCCTGCGCTGAATGCCGCGCAAGTGGGCCTCTCGATGGGCGATGGCACGGCGGTGGCAAAGGAGGCGAGCGACATTACCATCATTGACAATTCGTTCAGCAGCATAGCCAAAGCAGTGATGTGGGGCCGCTCGCTCTATAAAAACATTCAGCGGTTTATCATCTTCCAGCTCACCGTGAATGTGGCGGCATGCCTTTTTGTGGGCATAGCCTCGTTTATCAGTGAGAAGCAGCCTGCGCTCACCGTCACACAGATGCTGTGGGTGAACTTGATTATGGACACATTTGCCGCTTTAGCACTCGCTTCACTCCCACCAAGCGAGGAGGTGATGCGCGATAAGCCTCGTGGTGGCAATGCAAATATTATCACACGCAGTATGGGTAAGTTTATACTTGGTCTGGGTGTGTCTTTTGCCGTGGTGATGGTGTGCCTGTTTTGGTATTATTTGATACAAGGCGACGCTGAAAGTATCTTTCAAAATGAAATCGACCTTGCGGAACGCACGAAATTGTTCACCATATTTGTGTTTATGCAGTTCTGGAATCTGTTTAATGCCAAATCTTTTAGCAGCGGTCATAGTGCATTCCACAAGTTTAAGGAAAGCCGCCTGTTCTTTATGGTGGCTTTGGTGATTCTTGTGGGGCAGTTCTTGATTGTGGAATTTGGCGGAATAATGTTTCAGGTGGCGCCTCTGCCGCTTACCACCATTCTGCAGTGCTTGCTTTACACATTCCCCATATTGATAGTGGGCGAACTTTACCACTGGCTTAAAAATAGAAAAAACTGATTGAATTATGCGAAGCCATAACTTATTAATTCTTCTAATATTAGTTTGCATCTCGGTCTGTGCCAATGGTCAGCTCAGCGAGAAAGTGCCACCGGTGCATCACTCAAAAGTGGGCGATGTGGCCCGATCGGCCGATGGCTCAGTCAGACTAAAGGTGGTGGGGCAGAAACTGAACTATTCGGGCATACGTCCAGAAATGCGCGATACCGATGTGTGGTCGCCTAAATCGGTGCACTTTCATCCGAATGGAAAAAAATATTACATCAACTCGCTTGAGGGATGCCGCACGATGGTGTATGATGCGCAGACCAATAAAAAGCTATCGGTAATCAATCATCACTTCACCGCTGCCAACGCTTATTTGTGGGCAAAGCCGAGTGGTTTTTTCCCATTCACGCACTATAAGAAAAATCTTAACACGTTCTGGGGACGTCCGGTGGAGAGCACATTCTCGCATCGAGGCCGCTACCTGTGGATACCCTACTATCGGCGCAGTTTCGACCTTAACGCTCAAGACCCTTCAGCCATTTCAGTTATCGACACCCGCACAGATTCCATTATCAAGGTGTTTGAGACGGGGCCGCTTCCCAAAATGGTGGCCACCACTCACAATGGAAAATATCTGGCTGTGACGCACTGGGGCAACAACACTGTGGGCATACTCGACATATCAAGTCCCATTCCCGACAAATGGCACTATGTGAAGTGCATAGTGGTGGACTATCAGATCCAGCTTAATTTGAGTATGACCAAAAAGGTGGACCGCGATGTGAACAGCGGCTACCTTTTGCGTGGCACGGTGTTCACGCCCGACGACCATTACATGCTTATAGCCTGCATGGGCGGTGGAGGCGGTATAGCTGTGATTGATATGCTGAAAATGGCGTATGTGGGCCGGCTTACAGGGGTGTATAACGCTCGCCACCTTGTGGTGAAGGACGATTATCTGTATGCGAGCCTTAACGCGGCAGGCATTGTGCAGCGTGTGCCTCTCGCAAAAGTGCTGGGGGCGATTAAGGCAATGAAGGACAAGACCGCCCCTCTTGATGGCTGGGAAGGCTGTAAGGTGGGTGCTGGAGCACGCACCATCTCGCTCTCGCCAAGTGGCCGTTTCGCTTTTGCCGCCTGCAACAACGCCAGCCAGCTTTGTGTGGTGGACACTCGCACCATGAGGCAAGTGGCTGCGCTAAATATCGATTCCTATCCTGTGGGGCTTGACATCTCCGCCGATGGGCGTTTTGTGGTGGTCACCTCACAAGGCCGTAAAGGATTTGGCGGTAATGCCGTGAATCTTGTAGAGGTAACTTATAAGGAGAAAGAGCCCACCAATGCCATCGTGGACGAATGGCAAGAGGAAAAAGATAGCCAACATTCCGATCAGGATGCCGAGCGGATGTCAGACAGCGTTTGGTGGGCTGCAGGATTGGCGTTTGGCTTTGTGTTAGGACTGACAGTGTATGGCGTGTATCGCCGTCGTAAAAACAAGTAAATTATCACAGAATCAATTTTTTTATGTCGAAATATTTTATCATAGCTGGTGAGGCCAGTGGCGATATTCATGGGGCAAGTTTGATCGAGGCACTGAAAAGAGAAGACGAAGGCGCCCAGTTTATGTTTTTCGGTGGCGATATGATGGCTGCTGCTTCAGGGGTGAATCCCATTGTGCATTATCGGGATATGGCATATATGGGTTTCATTGAGGTAATAAAGCATTTGCCAACTATTCTTGGTTTCTTGAGCACCGCAAAAGAAGCCATTACACAGCATAGGCCTGATGCTGTTATCCTCATCGATTATCCGTCGTTTAATTTGAAGGTGGCTAAGTTTGCCTATTCCCAAGGCATTCCATGCTTCTATTTCATATCACCTAAAGTGTGGGTATGGAAAGAGTATCGCGTGAAAGAAATCAAGCGTTATATCAGCCGCCTATTCTCGATACTTCCTTTTGAAACAGCATTCTACCGCAAGCATCATTATGAGGTGGAATATGTGGGCAATCCCACGGTGAAGGAAATTCGTGAGGCATCGGAGCACTTTACCCACTTTCACACTTTTGTGGCCGACAATGGGCTGGACGACGAGAAGCCCATCATTGCCATAGTGCCGGGCTCCAGGCGCAAAGAAATTCGCGACAACTTGCCCACCATGGTGGAGGCCGCTTTGCGCCACACCGATTATCAACTGGTGATAGCTGGAGCGCCAAGCATCGACCAGCGACTGTATGACGAAGTGCTCGACCCTCTGGGCGTGTCGGTGCCCGTGCTTCACGGCAAGTCGTTTGAGCTGGTGCATCATGCGCGAGTGGCGCTTGTGACCAGTGGCACCGCCACACTTGAAACTGCACTGTTAGGCGCACCGCAAATCGCCTGCTACAGGATGAATGGCAGCAAATGGTTGTATAAATTCTACCGCCGTCTGCTCAAAGGCAAGTATGTGACCCTGCCAAATCTTGTGACAGATGCTCCCGTCATACCCGAACTTCTCTTGCATTACTGCTCGGTGGATGCGGTGGATGCCCATCTGTCGGCTTTGCTGACCGATTCAGCTGAGCGCCGGCAGATGATTGAAGGCTATGACCGCATGAAGCGTATTCTCACCGAAAAAGACTGCACCGCCTGCACCGCAAAGGGCATTGTTGATTATTTAAAAGTACAGAAGAAATGAAGAGAGCAAATCATCAAGAAATAGCAGCATTCCTTGAGGCGGAAATAGTTCCGCTTTACGACAGTTTTGACGCTGGCCATCAGCGCGACCACGCCCATGCGGTGATGCAGACAAGCCATCGATTGTCGCAACACTATCCTGATGTGGACGAGACAATGCTCCTTGTGGCTGCAGCCTACCATGATGTGGGGCTGCAAAAGGGCCGTGAGCATCACCATACCGATAGTGCCATTTTTATGCGTGCCGATGAAAGGCTGCGCAGGTGGTTCACGGAGGAAGAAATAGAGGTGATGGCTGATGCCGCGGAAGATCATCGGGCATCGAGCACGCATGCGCCTCGCACTATTTATGGCCGCCTTGTGGCAGAGGCCGACAGGCAGATTGTGCCCGAAACGGTCATCAAGCGCACAATGCAGTACACCAGAAGCCATTTCCCGGGGCTCGACAAGGAAGGTCAGTGGCGCAGGCTGCTGGAGCACCTGAATGAAAAATATGCCGAAGGTGGATATTTACAGTTGTGGATCCCAGAAAGCGACAATGCTGCGCGCCTTGCCACTTTGCGCGCCATTATCGCCGACCACCCACGCTTGCGCGCCATCTTCAACGACCTCTACACCAATATATGACCCCATCACCAGGCTACGCAGTAAAAACAGCGATCATTCTATATCTATCTTTATGAGAAAAGGAATGTTGCTAAATAGTTGCTCATGCTATTTAGCTCTATCGCACGATTAAAAATCGTTTTTTTATAATTAGGCCTCTCTGTGATTGTGATACCTTATGTATTAATATGCATACTTATTTTGTGTGGATTATTTTCATTACCTGTCCTGTGTGCTTATTGATTTCGATATAGGGGAAACCGCCCTCAACAAGTGGCGTGGATCCATATGTAACCCAAATGGAATCATTTTTCAGGTATCCTTTGAAGGGCATATTCTTCTCGAAAGATTTTTTGTATATGGTTTCAAGTATAGGTAACGCTACGTCAATGGCGACGTTGAGGTCTGGCACCAAATCAAAATTATTCAAGTCTATTCCATCAAAAGGATAGTAATATCCAATAGATTCAGGAATTTCTACCACCTTTTTACCTTCAACAGATAATTCGTTGGAAGCATTTTTCTTGCTATAAACTGTAAATATTGGAGAAAATAACGCTATTAATATAGCTACAACTACAATTTTAACCTGCATAACTATTTGTTAATTTTAAGATTTTTATTATTTTTTGATATTTGAAAGTCTTGTCAATGTAGAAATCAAGGGAGACACTGTATTGAGCCTTGAAGGGTCTTTTTTATCACTTGCCATCTGTGTACTGATTGTTTGAACTTCTCCAGTCTGCAAATTGTACCATCTCATCGATCCATTAGGCGTCGCAACATATCCATCCACATCATTGTAGTTATAAAGAAAAAGGTCCCCCTTCTGAAGAATGTTTGTTTCCTTCAGCGCTATTTGTCTCACCAGAAAATTCATTATTCTTATAAGAAGCTATATATGCACCATGGGTATGTGCCCTTGCAGTAACAGTTTCTCCGTTAGGAGGCTGCTGAGGAGACGTACCTTTATCGTTTGTACCTTTTTGAGGTTTTGTGTAAGAATATGTCGACTGACCGTCATCGGTCGGTATCTCATATATATTTGTTACATATTCTGCGTTTTCAATAATGGATTGTCCATTATAGCATTTGCCAAAGTCTATTGCTGCGGCATTTTGAGTAGCTAAAGTGTCTCCGTACTCTTTTCCGTCAGGGTCGGTGAGGGTGATGGGGTTGGCGGCGCACCATAGGTAGGGGCTGAGGTGGGGGTATTTCTCGGCCA
>ERZ808278.952-NODE-952-length-14427-cov-7.955956_pt1 | contig 14427 bp, 14 predicted proteins | sample MGYA00521239_ERZ808278 | MGnify/ENA primary metagenome ERZ808278 (study PRJEB31516, sample SAMN03275600) | gut metagenome | biome: mammalia-associated habitat; material: feces | host: Papio cynocephalus | place: Kenya | collected 2012-07-17 ... | reverse complement strand
GTAATGCTCGACTGACTATAAGGCCAGAACGACGGGGTAACCCCGATCTATCGAGTGATCAATTTCCATGCACCACTTCACTTCGTTGAAGTCACTCTCCGTAATCTGCTCGACCACCTCATTCTCCAGCAGTAGCCCCTCCTGAAGCGAGAGCTGGTACGGGAACCCGCAGACAAAGTCCGCACGCTCTGACAGCATCAGACGGCAGACATCCTTCGCCTTCACAAAGCTCCAATGGTCTTTGTAATATGCAGAACTCAGGTACATCGTCATGTTTTGTTCCAGCAGATCCTTGCGCCCCTTGTATTCCGGAAGATCCAGATACCCGGGATGTCTGGGTGCCGCCAGAAACTTGCGCAGGATAGTGTCGATCGTGTCTTTTTTGATGAGCCTGAACTCATCCAGTAACAGCAGATTCGCGCGATTGCCTCGCGCGTTGTCATTTGCTGTAACGACCTTAATGTAGCTTCCGTTCCTGAAGGCGATCATAGCGTTTGAGTTCACGCCCAACTTCGTCCGCTTCATGTCGAGTTCGGATGCGAGCTCCTTTGAATTGGGCACGAGCTCGTTCATGATCTTCTCCAGTACGTTCAATGCCTGCCCCCTCGTACCGGAGGCCACGCAGATCTTCGTCCCCGGATAAAGTACCGCCCTCGTCACACAGAATACAGCGCTCAGGAACGTCTTGCCCAAACCGCGCGCAGCAATGAATACGACCGTCGCGCACAGATTCATCATGCAAAGCAAAATCATCTGGAACAGTTTCAGATTTAGATGGAGATATTCCTTCGCGAATCGGTGTGGATTGGAGCGATAGTAAGCAGCCCAGACACCGACGCCATCAATAATCCTCGCCCGTCGATTCTGTTCCTGAACCTTCCGACTCGCCAGCGCAACACCGGCGTCACTGCTCATGGTGCTCCTCCCCGAAGATGTCACCGATCAGATCTTCTTCGTCTTCGTCGGCCATATCTGGCCTCTCCACCCTCAGTCTGGCGACCTCTTCCTCGTACATTTTATTGTAGCGCCCTTTAATGCCTAGCATCTTCTGGAGATGACCGAGGAACCAGACGGTGATGTACTTGACCAGGTGGTCGCAGTCCTCAAGCCCCGGCAGCGGCTTGGGAATCGGCCTCGCCTCTTCGTAAATCTTGATGCCCATGCCCAGAGGCAGACCGTCAAACGCCTCGTCGGCCTCATCCTTCTTCTGACTGGGTTTCAGATTAGCCGAACCAAGCAGGTTGTTGAGCGTGTTGACGTATTTGTCGACTGCTTCTCCGTTTGCCGCAGCGCGCTGGATCAGTACCTCCATCTGGGAAATCTGGATGTAGAGCGCCCGCTCCTCGCGGGTGAGCGCCTCGTCCGTCTCGCCCGTCCAGTACCTGTAGCGCGCCTCAAGCTGGCTGTACATGTCGTTCGGGAAACCTGGTCCCCACTTTCGAATCATCTCTTCCGTGGGTCCTTCAGGAGCTTTCTCTGCCTGTGCTCCACCTGCGAGCGTCACAAGGTTGGCATCATCCTTCTCTTTTTCAAGACGGGCGATTTCCTCTTCATCTAGGGTATCATCGAACGTCTTGTCTGAGTAAATGATCATGTTGAGCTTCGAAATGTAGGCGCGGACGCGCGACCCGTCGCTACCGTTCGTCCAACGTTTTTCTACGAGAGCATATGCGTTCTCGCTCCAGTAAAGGTCGAACTTTTCACAAATGCGGCGCATGGCTTCCTTGTTATTGCCAACAGACTCCCTGTAGAAGTTATAGAGATCATCAATGCACCGGTTACAGACTGTTACATAGTGATTGTTGCCACAATAAAGCGGCGACCGAGAAATTGTGAAGTTGCCCTTTTGTTTCACAAAAGACTTCCCACACCTTGTGCAAAAATATTTTTCGGGCTGTTCCCTCTCGATTGGTCTGTCAGGTGGTCGAGTATTGGTCTTCTTCGGGATACTGGACACCTTGCTGACTTTAGGCATCGGCCACATCTCCGTTCACATTCCCGTTCTCGCCCTTGGCTGCCTCAGATTCCCGTAGTGCCCGCAGAAGACAGCTGCCGGCCATGAAGCGCGGCTTAGAAGGAGGTCTGTGTTCCACGACCTCCTTCTTCGCGATGTCCCAGCCCCTGCCAGATTCAAAGTGGGTAATGCTAAATGTGCCGAAGCCGTGGATCATCACCGGACGATCCGTCAGAATCGCTTCAGTCAGCACTTCGAACACGTCGTCCAGTACCGTGATCGCGTCACGTTTTGTATACCCTTTCTTACGAAGCATGTTGACAAGCTCAGTTCGCTTGATCTTGCCATCTTCGATTTCTTCATTTTCAATATAATTTTCCATTTATAAAAATCCTTTCATCCCGCCTCCCTTAAAGGGTGGCCTTTATTTTCCGTGCCACAGCGGCACATTGTATTGGCAAATAATTCCATTGTCATCGCAGACAAGCACCGTCTGCTCCGGAATACTGTACAGGCGCTTCGAGACCGCGTAGTCATCCGTCGCGACAAACGACCCGGACATCACCACACGCACGCCCTGAATTGTCTCCGAATAAGAATGATGCTTGTGCCCGCAGAGCACCCCGTAGACCGGCTTGCCTACCATCGCACAAAGACTCTGGATACCGGCAGCGCTGTTGTCGAAATCTCCATGCACGAGAACATAATTGTTGCCCCGCACGGAGATGCTCGCCATCGTGCTGTCCAGTTTGTTTCCCGCATCTTCTTCAATAAACACATTTGACTTTTCCGCAAAGCGCGCCTTCAGGTAGAAGCCAATCAGGTCGTCCAAACGCTCGTCCGCACGCGCGTCCTCCTTCTTGGCGACCCGCGAATGATTGCCAGAGACGGAAATGAAGTGCACCTCCGGGAACCACAGCGTGAGCTGACTTACAAACTGGGCAATCAGCTCGGATACACCCATGATCTGCTGCACCAGATTCTCCTTGTTCTGCAGTGCGATAGGAAGGTGAATGATGCCGCTCACAAAGTCACCGAGACCGGCCACATAGCAGCGTTTGCTGCCATGCGTGTACGCGATTTCACGGATTTTGCTCAGATAGTGTGCTATCATCTGAGCACACACGTCGCTGTCGAATGTCGTCCAGTGATTGCTTACCTGAATGCCATAATGGATGTCGGACAGGCAGACGATCAAATCTGTTTCGCCCCGCCCAGGCAAGTCGGAAACAAAGCCTTCTATTTCGCCAGCCGGAAGCTCAGGGAGGTTGCCTTCCTTGATCGCCCGCTCGATCAGCGACCGAAGCTCGTCCGCTCTCGCCTGATCGCGAAGCAGCTTGTTGTAGGCCGTCCTCTGGTCATAAAAGCGCTGTGTAAGCTTCTTGACCTCGATTTCCCTCTGGTCAAGCTCTGCCAGCATACCGGGATCCGCCGCCTCGCGGCGCTCCTCGTCCAGCACCTGTAACGTCTTGAAGGAGCCGTAGGCCATCTTTCGCGTCGCATCCGCGCTGTACGGTTTCCCATACAGCGCCTCGGATAATTCGGCGTAGTCCTCATCAATCGTCTTGTCCCGGACTTTGCCGTAGATGATTCGCCTGTGAAAATCAATAGAACTCTCGTTCGGTTTTCTCTCGATGCGAATCACCACCTTTGCCCACGTACCTCATTGCCCGGTCATTCTCTTCCATATAATAGGAATGAACTGTCCTGCGAACGTGCACCCAGGGGAGCAGTTTCCGAATCAGCTCTGCCTGTTTCTTGTCAATTTTTACCATGTACTATCCTTTCTTTCCCGGGAAAGCTATACTGCCTCCCAATTTACTTTGCCGCCCGAGCCAGTTTCTCCCCGGGCGTAAATCGAACTTTTGTCCGACTGGGGACGATTTCCCTTTTGCCAGTACTGATATTTGTCCGTCTGGTCTCTTTGAGCGTGACCAGCTCAAAGGCACCAAACCCCTGCACGCGCACGTCCTCACCAGACGCGAGCGCCTCAGAAACTACATCAAAGAGGTCGACGATCATCTTCTCGGACGTGCTCTTTGTATAGCCTCTCTCACTTAATCGGTTAATCAGGTCTTTCCTCTTCAGCATCTGGCCATCCTTCCTTTCATAAATAAAGAAGACCTACCGGCATCCTGTATTGAGCGCCTGATTGCACTCACCGGCAGGTCTCCCTGAATCTAACGCCATCGCTTAACTGTTTGATGGGGTGCGTCAGATCTCTTTCACATATTTATAAGAAATGTAGTTTCCGTCAGCCAGCCGATACCAACCGGTCTTCTCGTCCGTCCCGGTAACCTCAAGCACGTCGCCCTTCTTCACGACGTACTTTACCTTGCCCACCTGGACGTCAGGCATCGAACGAACGTTCACCTTACCGCCTTCAACGCGTACCTGTTTCTTCTGCGTCTGCTGCGCCTTGAGCAGCGCCGCGTGCGATTTAGGACCGTACTCGCCGTCCACATCGAGATTTATGGCTTTCTGGAATGCCTTCACGCCCTTCTCGGTATTGCGGCCAAACTCTCCGTCTGCAGTGCCGCAGGCGTATCCAAGCGCATTCAGCGCTTCCTGGAGCTCCTTCACGTCGTCGCCCTTCATGCCGTTCTTCAGGATGCGCGAGCCAAGCGTGTATGCAGGCTGCGTCGGCTGCACCTCCGGCTGTTTCACATCTTCGGCGGGAGCGGTCTGTCCGCCGCGCGTATCATAACTGATGATGTTGTCCGGAAGATACGCCCAGTTGCGCCAACCACGCCCTTCGACCTTCGTCTTCCGCACTCCATAATTGAAACCCATCGCCTCAATGGCGTAACCTCCGCCGACATACACGCCTACATGCCCTTCCTTAAAAAGAAGGATTCCCGGTACGTCTGGCAGATTACTCATCACACCCCACTGGCATCGCTGGCTCTTGCACCAGGAAAGCGTCCCATTTGCACTGCGATCGGGCAACCCATTACTCTGATACTTGGTATCAATATGGCCATTACCGGCGATGTAATCCCGGATCGACTGTCCGCCATTTGTCCAGAAATAGGCCTTCACAAGGCCGATACAGTCGCAGCATACCTGCTTTTCTTTAATTGCCTTGCGATATTTGCTCATCCGCGAAGCACCGTAGTGCACCGGATACTGCTTCGCCTTTCTCTGGAGAAGACCTTCTGTACACTCGTAGCCGCACGTGCCGTACCAGTAAGGACGGCCAAGCATGAATTCGCAGAACTTGACCAGTTCACTTGCCGTCAACATGACTCAACCCTCCGTCTTCTGTGCGTCATCAGCTGTTTCGGACTCTTCTTCGAACACGTCGCCGATCTTGCCCATCGCCAGATCCAGATCCTTCACTGCGCTCTCGATCATCGCGCTGATCTCAGGTGTGATTTCTACACCCGCGTTCGCGAGCATACGCTCGACATACGCCTTCTTCGCCTCGCCATTCGGAATCATGCCGCTCTCATAGAGCTTCTCCGCCGCCTGGACGAACTTGACGCACAGCGAGTAGAGCCGCTTTTCCTTCAGGTACGGCACAACCGTGCCTTTCAGCCAGGGCACGATCACTGCACTGACCAGTACACTGATCAGCGCAACAAGTACCTTGAGTACCGCCGAGCTAAGCTCATTCACCATTTCAGGAGTCACATGTATCACCTTCTTTTAAAAATTGTCAGGGCGTACTATCCCTTCCATTATATCTGAATTCTACACCACCTCACTTTCCCCGTATTTTTACGGGGAAAGTGCCACGTTCTATTCGTCCGTTTTTTTTACGCGGTCAAATGTGCCTTCGCGTTTTCTTCGTTTTTCTTTACCCGGCGTATCTCGTCCGAACATGCCTTGCAGTATTTCTGAGCGTTGCTGCTCTTGCGTACGACCGTACCACAGCCCTGACAAGCGATAAATGGCTCGCCCTCGTACAGCATGTACTGGTTCCCGAGATTCTTAAAGGACGTCACTTCCATCACAGCCTCGTCTTCTTCAGCCATCACCTGCACCTTCAGGTTCAAATTGTCAATCACCTTGCTGTACCCAATGTATCCATCTTGCCAGAGAGAGCGGATGAGCGCCTGCCCTCGTTCCCTGCCAAGCGTCACATTCGCGCGGCTGAACAGATTGCTTGACTCCACGTTTACCCAGTCACTCGCGTTCCCCCTTGCGTAATTTTGGATTCTGCAAAGACAGATCAATGTGAAGAGGATACGGCGTCCCTGAATACTTTCCACTCGGCGGACAGCAGCCATCTCCGCTCTGGTCACCTTGATGCTGTCCAATTCAATGATTGCTCTCCCTTTGGAGGAAGCTACGCACTTCTCAATCAGCGCTCTCCATGCCGCGAGACTCTCTCTGGGGCTGCATCGGATAACGAATTCCTCCAGCTTCCGCTCGATTTCCTTTGTCTTATAGCCATCTGCATGCAGCACTTTAGCAATCCGATAAATCGATTCCCCCTTCAACAGTTCCGGAGCCGGATTCTTCATCACCTGTTCCGCCCATGCCCTCTCGTTCAAAATGATCTCTGACAATCGGATCACTCCTTTTCTCTCTCATCGAAAATCGCTGCTCTCTGTACTCAATCTCACCGTTCGGATCAGCCTCCGGGTATGAGAATAGCCGCTCATGCTTCTCCAGCAGATTCTCAAGGATTTGTCCTGCTCCGATGCTCCAGGCGAAAGCCTTCGACGCTTCCTTCTTATAGCACAGGTCGATCATGATCTCGCAGAGCTGACGCTCATTTGTACAGACCAGCGATGCCTTCCGAAGGAACTCGCTCTTCAATTCCTCTCTGGCCTCGGCCATTTCGCGGCTCTTTACTCTTTCGCGAGAACCCTTCGCCGTCAAATCCTGAAGATCCCTCATGTACTCATCTCTCAGCTTGTCAATCTTGTAATAAAGGGCGGCTGAGTACTCCATCCCGCTCTTCAGCACACTCGGGTCAAACTCCACTTCGTCAAGCCGCAGCGCCTTTATCCCGTCGAACTCCTCTTCAAACCGCCTGCAGATTCGATTCATCACGCAGGCGCCTGTGCCGACAGGCACTTTCATCGCATAGAACCGGAGAAAATCCGCCTGCTCTTCCGTCAGCTCATCCTCAGGAATATGCTGAAGCTCTTCGATTGTCAAGCCGAATTGCCTTAAACTCTTGATCGCCGTGTTCTTTACATAGGTCATGTAATCCCTGTTGATCTGCGGGTAAACATATTTCATAAAGTACGGCTTCCTGTCCGCCAGAATCCGGCGATTCAGGTTGTGCTTCGCGATGTCTTCCTCCGTTGGATTGTCGGGGAGCTTGTTTGCGTGGTAGTCATACCACCAACGCGGCATGGGTTTGCATTGTATTCCCTTGATCTTATCTATTGCGTTCTGTTGAGCTTGCTGCCCGCATCTGATTCTATAGGCCAGCACCTTATACTCTTCAGACTCTTTGTCAAACCGCGCCTGCACCTCATACATGCTTGTCACGTAATTGGTGATTCGTCCAATATCATCGCCAAACCCGGCGATATTGGACTGAACCAGATCGTCTTCCGTGACCACTTTTTTTTCGCCAGAGCGCTGAGCACAGAAGATCGTAGGCTCATCGCGGATGTTATTCACAAGTACCTTATTATCCGTCAGCATCACGAGATCTCCGTCTTTATCCATACCGTTAAGCCTCGCACATGCTGAATCCCACGCATTAAACAGCGTACACGTCGTCATGTACTGATACCAGTGCTGCATCTCCTCCGTCGCAACCGGCCGCACCTTCGCGATATTCTCATGGGTCGACATCGGCGCCCGAAAACAGGCCAGTTCACTCGCCTCGCAGTCAGACCAGTATTTGCTGTAAATCTCCCCCTTCTTCAGCAACCCCGTTACGGGCAGAGAGAACATGCTCTGGCAAAGCGCATACGGGTCGCCGCAGACGATCGAGTAGTTGCCGTGCACGCTCAGTACACCGATCTTCGCGTCCTCGATCCGCCCTTTGATCATGTGGTAGATGCTCTTGCGAACGTAGGAATCGTCAAACACCTTCGGCTCTACCATCAGTGCCGACGCCACGCCGAACTCGCTGCTCACGTCAGCGTTCTCATCCGTCATACCAACGCCCCTCAAAAAAAGAATGGCCTTCCGGTAGTCACCGGAAAGCACATCCTTGATTTCGTTGATTGTAGGCCGGATCAATTCGTCGATCTGGTCATCGTCGAGATCAAACGACTGAATGAACTGGTAATTGGTGCCCCGCCTGTCCTCCAGTTTCCTGGGACACATCTTGGGAATGCCAAACTGGTAGTGATTCTCCTTGCACTGTTCCAGGTACTCCTCCATGCTCTTGTAGCATTTCCAGAGCTTGACCTGGCTCGTCGTGAGCACCAGCTCGTAATCCCGAATGTCTCGCGTCACTCCCCACGCGTCCTTTACTTCAAACGAATGAGCAACCTTGTCCGCGAACTCCACGAAGTCAAACGTGAAAACCATTCCCTTTTCGAACGAGTACCGTGTGTTCGCGCCGCTCATCACATAATCAAGCCCCAGCTCTTCCGACCACCTTTTTGCCAGAGAAGGAAGCATCAGCCCGTACCCGTCCGATTCGTCAAGCGCAACCGGGAAGTTCTTCACGAACTTCATATTCGGCTCGTCGCCCTCATCATCATTGAGCACGATCACATCCTCATTGAACAATGTCTCACAGTCCTTTACCAGTAAGATGCCATGAGGATCGGAAACTGGCATCGAACCACTGCATGTAAGCGCCCTGTACGCCTCCAGTTTCGCCGGTATCCAGGGTACGCTCTGGTCTCTGCCGTTGTCAATCCGCGCCCTCAGCGTCCCCGCAAGCGCCTCATTGACGAACACGATCGTGCTGTTCTTCACTCCACCGGCCGTACCGACAAGCCGAACGTAACGCATTCCATTCACCTTAAATCCCTTGCAGGCTCTGAGCAGATGCTTGTTTTTGTCTATGACCAGATGAAGGTAATCCGGCACGAGCTGCACCCTGTCGAGTTCTTCGTAGAGCGCCTTCAGCCGTCGCGCACATGCGGCCGAGTGAGGCAGTTTGCGAATCCTCCGTATCTCCTGCCGAATCCGAGCAATCTCTTCGCCTGGATCCTTGCGCCCGGTCAGTTCATCAATCCAGCGGAGCATCTGACTGTCACCGATTGAGATGATCTCTTCGTTTCTGCGCGCCTCGCTAAGAGGAAGCGTCAAATCCCATTTAGACCGTACCAGACGGTCTGTGTGAATCTTGAAGATGTACTTTTGAGTGATATGTCCGCTCATACCTCCGCCCCCTTCTCCAGTTCAGCAACGCTCACATACGCCGTCTTGTCTGTCCTTCTCGCATACTTACTCCACTCGCGGGTATAAAAAAAGCGGCGCTCCTCAATCAGGAGCTCCGCTTCGTAGTCCGAGTGTTCGTTGATCGGCGTGTAGTCCTCACATCCATGCGTCTCGCCACAGTCGTTTTGCCAGTAGCACCCCTTGCAGCTTGTCCTCACTGTCCCTCACTACTCCTTTCGACAGACGGCAATGCCGCCACTCCGTTCTCCTTGAACTCACGATACTGCGCCTCAACTGAGGCAATCCACCCCGTGAGCAGATCACGCATTCGCTTACTGGGGATATAGATCCAGATCTCCTCCCCATTGCGAATCGCCGATCGCCAGATCCATTGGATCATCGTGGAGAGCGCATAGCCGTCCTCGTTCACGCTGACGCCGTGCTTTGCGAAAAACCTGCGCTCGTCTGGGTTGACAAAGATATTTACACAGTAGGCGAGCACGCGGCAGTGGCCGTACTCATTCGTCGCACGGGCATTGAACGCGAGATTACTGTTGTAAAAGCCCTTCTTGCGAATCTGAGCCACATATCCATTGAACACGCTCCACAGACGGAACTTTGCAGGCACACTCGAATTGTAATGCATAAAATAGTTTTGAACATTCCTGCTCAAGAGATCGACGTCCTTTTTATCTTTCTCAAACCACGAGCAGGACAGCGCCGTTCTCTTGTCCCCGATCCGGTTTATCTTCTCATTGTCAAAGATGTGAATCTTCTCCGACAGGTTCTCGCAATAGGCCGGGATATACGCACCGCTTTCGCAAAACTCGTACTCCCCGTTCTCGTTGCGGACCACGCCCACATAGGAGAACTCCAGCCCCTTCATCTGCATGTAGTATGCCATTGTCTGCGCGGAGAACTGATAGGTCAACACAAACACCTCATCAAACGCGCGAAGGATGACGTCCGACATCACCCAATAACCCGTAGCACCTCCCTTCTCAACCTGATCCAGACTACCATTCTTCAGCAAGGTGTAAAGGTTGTCCAGGTAGACTCCGTCGTACTCGATTCCGTTGCTTAGCACAAGACTCTTTCCATCGTCGTCAACCCACTCCAACTTGTGGAGTACGTCCCAATCGCACTGAAATACATCCACTTCCTTAAACAACCCGAGCATCTCATCAACAATCAGTGTGTAGTGGCCAGAACGAATCAGATCGATGAACTCAGGTCCGAAGCGAACGAACATCGCGTGCGTCGTAGCGATATTCCTGGCGGCGCTGAGAAGATCATGTACGCCGTTGTACTTGCTCACACGCCGCTGCTTATACACCCTGTCCGGCTCTTCAAACTGGAGCGAGGGGCACGCCTTCATAATGCGCTCCGCTTCCTTGAGAAAGGGGGTGATGTAGATGTAGTGCTTTTCCGGATGATCGTTCATATACTTGATTACGGCGCTGCTCTTGCCAGAGCCCATGATCGAATCACACACTTTAATAGCCATTTTGCTTCTATCCTCCATATCCATATATAGTATTGCCGTCTCATTCTTGCGGATCAACCCTCAACTACCCCAGGTTTCAAAATTTTTCTGATAGGGGCTGAAAATCCCGTATTTCTCGGCACTTTTTGAAAGCCGGTCTCATATAAACATAATCTAAGATTTAGGGAAGTATTAGGAGTATCGCGGGGTTGTTGGTACTCCTATTTTTGGAACGCCACGCAGCGCTGTCGCGCAAAGGAAATTAGCGTGGCGTTTTTGAACTCGCCCTGCATCGTTGAGGTCGTCGGCTCAGGGATTCGCCTCCTCCGCTTTAACTGATCGGCTCCTGTCTGAGGGAAACCCTTCCCCTATGTCCAGGGCGAAACCTTAGTATTACCCTTAGCGAAACGAGACCCCCGCTTGATTGCTTCGTTTTCTAAAAGCTCGCGCTTCGCTCTATCCTCTCGCTTCACCCGATCCCCTCTCTCCGTTCCCTCCACCTGCCTTGCTCAACGCTCAGCGCTCGCTGTCGTGATCTGACTCCGCTCCGTTGCTTCCTGACCATTCAATATATTTTTATTTGTTTTGTTCAATATATTTTTAATTATGGCCAGAAACGAAGAAGATACAGGGTGTTTATCCTTGTTTCGTAATGTTATTCATCATACGAATGCGAAGGAGAACCCTGCGTAGGCCAACGTAACGTTTCTATCCAGAGCATACGATTGTTGTGGGGTGTATATAAGGGGTATTCGAAAGGATAAACCTTTTCCATGGGTTGTTCTTTATTTCAAACATTTCCCAGATTCTCCATCATTGAGTCTCTGGTCATTTAATCAAATTAAGGTACTGGGCGTTATCCATGGAGTGCTAACAGGCAGTACGCAGTGCGTATCCTTGTTCCCAGCCTCTCCAGCAAAACACTATTCAGTTTTCAAATCAACTTACTGATTTACGGCTTTTGTAATGGGATCTGGATTCCGATTCAGACTGCTTCCGTGATGGTACTGAAGTTCTGGTACATCTTCTTACTGCCCAGATTCAGGTGAAGATAGGCGTCTTCGATCTCCTCCGAAGTGATTCCGATGTAATCGAGGGTCTGCATTGAGGTGGAATGGCCGAAGATCTTCTGAAGCAGCAGGAGCTTACGAGGATCGTTTCCGCTCATCAGCATCTGGTGATAACCGAAGGTCTTTCTCAGAGAGTGACTGGAGAAACGGATGTCCAGGGAGAGATCCTTCTTGATTCCATCCAGGATGTTCTCTACCGCTTTCCTGGTCAATGGAGTCCCGAAGTTCTTCCCGTTGTTGCTCTCGCTCACGAACAGGTAGTCATTCAATCTCTTCTGGTTGTGTCTGAGATAGAGGGTTACTGCGTCGATGACCGCTTCGTTGATCGTTACGTATCGGTTCTTCTTGACCTTCCGGGTATTACTGGTCTTTTTCTCCAGAATCGGGAAGGACTTCTTGAACCGGAAGTCTTCATCAATCAGATGAGCGAATGTCAACCTCTGGAGATCGCTTAGTCTCAGTCCAAGGTTGATCCCTACGATGAAGAGCATGTTGTCTCTGTAGCGTTCCTTCGAGATCAGATACTCAGAGATCCTTTCGATGTCCTCTACCCTCTTGATCGGTTCTGCTGCATGCTCTTTGATTGCCAGCTCTTCGACAGGAGCTTCCGCTGGAAGGATCATCCCTTCTCTAAGCTGACGCTTGTCTTCTTCGTGACTGGCCAATACTTTGTCCAGGTCGATGACCTGGCCTCCTCTTGTGAATTGGATTACCTCTCCCATATCGGGCACCTCCTTCAATCAACCTTCCTGACATACTAAATTATACCACAGACATGTATAAAAGGCAAGCGTTTATGCACCTGTTTTCCTTATTCTTTACATTCACACTCGCCAGGTTCATTCACTTTGTCTTTACTTTTCGAGTGTGCCAGGAGAAACATCAGAACATGTATATTTCGTCCTGGCAATCGGGGTAAATGAACAAGTCAAAATTATTTTCCATCGAATGTGTGTTATATTTTTCTCATTTCTGCATAGCTCGTCGAGCTGCCTGGAGTGATGGCAAAACAACTTTTGAATCCATCGTCCTGGTCAAAAATCAGTTTGGCATGCAGGTGGATTGCAACGAACTGAGGAAGAGGGAAGAGGGCGAGATTTGGAGAAAGTGTGCAGAGTTTGGTGTGATAACTCGTGCAGACCGTCGCAGCGCTACGACCTAGCGCATGGAAATATACCCCCACTACGCAATGTGTAATTATGTGTAGTAGGGCAGGTATGCAATGGAAGCAGGTATAACATATATGAATATATCGCATAGTACTATGCAGAAATTGCATGCCTTGGAATTGAAACATAATTTCATGCGCAACACGTGTTTTGTAACATTTTTCCACCACACACCCCCACCCCATCACTTCCCCCCAGCTAAAATTAATCGCGAATTAACTCAAAACAGTGTACGTAATGGAGCGCTGCGTATTGCATAATTAACGCAGTCGTGCTATAATATGAGCACGAACAAACAACAAGGGAGGAATCACCATGGAAAACATCACTTGCAAGCTTATTGGACTTGAGCACGTTACACCTAACTGCCGACGCATCATCACCATTGAGCGCGATAGCAAGACTATTCGGACTATCACACTGGACAATGCGACACTGCAGGCCGCGCACACTGCGGGCATCACGGCGCTGCACGACGCGCCGACTGGCGCGCGCTATCACTGTTATATCGATATCTGCGGAGACGCTGATGGCTATCTGCTGATGCAGGCAGGCATAGAAATTGCCGCCGCCGTGATTGCCTATGCTAACCGCAAGGGCATCACGCGCACGGATGATAGCCTACTGGCGCGCCTGATTAAGTGCGCATATCTGCCCTATCAGTACTGCGACGAGGTAGACAATCTGCGTCAGGCCGCTATCGAGGGATTAATCGCAGCTGACCGTTCCGGTGACGACATCGCTGCCGTGTATCGCGCTGGCTATCGCCATGTGTGCGCCACACTCGAAGATAAGGGCGTACTGGGGCGCGTGCGCATGCCTGACCAAGAGAGCATCGAGCGTATGCAGGCGCTCGGCCGTGACGCGCTAATGTTACCCACTGGCCAGGTCATCTATGTGGGCGCAGATACGCCGATAGGCATGCCTTGCGGACTAGACGCGAGATATGCCGACGATACATACATGCGCGATATTCGCGCGGCGTGCGATTGGGCATACAATGCTCTCTCCCGAGGCGAGCAAGCTAGCGCGCGCAATGTAGCCGCCGGGCGCACGCCCAGCAGAATAGCTCTAGTGCAATCTAGTGATAAGGATGATTATAAGCGCATCCAGCACAATAATAAGATTGCTAACATGCGCATGCGCAATCACGGCGCGCAGCTTGCCACAACAGCCGCCGCCCAGCGCTACGCCTGCCTGCGCAAGCGGCCCGAGCCTGTGCAGCCTACCGCCGCCGAGATCGCCGCCCAGCAAGCGGCGCGCACGGCGCAAGAGATTGCCGAGCGTGCACGTGCGCGCGAGCAATGCGCATGGATATTCGCCTAGTCTCCTCTCTCTCTGGCCATATTCGCCGCCCAATTAGGACGGCGTTTTTTTTATCTGCGCGGCCTGCGGCCTGCTTCCATCGGCGCGCACAGCGCCGCTGCGATCTGCCATGCGCGGCCTGCGGCCTGCTTCCATCGGCGCGCACAGCGCCGCTGCGATCTGCCA
>ERZ808278.951-NODE-951-length-14450-cov-4.768809_pt1 | contig 14450 bp, 21 predicted proteins | sample MGYA00521239_ERZ808278 | MGnify/ENA primary metagenome ERZ808278 (study PRJEB31516, sample SAMN03275600) | gut metagenome | biome: mammalia-associated habitat; material: feces | host: Papio cynocephalus | place: Kenya | collected 2012-07-17 ... | reverse complement strand
ATAATGATGCGGTTATTAAAGTAATCTCGGTTACAATGAATACTCTTTCTTGGGTATTAAACACTAAGAGTGGCGTTGCAACAAAAGATGATATTCACGCAACAATGGAAGATCCAACGAGTTTCAAAACTCTTTTTGGAAATCAACATATTGTTGGAAATGGAAATATTGATATTTATGAGCACGATATTGTGATTACTGGAGATAATATTAAGGCGTTTTTAACAGTATATTCAAGTAAGAATACAAAAGTTGATAGTCTTAATGACTTAAAATTGCTTTGCGGTGATACATTTACAAAATCTTGTACGGGTTATGTGGATAGTACAGCTGTTATGGCTATTACAGAGTTAAAGTTGTTAAAAATTAATGGTACGGATCAGTTATTGGCTGGTGTTACTTTTGATGATACTTTGACTACAATTTAAGGAGACAGAATATGATTATTTTTGATAATATTGAATTTTATAAAAATGGCGAACAAATTTCTGAAAGTAGTTATGTAAACACGAGATGTGATATTGCTTCTATTGAAATTTCTGGTGATGATGGTGCTGAATTTGTTTTTGAAGGTAGGGTGAATAATCAAATTATCGACGAAGCTGATAAACAATGGATTGTTGTTATGGGTATGAACTTAAGCACATATACCAAAGAAGCTTCCTTTAAGGGAAATGGAATTTGGGAAGTTGGTATAGAAGGAATTCATGAATTTAGATTGAGAAAAGTTAGTGGCGATAGCGCAAATGTTTTTGGAAGACTTGTTATTACCGCTGTATAAGGAGGTAATATACAATGGCAATTGATATAGTCGCCAGGGCGTTAGCTGTTTCTGGCAAACAAAATTTAGAAAACTATTACACAAAAACTGAATCTGATGCAAGATATGTAAAACAACTTGGTGAACTCAATAAAGTGTATTCTACCGATTCAGCTGGAAAAGATGGTAGTATTGGCTATTCTCAATCCCCTGCTAATTCTGCGATTGTTCAATATACTTCTTCAGGTACTGTAAGAACAAATGATCCTGTAAGTTATTTGGACTCTGCTAATAAAGAATACGTTGATAATAAAACAGCAGTTTTAATAGATAATTCTTTACTAGGAGCATAATATTATGGCATATAAGAAATGTTTAATAGCTACTACTAAGAATTTATTTGATATAAGTAAGGTTACTACTTTAAAACGGTGGATAAATCAATCTTGGATGAATCTTCCAAATGATCAATATGGATTAGTAGATAATGGATATTGGGTAAGTCAAACTGCTTATAGTTATGGTGCTGCTTATCCAAACGTAGGATTCAATTTATCAGCAGGAACATATACATACAGTGCTATTATAGATAATCCTTATAAATACACAACCTTACAAATTATTGATATTTTGTCTAATAAAACAATCTATAGTAATAATATACAACCAGTTACAAATAATAAAATTACACAAACATTTACAATAAATTCAGATTCAGAGATTTATATAAGTGTTGTAGCCACTGGAAATAAAGATAATCTATATGTAAAATGTACTGTAACTAATATTCAATTAGAGGTTGGTAATTCTGCTACTTCTTATGTACCTTATGGATATCTTCCTTCTTATAAAAAGATAATTAAAGTAAATAATAATCCTGTACAGTTATTGGATAAGAGTAAATATCGTTCCACTAACACCCTTTATGGTGTAACTTTTACTAATAATGGGGATGGTTCTTTTACTGTTAATGGCACTGCTACAGCTAGAGCCGCTTTCTTGCTTATTGTCGATGGAGTAGATTTGTCAGAGGGTGATAAGATTTGTTTTAATGATCCACTTGACGTCGAGGCTTAGAATAAATTTTGGTTTGAAATAAGTATTGTCTATACAGATGGAAGTAATAAATACTTTGCTGATATTTATAATGCTGTTTTTAAATCTGAGAAGGATGCTAACAGGATGGGAGGTTTTATCGTTGTTGATGCAGGTGTAACTATAAATGCAACAATAAAACCTCAATTCTATAACCTAACCCTTATGTATGGCGCAGGTAATGAACCATCAACAGTAGCAGAATTTAGAGATAAATATCCCGAAGCGTATTATGAATATAATCCTAGTCAATATTTAGTTTCTTATAGAAAGAATTTAGTTACAGATGGAAGTACAAAAAAATTTGTTTGATATAAGCAAAGTTACTGTTTTAAACGCTTATATTTATAGTGGTCAACTTAAAATACAGTCTAGTTCTTCTGATAGAACTTTTGTGATTCCTTGTAAACCAAATACAACATACACTTTTTCAAAAATGCCCACCAATAGGTTATTTATGGCTGAAACAAGTGAAGAAAATCCTGATATTGGAACAGTGTGTACAAATCCAATAGAATCTTTGGGAGAACCACCAAAACAGAATTATTGTACATTAACTACAACTTCTACTGCTAAGAATTTAATAGTTACAGTGGCTTATCTTTATAATGTTTCATATACATTACAAGATATTATAAATACTTCACAACTTGAAGAAGGAACTACAGCAACTTCTTATGTTCCTTATCAATACTTATAAATTGTATAAATATATAAAATAACGTTTTTATAACCCAAAAAAGGAGGCTTTAAAATGGCTGACACAAATACTTATACTAGTAAACAAAAAATAGAAAAATGGACCAGTCGGGACAAATTTAAAGCCTTAGACTTAACAGATGTCCCAATTGGTACAGAATATAATTTAACTGGAAATATAGAACTAGAAGATTTAGATAGTTCTTTACAAACATCTATTAAAACTGTCAATGGGAAAACTGGTGGCACTATTACAGGAGATGTAACGATAACAGGGAATGTTACAGTTAATGGTACTACAACCACAATAGATTCTACTACATTAAAAGTAAAAGATAAGTTAATAGAAGTAGGAAGCGGAAATACAGTAGCATTAACAACTCCAGCTGGTTTAATTACACCTAAATATGATGGAACTAATAATGGTGGTATTGTATATGATTCTACTGGTACTGCTTTTGTAGGAGATATTGTATTAGATAGTAGTGGAAATGTAGATGTTACTAATAGTGATTTACAACCAATTGCTACAAGAAATGATTACAGTACATATACTACTGATCATATTATTACAGCTTCTGTTGATTCTACTGGAAAAAGTGTTAAATTTGTAGATAGTGGAAAAACATTATCTGATATTACTTCTAAAGTATTCTCTGTAACACTTTATGAGGCAGGTGATTAATTGTTATGGGACTTAAATATCAAACTGGTATAAAAAAGAATTTATTTGATATAAGTAAGTTTATAGGTAAGTTTGCTGGTAATGATGGTATAGTAGAAAATAATACCATATATTCATATTTGTATCCAGCAACAGTAAGAGATACAGAATGTTTAAATATATTCAAGAATTTAACTCCTGACACTAATTATACTATTTCAGCTGTTTGTGGTAATTATTTGGGAGCAGCCACAAATTCCATTGTTTTATATTTTGCAGATAGTACTGAACAATATAAATATATTTTTACAAATTATAATGATGCGGGCGGTTATGCGAGTAATACGTTTTCATTAACCTCTGACCAAATATCTAAATTAACAAGAATATATTTTTACGGAAGAAGAAAAGTAGATGGTGGACCAAGTTATTGGAAAAATATACAATTGGAAGAAGGTTCAACCGCTACCTCTTATGTTGGTTATAATGGTTGTATAGATATTCCTAATCTAGAAATAAGTAATAAGAATATTAAGAGATTAAGATTAAAAACTACGTCTGGTAATGTTGATCTAGGAATAATACCAAGTAATAGTGGATATATACTAGATGAATATAATAATCTTACAGAAGAATTATTAACTGATACAATAGAGAAAGATAATATAAGCTATCATATACCAGATAAAACTAATATTTTATTAAATAAGGTGGAAGGTAAAACTAATAAGATTGTTCAATTATTAGATCCTACGAAATACGCATCTACTAAGACTTTAAATGGCGTAACCTATACAAAAATAGACAATGGTTATAGGTTAAATGGTACTTGCACAGGCTCTGTTAATTACGATGTTTTATATAACATAGATAATCCACCAATTCATATAACAAAAGGTCATAAATATTTATTATTAGATAATAGAACCAATGTTATATCTTCTACAAGTGCTAACGTCACTGTACAAATTTTAAATGTTGGTGCTACTACAATATTTGGAACTTCTGATATGATGACAGAAGGCGTTGTGTTTAGTGGTGCTGCCTCACAAGATGCAGATTGTTATATGCGTATAAGAATTGAACAAGGAGTGACTTATAATAACGTTATTCTTTTACCTCAATTCTTTGACCTAACAGCAATGTATGGATATGGTAAAGAACCAACAACAGTAGAACAATTTAAAAAAGACTATCCTCAATTCTTTGATGAAAAATTAGATGGTATTTGGAATGTAAGAACTAGTGGTATTTCTACAAAAGATTTATCTGATAATTATGATAAAATAGATCTTTTAAGTACACAAACACTAAATGGAATAAATGGAGTTAATGATTATATAGAAGTTATTGATAAAGGTAATGGATTATATGATTTAAAGAAAACTCAAAATATTGATAGTGTTGATTTAGGAACTTTGACTTGGGATATAGATAGTAGTAACTTTTACAGTAGTTCTATCAATTCTGTAATTAAACCAGCAACGGATAATGCAGCTCCAGCAAATTGTGTTTGTGATAAATATACAATTTGCTCTATTAACAAGAGTTTCGTAAATGGAGATTTTGCAGTTAATGCTACTGGGTATATATATTTTAGAAATAGTGCATACACCACAGCTGCCGCATTTAAAACAGCTGTAACTGGAACGATTCTTTATTATCAATTAGCGACACCAGTAACAACAACCATAGCAACAGATTTAACTTACAGTCAAGTAAGTGCATTAAGAACAAATGGTGGACTTCTTTTAGTAAATGACAATACTAATCAAAAATATGTTCAACCAGATGTTACTATAAAAGAAAACTTTCAATACAAGGTATAAAAGAATAGTTTTATTTTTAAAAACTTGTATAAATATATGAACAATTCTCCTAATCCCTCCTTGTTTACAAGTAGGCAGGGAGGGAGAGAAAAATAAAAATAAAGGAGAAAGAAAATGGCTCAAGAAAATAATTACTCAAAAGTAGATTTAAGAGTCGGAACAGAAGCCCAATTTAATGCAAAAGTAGACACTTTACCTGCTGGAACATTATTTGGTGTTACAGATGCCACTGTTTCCAAAGCTGATTTATCTACTGATTTAAAGAATGAAATAAATGGAAAAATAAATAAGCCAGCCAATCCAACAGAAGATAGTATCGTATCTATTTCTTCAACAGGAGCAGTAAGTGCTAAATCTTTTGAGGTATATGTTGGTCAAGATTTACCTACCGGAAATAATGTAAGAATATGGATTGATCCAACAGAAAATGATCCTACTGTTGAATATGGTATTAAATGGACTGTTGGTGCTTCTTCTCCTATTGGCACAAGAGTAAAGAGAATTAATGGTGAAATTTCTACTTGGGATATTACTTATACTCCTAACGTTGGTTCTGTAAATTATAATGCTTTCGATCATATAGATTTATTTAATCCACCAGTTATTACTGATGATTTCGGGAATAAGTTTACAAGATTTAGTAAGTTTTATTGGGCAAAAGAAACAATAGGAAATGAAGAATATATTTGGGTATGTAAAGTAAAATTAAGAAACATTTATCATTTACCAAGAGCATTTCAAGATTATGGTACTAATTGGACTTATGTTGATATTGGGTGCTATGAAGCTTCGAATGAAACAGTAGGTGGTACAACTTATTTATGTTCTAAATCAGGAAAATATCCACAAACAACTACTACAAGAACTAATTTTTATAATTACGCAAAAAATAATAATACACGTAGTGGTCTTACAGAAAATGCTAAATATCTGATTACTACAATGTCTGAGTGGAATGAAATTATAATGCCTTTAATGATGATTGTTTACGGCACAAGAAACACTCAAAATATTTATAATGGCGTAATAAGTTTAGATACCACAAGTTATTCAGTGGCTGCTTATGATAAAACAACAAAAACTATTTATTTTGCAACAGATAAAAGAAGTAGTTATAAAGTAGGTAATTGTTTTGCTTTAAATAGTTCATCTTCATTATCGCAATATAGAACGATTACTGAAAATGGTACAGTAGTAGGTAGTATTTCTAATAATGTATTTACACCAAGTACAAGCGGAACGACTTACTATTATATTAAAACAGATGGTGATTTAATAGATAATTTAACAACAGTACAGATACGACCTAATCCTACTGGTTTTACAGATAGTATAAAATCAGAAAGCGGTACTTCAACAAATGACGACAAAGGTTCATTCAAATTTATGAACATAGAAAATATTTATGGTAATACTTGGACAAATATATTAGATTGTACCGTTAAAGATTATAAATCTTATGTCTGTATGGATTTAAATAATTGGAGTGATGTAGACCCTACAACAAATAGCTCTTTTGAAGCAGTAAGCTATACAAACGCAAGTTCCGGCGGTTATGCGAAGACAATGGGCTGGGATAGCAATCATCCAGATGTTCAAATAACAACAGAAATTGGCGGTTCTTCTGCGACGTATTATAGTGACTATTATTATCAAAATTCAGGCGTAAGAACTACTTTTGCTGGTGGCGCTTTGCACGACGGCTCTAATGCGGGTTTGTTTTGTTGGAGCTTGGGCGTTGGGCTTGGGAGCGCGTATTGGTACGTCGGCGGTCGTTTATCTCGAAGAATACTGGTGGGGGGTTGATAAGGAGGTTCTCCCCCTTATACTTCTTACTTATATAAGAAAATATTAAAACTTTTTTACAATTAATATATTAGGGGTTAGGAAGTGCTTGGTGGCAATTTGAACAACAGCTCTAATGCAGGTTTGTTTTATTGGAACTTGAACAATGAGCTTGAGAACGCGAATTGGAACATCAGCGGTCGTACATCTCTGCGAGTTTGGAAAATACATACTTACTTCCTAAATCCTATCCGCTTGGATAAAATATTCCTATATACAGTAGTGTGTTAGTAGGTCTTTAAAGATACGAAAGTGCATGGCAGGAAAGAGATAAGCAGAGATAATTAATACTGTAACTAAATTTTCACATATTTTGCTCAAAGACAGAATATGTTTGAAGGTAAAATATGAAGAGAAGTAAAATTAAATTTGAAGAAATAATTGATATAGAAAATTGTAAAACAGCAATAATGTTAACTTGTTTAGGCAAGAAGAAAATGAGATACCATATAGACTACGCAGAGAAAAGCTGGATATATGAAGTATTAGATAAAAAAGAAAAATATGCAGAGAAATTACAAAAATTCTTAATAGATGTTTTAAATGGAGAAGAACATTTTCATCAAGGAAACATAGAAATTATTAATAATGATGGAAGTAGAAAGAAAGAACGAGAATTATGTAAACCAAGATTATTTCCAGATAAATGCGCTCACTGGGCAATTATGCGAATAGTTTGTCCAGTATTAAAGAAAAATTATTATGAATATACTTGTGCTTCTATTATAGGTAGAGGTACTCATTACGCTAAGAAATATGTAAATAGATGTTTAAACAAGAAAGATACTAAATATTGTGCACAGTTTGATATTAAAGGTTTCTACAAAAATATTGATAAAGAAATTTTGTATAATAAGTTAGAGAGAAAAATTAAAGATAAGAGAATATTAATATTACTAAAAGATATTATTTACTCTTATGAAAAGAACGGACTTCCACTTGGTTATTATACTTCTGCGATATTAGCTAATTTCTATTTAACAGACTTTGATAAATATATTAAAGAAAAGTTAAAAGTAAAATATTTAGTAAGATACATGGACGATTTTCTTATTCTTGGAAGCAATAAAAGACAATTACATAAATATAAGATTAAAATAGAAAAATATTTAAAAGAAAAATTAGATTTAAAATTAAAACAAAATTGGCAAGTATTTAGATTACCTTATAAAAAGAAGAATAAAGAAATAACAAATGGAAGATTTATAGATTTTGTAGGTTTTAGATTCTATAGATACAAAACTACTATAAGAAGAAGTATTTATTTAAGAATGACAAGAACTTATAGAAAAATAATAAAAGGAAAATATAATCTACAAAATGCTTTCAAATATGCTTCTTATAATGGTTATTTAGTACATACTAATAGTGAAGAAATCAAGAAGAAATATATTTATCACAAAATAAACACAATATTTTTGAAAAATATAATAAGAGAATACTCAAGAGAAATTAACAGATTGAGAAAAGAGTGTTTATCATATAATTAAAATAGAAGGAGATGATTTAATAATGAAAACAGGACAAATAAGTCAGTGTGTAGATAAACCATCAGAGTTTAATATAATAAAATTACACACAAATCTCTATGAACTTGAATATAAAGAAGATATTAAACAAGTAGAAGTAAATCACGGAGAAGTAGAAGAATTACAATATGAATATAATCATTATTTAGAATCCTTCTATATAAATAATTATGAAGAAATGGTTGCTGATTTAATATCTCTTAAATATTCAATAAGTGATGAAATAGCATTATTAAAGAAAATACAAAATAATGTGGATAAAAGTGAGATTTCATCGTATTTGGATTACGTTGAAAAATGTAAGATAGAAGCGAGAAAATATTGGGGGTTAGATTTAAATGGCTAATATTAGATATAAAGTAGGAGATACTTGGTATGATGTTGGTTCTATGGGAGGATCTATTTCAGAAATAACAGTAGATTCTCAATTGTCAGAAACAAGTGCTAACCCCGTAGAAAATAGAGTAATAACAAAAGCATTGGAAGATAGTAAGGAAGTTTCTGTAAGTTCTACTACACCTACTGGAGACGAAGTTTTATGGATTAATCCAGATGGAACCGGCGGTGGAGGTTCAAGCGGTGGTGGTGGAAAGCTGTATTTGCACAAAGTCAATTTAACGGGTACATATCTCATAGACATTTATTCATCTTATTCAACTACATTTACTTATGAATCATTTGTTGCATATTTAAATAAAATTGCAAGAGATATTCCTTGTTATATATGGGCAGATGATGGACGCGCGAAATATCAACTCACCAGAGTTGGTTACATTAGTTCCGCAGGTATTTATACTGGGTGGTACGACGGAAATGAATATAATGACGTATACACATACTCTATTGAGTCTGACACCGTAACCGAGCTTTAAAGGAGTTAAAACAATGGAAAGATTTTATTACAAGTCAAAAGAAGGAAATGGTTTTCTCAATCTCAAATCACCAATGATTGACGAGAATTATATTCAAATAACAAAAGAAGAGTTTGAAGAGCTGACAAAGCCAAAGGTATATAAACCAACGGAAGAACAGAAAGCAGCACAAGAGAAAGCAAAGAAGATTGCAGAGTATAAGAAGTATCTTGCTGATACTGATTATATCGTGTTAAAGATTGCTGAAGCACAGGCAGAAAATAATAATGAAGAAGTAGAATCCATTAAATCAGAATATGCTTCAGAATTATTACAAAGAAAAAATGCCAGAGAGCAGATTAATCTATTAGAGGTGCAATAATGGCAAGTATAAGTTATAAAGATCCTACTACTAATAAGTGGGTAGATCTTCCTTTAGGTAGTGATGAAGTGAGCGTAGGAGATACTGCTCCTACTGATGCAAATATATCTTTATGGGTAGATACGGGAACTACGCCAACTCCTATAAGTTCTATTGTTGTCGATTCTTCTTTGTCTTCGACTTCTACTAATCCCGTTCAGAATAAAGTAGTGAATACGGCTATTGATAATTCAAGAATTGTTGGTATCGGAAATTTCAAAAACTCGTTTGATGCCTATAACACCTCCCCTGGCATACTTTTTGGGTATACCGGTTCTTATCCAACTGTAACAATTGATCCTGTAGACAGTGCCATTGAGTATGATGTCTATAATTATACTGGAGCAAAAGGAAACGAAGGTATTTTAATTACATCAGATGATAATTTTGAAGCTAACGAAGGAAATAGTGAAATAGTAACTAAGGATAATAAAATTTCTAAAGGACAAATATAGATACTCCTTCCGATAGTAGCTGGGGATGGAGTGCAATTCTCTAATGTTGATGTTAAGTCTCCTGTTGTTACTCTTGATGAAAATGGAGAAATTTCTACTTTAACAGAAACAACACATTCTGTTGTTAAAATAGGGGTGTCTAATAGATATTATTATAAACACTGGATAATTCTTGGTTTGAAAAAATCAGATATTACAGCAGCTGATTGGCAATTTGAGCAAGTATTATATAATATGTATGATCAAGGTTATACATATTCTGATCTTTTTGGAAATAATGCTTCTAAAATGTTTGGTAATCCAAATTATTTAAGCGGGTTGTGGCAAGTTGCCATAACAGGGGCAATAACCGGTGTTAGTTATCCTTATTTTCAAGGTTATGCACAACTCGATGCGTTTAACGGCCCTTTGTTAGTAAGTATTAGTGGATATGCACACAACGCTAATAATTTAACTGGAAGCGGTACGATCGAAGAAGGAGCTGTATATAACAGATGCTTTACTATAGATTATAATTCCACGACCGCTTATGCAAACACTTCAGGGACAATGGTAACTGATTACGTAACAAAATTTGATATATTAACTGGAAAACCAGTGTCAACACAAAAATATAGAGATGGTGTTAAAAGTGGAAGCGAAACAATTATTTCACAATAAGGAGAAAATAAAATGGCTGTTTTAAAGTATAAAGACTCCTCTGGTAATTGGATAGAGGTTGGTTCAAATACAGAGGCAAGCGGTGGTGGGAAGACATATTATAGACATGTGGTTTCTTTAGGAATGGGTGGACCATTTCATCCAGAATTTATAATATACTCTAGTAAATCAACTGCCTATAGTAGTATTGAAGAAGTTGTTGAAGCTATGGGGAATATTAATTTTTATAATTTAACAAGTGGTGGTACGGATTCAATGTGGATAGGCGAAGTATTTTCATTAATCACTGGTAGTAGCAAAACTTTAAATATGAGAGCGTTTTTTGTCTCGAATCTATCTTCTCCGTCTTTGGGTAGCTTTACTTATTTTTCAATGAGTTCCGACTCTGCTTCAACAAACAAATTGGTTCTTAATAGCGACACCGTAACTGAACTTTAAAGGAGAAATAACAATGGAAGATATTATTATTTATATTGTTTTTGGGTTGCTTTGCATTGGAGCGTTGGCATATTTAATTGTAAATATTGTTAAATTCTCTAAAATGAAACCCGAAGAAAGAAAAGAGATGGTTGTGACATATCTTAAAGGTCTTGTCACCTACGCAGAAAAGAAATTGGGCTCTGGTAAGGGCGCAGAAAAATTGAAACTTGTTGAAGATATGTTTAAAAAGAAAGCGCCGTTGATTTATAAAATGCTTTTAAAAGCAATTGGCGTTAATGATATTAAAGAATTAATTGAAGTCGCTCTTGCAGAAGTTAAGCGCGATTTTGTAAAGTGAGGTAAAAATATGGCTTGTGGTTGCTGTGATTTAAACAGAATTAAAAAATTATTTGAAGAAAAACGCAAAAAAGAAGCCGAAGCAGCGAAAGCGGCAGAGAAAGAAAAAGATGTTTTAAAAGAAGCCGAAGCTAAACCGATTGCTAAGCCTCGTAAAAAGAAAGTTGAAGTAAAAGAAGAAAAAACTCCTGAAGAGGAAGAATTGCTTTGATAACTCTTTTAGAGGAAAAGCGGATAAATGATCGCTTTTATTTAAATTTTTCACTCGATAGCGTAAAAGACATGCGCGATTTACCACATCATAACAAACCTTGGAAATCAATCGGTTTTAATTATGGTGTTCCGCTTCCTGGTTCAACCGCTCTTTTAGAAGATCTTGGTGTTACATATTATCTTGGAAAAGACCAAATATGGCATCTTGTCGGAGAGGGTGGTGAATCACCGGAAGAATTAGAGAAAATTTTAAATGAAATTTATGATTAGATATCTGTAATGGGTGGCTCTATCCCAGAAGATAAAAATGTTGAAAATATTGTTCCGTCAATAGCAACAATTCCGCATGTCGAAGTGGAAGATGACGTTGACACTATTATTTATGATGGAAATTTATATATATGAGGTGGCACTATGGCGGAAAAAACTATTAAAACTATTTTTATATTAAAACACGGAACTCAATTTCAATTTGAAGAAAATCATATTGTTTTGAGGGACGGAGAACCATCTTATACTACCGATACCCATATTTTTAAAATCGGTGATGGGAAAACGGAATGGAAAAATCTTCCCGCTATTTCTGGTAGCTGTTCTGATTTTAATATTACACTTATAACTGGAGGAAATGCAAATGGCAACTGAGAAAATTCTGAATACCGTTATTCAATTAAGAAATGGTACGGCAGAAGAATGGAAGTCTTCCAAGCTAATTCTTAGACAGGCAGAAATCGGCATTGAAAACGACACTGGTTTGTTTAAAATTGGTAACGGTAAAGATTTGTTTAAAGACCTTGAATACGCCAATGATATTAAGGGGCAAATTTCAAAGTCAGAACATAGATATTTGGATATTGAAAAAGCTGAAGGCGATACGGACCAGCAGGCGATTCAAAAAGCAATCGCTGCTTATACAGATTTTGGTGATGCTAGAAACGGAGACGTTTGTATCGTAAGAAAGGTTATTGGCGATGGGCATTGGGAATATACGGCTTATGCTTACTCTAATGATGTCGGCGGATGGATTGCTATGGATGGCAATTATAGTGCTGATAACGTATATTTTACTGAAGATTTGGTTTATACCGCTAACATTGGTGTTCTTCAAGTCCCTTCGTCTGGTTCTGGTACGATTGCCGCAAAAAATAAAAACCTGACTTCTATAATTAAGTCCACAATTGCTCAACCAAAAGATCCTTCTGTTACAAATCCAGCAGCCAGCGTTAAATTAAATGAAGCTGGTTCCAAAGAGGCTGGTACAAAAGTAACGCCTACATATACTGCGTCATTAACCGCTGGTTCTTATACTTATGGTCCTGCAACCGGAATTGTTGCCAAGACTTATAGTGTAACTGACGGCGTAGAAGGTCACGATGCACAAACAACTGCTACCGGCTCCTTTCCTGAAATTCAGGTTGTCGATGGCATGAACTACAAATTGTCTGCTTCGATTACACACAATGCTGGTGCTATTCCTAAAAATAACGTTGGTACAGAAGTTCCTGCTAAACAGATTGCAGCTGGTACAAAAACAGCAACCTCTGGAGCTATCACAGCTTACAGAAACAGTTTCTATGGCTCTGTCACAGATAAAACCGCAGCACTTGATAGTGCGGCTATTCGTGCGCTTAGCGGCAAATCTGGTAAAACAAACGCGGCTGGGAATACGTTCAACGCTGCAGAATCTGTTGGCGCAATGAGAGTTATTATTGCTGTTCCCGCTCCTAGAACTTGCACATCAATTAAAGACGTAAATGGTCTTAATGCAGAAGCTCTTAGTGCTTTCACAAAAACAACTGTAAATGTCGAAGGCGCAAACGGATATGAAGCAAAAGCTTATAACGTATATTACAAGGATAATGCCGCCGCTTGCGATAAATCAAACAATTGGGCTGTAACATTGGGCTGAGGAGGAAGTGAACTATGTCGATGGAATTTGGTAAATTAAATTTCGCTGTTGGCTTTAATAGAACTTCTGCGTTCCCTCTTGATGCTAATAGCTATTTTGAAACTTATAATGATGCTGTAAAAGCTGCCGCTGGTGCTGCAGAAGTTGGCAGTGCCGATAGCGCTTATTATATCGGTCAGCTTTTAATTGTTAAAGACGCAGAGGTTGGAGTAGGTCTTTATCAAATTAACGCTGGTAAGACTCTTACAAAATTTGGTCAAGCTTCTAGTGCTGACGAACTTGCTAGTAAAATAAGTGCACTTGAAACTCGTTGCACGACAATTGAAGGTAAACTTATTCTCGCTACTTCTGAAAAAGATGGTTTGATGAGTTCGGCAGATAAAGCAAAATTAGATGCAGTTGAAACAACTTATGTAAAGAAAGACGGCGATAAAGTACTTTCTGATAATAATTATAGTGCTGCCGATAAGACGATTGTCGATGGTATCGAAGGAAAACTCGAAACAGAAAGACAACGCGCACTTGACGCGGAGGCAGAAAATAAAGCGGCAATTGATGCAGACGTAAAGAATCTTGCTGATAATTATTATAATAAGACACAAGTAGAAGAAAAAATTGCTGGAAAGAAAACGGCGTATGTTTATCAAGATAAAGCAGATAAAACATATCTTGCCGATATAAAGACAAAAGGTAAATTTAATCTTGGCGATAATATTTATTTCAAGGCGAAAAAAGTATCTGAC
>ERZ808278.949-NODE-949-length-14465-cov-12.006662_pt1 | contig 14465 bp, 9 predicted proteins | sample MGYA00521239_ERZ808278 | MGnify/ENA primary metagenome ERZ808278 (study PRJEB31516, sample SAMN03275600) | gut metagenome | biome: mammalia-associated habitat; material: feces | host: Papio cynocephalus | place: Kenya | collected 2012-07-17 ... | reverse complement strand
CCACCTCTCTGTTGCCCTCGGTGAGGAAGAAAGGACGGGTGCATTCGTGCATCGCAGGCCAATAGGTATTGGCACGCAGACGAAGCAGAAGTTCGAAGATACGAGCGTTGGTCTTCGGACCAATATGTCCTTTGATATTGGAAGGCTCGTAAGTCTTGCTCGACCAAGGCATCAGTCCCCAATCCTCGTCATTGATAAAGATGCCACGAAACTCCACCGAAGGAGCCTGTGCATTCTGATAACCATCCTTTAGGCTGAAGCTATCGAGATGCTTAGGCTTGGCATCCGCCCACCATTCCCAAGGCGATACACCGAGCAGTCGAGACACCTCCAAGACTCCATAGGCAAGACCGTGGTCATCGCTACCTTTTATATATAGGTTGCCATCGGCAGCCTTTAGTTGGAAAGCCTCTTTCTTGTAAGCGAAGGCGGCGGCATCCTTGGAAAGAACGATGAAGTTGCTACCTGATGCATTCTTTACATGAACCTCCATCTGGGACTTGAGCACTTTTTCTATGTCGCCCTGCAACATCTTCAAGGCAGTCTTGGCTACAGGTTCCATCTGTGCAGTATCAGCCTCAACCACAACAGAACGTCCTGCCTTGAGATTGAAAGCATAACTGGCGATACTCATCATCATTGCAACTATCAGAAGCAGCACCTTGTTATACTTCAAACTCATATTATAATATCTCGTTTTATAATATCTCGTTGTTGTCATTATATACAAAATAGTTATTAATGTAATTTGCGTTTTATTCCTAATTCTGCTGCAAAATTAATACGAATAGATGAAACCAGACACCTAAAATCCGTCAAAAAAACAGCAAAATTCGTCAAATGTATGCTCTCTGAATGATTCTTATCATATTCTGAACACATATTAGCAATGAATGAACATCACGCTAAGATAAAATTTATTATCTTTAGTTATTTGTTTTTCAAACCACACAAGTAATCTTCGTTCAACAGTGCCGAACCGCCATTCAACAGTGCTGAACCGCCATTCAACAGTGCTGAACGGACATTCAACGTCGTTGAACGAAGATTTCTATTAAGAACAGAAACTATTCCATCCCATAGCCTAAACATTTTCTTTTAAACAAAAGACTAAAGGTAAGTAATTCAAAAAATATTATGATATAAAAAAACAAAAAGGGATAGCCCTCAAAATCAAGATTATCCCTTTTTGATTACATTTTCATACTCCTAATACTAGATGTTTATACTCCAAGTACTAGATTAGCATCGATACCTAATTTGCGACTGATTTCACGTCCTACGCTCAACGTAGGTTCCTTAGAACCTGTGAGATATTCTTTGACATTTATCGGAGTAACCCCTATCAAACTTGCCAATTTTGAAATAGAAATTCCCATTTCCTCCATCCTCAGCTTAATGATGTCAGCTAAAGAAGGAGTGCCTATCGCAAAATGTTCATCTGAATAATCTGCCACCATATTAGACAGTCTTTCCAATTCCACGCTATTAGGATCATCCGTAGGAGTATTGTCATCTACCAAAGGAAGAAGTTCTTCCACACGATTTACAGCCCACTGATATTGATTCATATTTTCTATCTTATCCATATATGCCAGTTTTTTAAATCGTTCTACAATCAATCTTATCGTACTCTTGATGAGTTCCAATGAAACGAATATACACAAACTTAATAGTAAACTTGATTACAACAACTATCCTATATGTATTTCCTTTTATATTAAAAACATAGTGCTGATTGCCAACGTTATCAACACTGTTAAATGTAGATTTCACATCGGCAAAATTACTCCATTTACTTTTCTTCACAATAGAAATCCACTCCTGTAGCGCAACTTTTGATTTTGGATTGGACTCTATATATTGCTTTAATGTTTGTTCAGTAAATATTCGCATAGCTTCCTAGTTTTGTGTGCAAAGATAGAAAAAAATATTGTAATCAAGCATGTTTTTCCAAGAAAAATATGCTAATCATATAAAAAACACAAAAATCCCCCACATGTAAGATTCTTCTTGATGTGGGGGATTACATGGTATATTGCTTATGTCAACAGCAAAAGCTTACTTCTCTGCCGGCATGTCTGTCTCTGTTGGCCAGTATGGGTTCTGGTAGAGAGAAGACTCACTTACTGTGGTGTAATCAGGAGCTGTAAGCATCATCTCCTTGATTGGCATTGGCTGCAAGTAGTGAGCCATGTGCCAAGTATAACCATCCTTGAAGAGGTTGTTGGCTGTCATATTCTTCTGGTAGATGCGGAGGTAATTGCTCAGCGTAGGAGCAGAAACCTTAGCCTTGGCATCGCCGTTGTAGTCAGCCTCTGAGAAGTTGTAGTGAGCGGTCATCTCTGAGTTCCAAACCTTCATACCCTCCACTTGGTAGCGAGTATTCATCATCTGGTCGAGCGCTCTCCAACGCTGCAAGTCCATCCAACGCAAAGCCTCACCCATCAACTCGTCACGACGCTCACGACGGATATTGAAAAGCACCTTATCTTGGAGCAACTGGCCTGCACTATAAGCACCCCAGTCAAGAGTTTCCTTCGACATATCGGTGGCATTGATGGTAGTCATAGGGTCGATGGCATCGCCTGTGAAGCCAGCCTTTTCGCGGATAATCTTCCAATACTCCAATACCTTGCCACTCAAACTATGGGTCAACATATACTCTGCCTCCATATAGTTGAGCAACGCCTCACGGGCACGGAATGAGCAAGCTGCATTGGCAGACTTATTCTTCTCGCACTGTTTACGGTCGAAGGTACCACCCTTGCGGAGGCAATAACCTGTGACGTACATGAAGTTGGTAGCGTCACCATTGGTGATGTCAGGATAATCGTTCTCCTTCTCGATGTAACGGTCGCCCTGTGAATAATCCAAATTCTTGAAACAGTTAATCTGACCAGGAGTCTTGAGGAAAATGTAGAGACGTGGGTCACGGTTCTCTGCTACCTTGCTTACGGTGTTATCGTCATACTGGAAGCCATCATGCTGTGCATAGATTGGTTTACCATCCTTCATCAAGAAGCTTTCCACCATGCTTCGGGTAACACCCGTACCATAGTTGTTGCGCTCCACGGCATCCTCGATGATATTGGTATGGTTGAGACCTGCATTGTACTCGCGCCAAAGGAGCACTTCCTTATAACCAGACATATCAGTGGTTCCAAACATCTCGAAGTATGGGTTGGTATCGCCTTCCTTCTGAGGAACCACGCCATTGTTCTCAGTCAAATCGTTCTTGTATTTTTCTGCCACAATCTCGGCAGACTCTGCGGCAGTCTTCAAGAAATACTGGATTTCATTGTCGATGCTACCTGTAGGATACTGATAGTCCTTGCTATAATCCTTGGTCTTACCTGGCCAGTTGGCATCACAAGGAACAAATGGAGTTCCCTTGAAGTAGTTGAGGAAAGTACCCTCGTAGAGTGCCACACGAGACTTCACCAACTGGCAGACATCCTTAGACAAGCGAGTATGACGCTTCTCAAAGTCATCAGACATATAAGTCATCGCACTGTCCAAGTTGGCGATGATAAAGCGAGCCACCTCGTTGCGAGGCTGACGCTTGCACTCAGATACCAATCTCGCCTCATTGTCAGGCAACACTTCTGTTACAATAGGATAATCTCCCCATGTCTTTAGCTTGCCGAAGTATTCCCAAGCACGGAAGAAGTAAAGTTCGCCAAGATACTGGCGAATGTTCTTGTCGCTACCTGAAATCTTGCCAGCCTTGTAATTAGCCATGCAAGTGTTCAACTTATAGTTGATGTCACGGATGGTAGAGAACGACCAGTTACCATTGGTCAATCCCACTTTCCACTGACCGTCCAGGTACTTACCATCTGAGCCAGTACCAGCCTGGTTGTCAGTGTTAGTATCACTACTATAGAGTCCATAACCGTAACCATGAGAAGGCAAATTGCCATAGAAACTGTTTGCACATGCCTGAACCTGGTCTTCTGTCTTGTAATAAGACTCAGGAGTAATGCTTGACTGAGGCTCCTGGTCGAGCAAATCGTTGCAAGAAACCATTGCGCCGCCCAATGCAAGCACCATCAATGCCTTAGATATATGATTCATTTTCATAATAGTCGAATGTTTAGAATGTTACACTTAAACCGAATGAGTAAGTTCTTGACAATGGATAAGCTGCACCACTGCTTGCTGAGATAGTCTCAGGGTCAAACTGCTTGTTCAAGCTTGTACCTGTCCAGAGGTTCTCGCCAGAGAAATATACACGCAGATTGCTGATACCCCATCTATTGGTAATGGTTGCCGGGACAGTATATCCCAAGGTGAGGTTCTTCAAACGGATGTATGCCGCATTCTGCAAGTACTTGGTCTGGCACTGCAGGTTCTTGGTACTATTCGTAGGGCGTGGCAAGTAAGCATCCAAGTTCACGTCCATGGTACCCTGCTTCACAGACCATGTGTTCTCATCACGGAAGTAATCCTTCACAGCCTCCAATCCAGCACAGTTCCATTGGTCGTTGGTCCAACCGAACATGAAGGCACTGCCCTGCCAGTAGTCACGCTTCATCACGCCCTGGAAGAACATACGAAGATCAAATCCCTTCCAAGCGGCATTCAGGTCAAGACCAAACTGATAACGAGGAGTGGAGTTACCGATTACCTTGCGGTCACCTGGATCGGCAAGGGTGCTATTGCCCCAAGATACCTTGCCATCACCATTGATATCCTTGTACATGATGTCACCAGCGGTCCATGCGCTACCGATAGCATCCTGTCCGCCTTTAGGCAATGAAGCCAAATGATCCTGCATCTCCTGGTCGGTCTTAGCGATGCCGATGGTCTCGAATCCCCAAATCTCGCCAGTATATCTTCCCTCAATATAATTGCCGATGGAGTTAGTTGGGTTGTCCTTATACTTGGTAATCTTGGTGCGAGAGTCGTAGAGAGAGAACTTAGCACCATAGCTCAAGCCATTGGCAAGACGATCCTGCCAGCCCAAGGTCAACTCCCAACCACGAGCCTGAAGGTCGGTGTTGTTTGTCTTAGGAACACCTGTACCCAAGATAGCTGGCAATGTCTTACCATTTCCCACCATATCGTGGGTGCTACGAGTGTACCAGTTGAACGAACCTGTCAAACGATTGTGCAACATCGCCCAATCCACACCAATATTGTAAGTCTCTACACGCTCCCAAGTCAAGCCTTCGGATACGATACCTGGAGAACCTACGGTAGCAACCTTGCTGCCATTCTGCAACCAAGGACCGCCCTGGGCACTTGGAGAAATGGTCAGATAGGTCTGATACCAATTGGTTACGTTCTGGTTACCCAAAGAACCGTAAGAGAAACGCAACTTCAACATATCGAGCCAGCTATGAGAAGACTCCATAAATTTCTCCTCGGCAATGTTCCAACCTAAAGAGAAAGAAGGGAATGTCTTCCAGCGATTGCCCTTGCGATAACGAGAAGAACCGTCAGAACGAAGATTAGCCTCGAAAAGGTAACGACTCTTGTAGTCGTAGTTCAAACGACCGAAGAAACCTACCACAGCCCACTCATTGCGATAACCATATACATCAGGAGTGGTTGCCACGCCATCCTTCAAACCATTGGTCAAGTTGATTTCTGGCTTGGTCAAGTCCATCATACCTACACGAGAAGCACCAAAGGCACTCTGCTTCAAGTTCTCTATCTGCATACCACCCATCACATGGAAGTGGTGAGCCTTGGCCAAAGTGAGGTCGTACTCGGTACGAGCACTGAAGTTCAAGTAGTTCTCGCGATAGTTAGTCTCCTGCACACTGGTGTTGGCATCCTTATAATATGGAGCACCTTCCTTACCGTATGCCAAGAGAGGCAATGACCAGTTGTGACCATTGGAGTTCTGGATGCGATAGTTGAAATCCACACTGGTCTTCCAGTTCTTGATAGGCTCTATCTCCAAGCCCAACTGGTGGTAAATCTTGTCGCTCTGGTTGTGGTTCTCACCACCATCAGCCCAAGCCCACAAACAGCTTGTATCACTATAGAAATGATTACCATTCCAGTCGTAAGCAGGCAACACTGGCCATCCACGCAAGGCTACAGCTTGATACCATCCACCCTTCTGAGGTTTCTGTGTCTCCTCACGAGTAAAACGCATGGTGTAGTTCAACTTCAACCACTTGGTGAGCTGCGACTCAATCTTAGCTGTACCCGTGTAACGCTGCATGTTATCATCAGCCACCTTGAGCAAACCGTTTTGGTCGAAATAGCTACCAGAAACATAATATCTGAACTTCTCAGAACCACCACTAGCACTCAAGTTATGCTGCTGAGAGAAAGAAGTGTTCTTATAGAGGATGTCATACCAATCGGTATCGGCGATACCATTGGAATAACCACCCCACCAAGTCTTGTCGGTATCATTGTTGTAGCCACGTACCTCATAAATCAAATTGCCATCTGCTGTCTTACGAACACCAGGACTCACATACTCAGCATTGTGGAAAGCAACGATTTGGTCGAAACGACCTGTACCATCTTCCTTGGTATCGAAATAAGCGCCCTTACCAGCATTGGTAATGGCATCGTTCATCCAAGAAGCGAAATCCACGGAGTTCATCAAGTGGTTCTTGATGTTTGGAGTACCAAAACGGAAACTATTGTTGTAGTTGATGGTTGGCTTGCCTTCCTTACCTTTCTTGGTAGTCACCAAGATAACACCGAAAGGAGCACGAGAACCATAGATGGAGCTAGCAGCCGCATCCTTCAATACAGATACACTCTCAATATCCTGAGGGTTGATAGAGTTGAGGTCGCCCTCCATACCATCAATCAAGACCAATGGATCGCCAGAAGAACCCTGACCGATGGTCGTACCACCACGTACATTAATAGATGGACGAGAATCGATGCTACCACTGCTTTGTGTGATTTGAAGACCTGGAGCGGCACCTTGCAATGCCTGTACTGCGTTAGAAACAGGACGCTCAGCCATCTGCTTACTGTCGATGACATCCACGGCACCTGTAAGGTTCACCTTCTTCTGGGTACCGAAACCGACAACGACTACCTCGTCGAGAGCCTCGCTGTCCTGCTGCATGGTTACGTTCATCTCCTTGCCTGCTACAGCCTTCACCTCTACCTTCTTATATCCCATATAAGAGATAACGAGGGTAGCGCCCGGCTTCACTGACAACACGAACTTACCATCGAGATCGGTTACGGTACCATTGCTCTTGGCACCTTTCTCAACGACGCTTGCGCCGATGATAGGACCTTCGCTGTCACTTACAACACCCGACACCTTAATAGTGTTCTGCTGCTGAACCTGGACTCCGTTCATCAGAGTCTCACTAGCCAAGATTCCCTGCGTAGGGATACTTGCCAAACCGATGCTGAGCAAGGACGCTGCAAGCATCTTTTTGTCCATCTTGCTGGTTATTACATTCATAACTTGATAGGTTTTATTAATATTGTTTATTCTAATTTTTCTTGCTAGTTGTTACGATTACTTAAATCGAACGCTGCAAAAGTATAATGTTTTCCGCAAACTACCAAGTCTAAATTCGTCAGATGATGGGTACATTTTCAGCAAAGTGTTTTTCATGGGTGCAAATTGGTCAAACGAGGGTGCAAACTCGCCAATTTGAGCAATTTGCGATACATATTTCTTGCATATTTCGGAAGTTTTTTGTAACTTTGCCCATGTTAAGATTAACTTTTGGAAACTTAAGAACACCATTGTCTTAGAACATCATTAAAAGAAATATACATTAATTATATAATATAAGAACATTACAAGAACAGCATCACTAAAAGAAAAAAGACAATATGAGAAAGGTATTGCTCGCTCTCCTCTTGCTGCTTGCCACCTGGCAGGCATCCTTCGCCCAAACCAAAAACATTGGCATCAAGGAAGGACTATCCAATGGATTCGTGGATGACATGGTCATCGACGGACAGGGATTCGTATGGGTTGCCACCGAATGGGGACTCAACCGCATCGCCGGCAACAAATGTACTGTATTCAATCCCAACAACTCCAACATCTCCAACAATGAGCATGTGGGACTCTTCTACCATCCACAGAGCAACACCATCTGGGTTCACTCAAAAGACGGAAGAGCCGACATCTTCGACTGCAAGACGCAGACTTTCTCTCATTTTGAGGTGGATGGCAAGGTGGTGTATAGCATCGCCGACATCTGCATGGCGGCGGACTCCACCATCTGGCTCGCCGACTACAATGGCGATGTGCATCACTACAATCCGCTGACCAAGGAATACGATCGCATCGACCGTAAGCAGTTGCCGGGCTTCGGCAACGGCGTGCGCAGCATCACCGACGATGGCAAGGGCAACCTATACATAGGGCTCAGAATGGAGGGATTGATTATCTACAACACTCACAACAAGCGCAGCAGATTCTTCAAGAGCAACCCTGCAGACCCTACCAGTCTGCCGGGCGACAACGTGCGCTCCGTCTTCATCGACCACTTGCAAAACATCTGGGTGGGAACCAACAAGGGACTCGCCCTCTTCGACTCAGCCAAGGGAACCTTCCGAGCGTTCAAGCACGAGAAGGGAAATCCGAACACCTTGGCGGGCGACAACATCATGCAAGTAACCGAGACTCCCGACAACACCCTCTGGGTAGCCTCCGACATCGGCGGCATCAGCAAGCTCGACCTCAACAAGTTCAACCATCCCAACGTGGGCGAAGTGGCATTCACCCAACTGACCAGGGAGAACTACGGCCTTTCGAGCAACAACACGAGAAGAGTGCTGCAAGATGCCTACGGCAACATCTGGGTAGCCAACTATAGCACGGGAGTCGATTTCATACCAAGCACCACGACTAGTTTTATGACGCTCAACTTCATGGGCGCCCCTATTCTCAATGTCTCCGCCCTCTTCTGCGACAGCAAGGACAACCTATGGATAGGACAGGACAACAAGATTTCGCAATATCGCCAGGGTACCATCGTACATCAGTGGGATTTCTCGCAATATATCTCCAACTCGTCCTCGTCGGTCTATCTCTTCAGAGAAGACCCACAGGGAAATATCTGGTTTGGAACTGCCGACAATGGCGTGTTGATGCTGAATCCGAACACCGGAGCCTTTACCCGAGTGGAAAGTACCAAGGACCTGGATGCCAACGCCCTCTACATCGACAAGACTGGCAAAGTATGGGCTGGCACCGAGGACGGCGTATATACTATATATAATAAGGTGGAAACCAAGGAGAAGGGCATCAACGACATCATGGGACAGTCGGCGATTCCATTCTCTATCCTAGAGGATGACTATGGACAGCTCTGGATAGGCACCTTGGCAAGAGGCATCTTCATATTCGACAAGAACAAAAAATTAGTGGTTCACCTCGGCCTGGAGAATGGCTTCCCATCCAACTCCATCAACCAGCTCATCAAGGATGAGGACGGGGGCATCTGGGCTGCCACTCATACCGGACTGGTGTATATTCCAAACCCAAAGACCCCTAAGAACTTCAAGATCTACGGCGAAGAGCAAGGCATCAGCGACACACATATCCGCAGCCTCGTACAAGACAGACAGGGCAACATCTGGGTGAGTATGTTCTCGGGCATCGCTTGCTTCGACCGCAACAAGCAGAAGTTCTACAACTACGACTACCAGAGCGGAATCCCTACAGGCAACTTCGGTGTAGGCTCTGCCGTCATCTCCGCCACAGGCATTGTCTATTTCGGCTCGCCAGGCGGCATCTGCTCGTTCAACCCACAGTTGCTTACCGACCAAAAGGAGATGCCAAACGTGGAAATCATCGACTGCGAGCAGATTATGAACACCACGGAGAGATTGCAACGCTCCATCGTATCACTCGACGAGGATGGCGTAGCCCACCTAAAATACGACGAGAACACCTTCAAGATATCCTTCACGAGCCAAAACTTCGCACAGGAGGGCAATGTGGAATATTCTTACCTGATGAAAGGACTCGACGACAAATGGTATGAGACCGAAGGCGACAACGAAGTAACCTTCCGTAACCTCAGCCCAGGAGAATATACCTTCCAGGTGAGAGCCAAGCTCAAGAACCAGGAATGGGAGAACGCCAAGGTGGCTGAGATGAAGGTGGTAGTGGAACCTCCATTGTGGCTCACCTGGTGGGCTAAGATGATCTACTTACTCATCGTGGGCGGCATCATCTTCTACATCGTGCGCTCCTACACCAACGAGCTGAAGCTCCGCAGCTCTCTCGAAAAAACCAAGTGGGAATCTCAGCAGAAGCAAGAACTCAACGAGGAGCGTCTGCGCTTCTTCACCAACATCACCCACGAGTTGCGCACGCCGCTCACCCTCATCATGGGTCCACTGGAAGACTTGATGGCAGACAGCCGTTTGCCGGAAGTGCTCGCCAAGAAGGTGAAGAGCATCCATGCCAGTTCGGAAAGATTGCTCAACCTCATCAACGAGATCTTGGAGTTCCGCAAGACGGAGACCCAGAACCGCCGTCTCACCGTAGCGCACTCTGACATCAAGGCATTCGTCAAGGAGATTGGCAACCGATTCAAGGACTTGAACCGCAATCCTCAGGTAACCATCAATGTAAACATGCCTGAGCAGCCGACCGTGGATATCTACTTCGACAGCGAGATCATCAGCACGGTGCTCAACAATCTGATGTCGAACGCCATCAAATATACACCGAAGGGAAGCATCGACTTGACATTAAGTTGCATCCAAGGGAAGACGGGCTCTGCAGAGCAGGATGCTTTGCAGAAAGTATCCATCTCCGTGAAGGATTCAGGCTATGGCATCAGCAAGTCTGCCATCCCGCATGTCTTCGACCGCTACTACCAGGCTAAGGGCTTGCATCAGGCCTCTGGAACCGGCATAGGTCTCGCCTTGGTCAAGTCGCTCGCCAAACTCCATGAGGCGGAGCTTACCCTGCAGAGCGAGGAAGGCAAGGGAACGGAGTTCTGCTTTGTACTGGATGCCAACAACACCTATCCTAATGCGCTGCATAAGGAGGATGCACCTGCCAACGAGGAAGTCCTCTTGCCAACGGAAGAAGGCAACAGCTCGAAAGAAGAGGAGAAGGAGCAAGCAGACGTTCGCCCACTGCTCCTCATCGTGGAAGACAACGACGACATCCGTCAATACGTCAACGAATCGCTCTGCGAGGACTATCGCATCATCGAGGCAAGAAACGGAAAGGAAGGCCGAGACCTCGCCTTCAACCAGATACCAGACCTCATCGTGAGCGACATCATGATGCCGGAGATGGATGGTATCGAGATGATGAAGATATTGAAGAACGACATCCGCACCAGTCATATCCCTATCATCCTGCTCACGGCGAAGACCACGCCTATCGACCAGGAGGAAGGTTACAACAGTGGTGCCGACTCTTATCTGATGAAGCCATTCAGCGCAAGTCTGCTCCACAGCCGCATCCGCAACATTTTGTCGGGCAGAAGAAGACTGGCCGAGTTTATCATCCAGCATAGTTTGACAGGAGCCAATGCTTCTCTTGCCATCAGCCCTGAGATGACGGAGAATACAGATGCGAATGTCCTAGGAAATGCCAATGATAACATCGACACTTCCGTGCCAGAACTGAGTCCTCTGGACCGAAAGTTCATGGAGAAACTGAACCACCTCATCGAGGAGAACATGACGACGATAGACATCGACATCGCCTTCATGACCGACAAGATGGCGATGAGCCATTCCTCCTTCTATCGCAAGGTGAAGGCATTGACGGGCGTGAGTGCCAACGAGTATATCCGCAAAGTGAAGCTCCAGCGCAGCATGCAACTCCTGAAGGAGGGCGAGAGCAACGTAACCGAGGTGGCGATGCTGACCGGCTTCAACAACATCGGCTACTTCCGCAAGTGCTTCAAGAAGGAGTACGGCATCTCCCCATCCGATGTTTTGAAGGGGAAGGGATAGAAATAAAAAAGCTAGCGTGTTTGTTGACATGCTAGCTTTTTTATTATATCATTGAGATTTTATTCTGCTACCTCTTGCCAATCAAGCAATCCCTTGCCCAAGTCATCTAGTTCAAACGACAAACCAATAACTCTTCGATGGTCGCTCTTGAAAGGTTCCAGATACTGATTTCTGACAATTTGATCTACCCCCGCCTTCTTGCCACCATTCTTTGAAAGTTTCAATTCGATCACATAGATAATACGAGGAGTTCTCACCACCATATCGATTCTGCCCGTAGCAAGCATTTTCTCAACCTCCACGTTGAAACCAATGGCATTGAATATCGTACTGATGATAAGGCGATAGCGTTCCTCCATATCCATACTCGCCATCTTCTTGTTGCTATAAGGAACATCGGCGATAAGAGCTTTCAAGTGCTTCATTGCCTCTGCAACATTGCCATCACGCATTGTCTTGGTCAAGAGAGCCTGAATGGTTACAACCTGAGAATTATTCCTCAGCGTCAAGGCTGGAACTACCATCCTATAGAGAGCCTTCTTCACCTCTTCATTTGGAAAGCCCAGGATGTAGAGTCCCTCATCATATCCCTTGATAGTAAGATAGCCCGACTGATAAAGGAAGAGCGCAGCTCCTCCATCCACCACATCCGATAGTTCCAAGGTATCTCGGTCTATGTAGCACCCCTCGAAACTATCCAACTCTATCTCTATGTTATCCACAAATTTTGGAATCAAGGACGTTGCTCCAGAAGCTGCCCAATAGTTTTTCAGTTGCCCCTGAGCCAAGGCATTAATGAGGCTGTAAGGATTGTAGATATCAGTCATATTGCTCCCACTAAAATGATAACCATCATAATATTCCTTCAGATGGTCGTGAGTCTCTTGTGGATTCCAACTATTCATTGCTCCCATTCTTTCCATTTCAGGTTGGAAGTTCTCAGTAATCTCTTGCTCGGTGATACCGCAAAGCGAAACGTACTCCGGAAAGAAACTAATGTTAGTAAGATTGTTGAGTACAGAGAAGAGAGAGATTTGCGTAAACTTGGTGATACCTGTGATAAAAACAATCTTCTCGAATTCATCATCAGCCTTCAAAATTGCAAATACACTACGATAAACAGCCGTACAAGCCTCGTGCTCTGGAGTTTTCCAAGAATGTTGCAAAGGAGAATCATACTCATCGATGAGAATTGCCACTGGCAAGCCTAACTGTTCGTAGGCAGTCTTGATGATGCGGTCAAAGCGATCTCCCAAAGAATCAATAGTATTTATCTGAATATGGTATTTCTTTTCATAATCTTCAAAAAGATTTGAAAGATAAGAACTAACATCTGCCGCCGTAGCTCCGCCACGGCTCATGTCCAATCGAATGACTGGATATTGTTTCCACTCTTTCTCCAAATCCATGATTTTTAGTCCTTCGAAGAGTTCCTTCCTACCCTCTAGATACATCTGTAGCGTATCGACAAGCACCGACTTGCCGAAACGACGAGGGCGACTTAGGTAATTGAATTGGTCACCATTATTGACCAAGTTCCAAATCATGTCGGTTTTATCGACATAATGATAACCACCAGTTCGGATTTTCTTAAAAGACTGCAAGCCTACAGGCAATCGTCTCATCTTTGTCTCTGCCATATTCCACTTCTATTAGAAATCTGTTGCAAAGCTACAACTTTTTATTGAGAAAACCAAAAGAAAGGAAAATAAAAAAGAAAGATTAGAAAGAAAAGAATTAGAAAGATGTAGATATTCAAGTTATTTTTTGTACTTTTGCAAAAAGATAAAGCAAAATGGTAATCAAAACGATAAAGCAAAGCAATATCGCAAAACGAAAAATAGACTAGGAGAAATAACAATGAAGAAGATATTATACTTCGTGGCAGCCCTTGTGGTTGCCACCACATCGATCACTACGACGACCAGCTGTAAGTTCGCTCCCGACCAGAATGATGGCGACACGGTAGCGGCTAGCGAGTTTTATCCTGAGGATACTACCGCAGAACATGCCAAGAAAGCAGCAAAGAATGCCGCCGCCCAGAAAGCCATCGTGGATAGCGTGGGCATGTACTATGTAGGAAGCGGCTCCACCAAGGACAAGATTCAGCTTGTCTCCTACCCTTCCCGTCGCGATACCTTATTGTATGGCAAGACTCGCCACGTGAAGGTAAAGGGAAGTGCCGACATCGACCACGTGGTTCGTGTCGATTTCTATCTCCTGAACGGCAAGGATTCGCTCGTGAAATATGTGGAGGAAGTGGATATGAAGCACTAATTATTTCTCGGAATACAATATTTTAGCGAGAAGCTATCCGCTTATTGACACTTGCAGGAATGGTTCACGAAGTATCACCGAAGCCTCCTCGTTGTTATCTTTTTATAACAACGAGGAGGCTAAGATCCCAATAATCCATTATTGCCTGATAAGATTTCTCAAAGCATACAGCGGATAAATATCCACCAAACAATCATCCTTCTTGAATTGTCCAAAGTTTTCCAGAGAAGTCCTTACAGCATGGGTAATGCCTTTTGACTCCACAAAAGAATCTACAAATCAGCTTTTTA
>ERZ808278.948-NODE-948-length-14469-cov-4.987582_pt1 | contig 14469 bp, 15 predicted proteins | sample MGYA00521239_ERZ808278 | MGnify/ENA primary metagenome ERZ808278 (study PRJEB31516, sample SAMN03275600) | gut metagenome | biome: mammalia-associated habitat; material: feces | host: Papio cynocephalus | place: Kenya | collected 2012-07-17 ... | reverse complement strand
GATAATATGCCTAACGGCTTAAAGTCAACTACGGAGACAGGCTCACAAGTTTCGCCCTAGCTCAACTGTTCGCTTTGTCAAACGGCAACGCTCTCAACTGCAACGAAAACTCCTATCGTTTCCGTTGACAGTTGCTCGACTCTCACTTCGTTCGTGCCTCTGCTCGCTTGTTAGAACAAGCTTTTAACAAGTGTATTATATTTGCTTCTTTGTTTATGAGTAAGTGATTTTTTTGTTTCTCTAATCAATGCTTTTTGTACTTTTTTCACTTCTCTATTCAAATCTCTGATTTTTTTTCTTTGGTCAGATTTTGTTTTGAAAGAAGTTTTATCTTTTTTCATTTGTTTATAAATATTTTTATTTTCTTCTACGCTTCCTGCTAATTGTGCATAATCTTCAGCGTATTTGTTGAAAACAATTTCTAATTCTTTCTTTTGCTCTTTGCTTAATTGTAAGTCATTAACAATAAGAGCTTGTTTCATCAAAACTTCGTATTTGTATTTATCTGAACCAGTATTGTGACAGTACAAATACAAATCTGAATCAAAGCTTTCTGCAAACGCAAAGCCTGTTGTGAATAATAAAACTAATGTTGTTAAAATAAATTTTTTCATAAGAGAATTATCTAATAAATTTTTTAACAATTCAAGCTAAATATAAAAAATGTGATAAAATTATACAATGGAAGAATTGCATTTAAGAAATTACGCACATTTAGGTGATGCGGTTTGGGAATTGAAAATCAGAGAACAAACAATTTACCAAACACAGAATACAAAAGAGTTGCATAAACTTACGACAAGCAAAGTTAATGCGACATATCAAGCAAATTTGCTAAGACTAATTGAGCCTCATTTGAACGAGGAAGAGTTAGATTTGATTAGAAGAGCAAGAAATTTGCAGGTGCCAATTTCTCGTCGTGCAATTCAAACAGATTATCGTCAAGCTACTGCATTTGAGGTTTTGATTGGTTATCTATACATAAACAATAAAGAAAGATTAAATGAAATTTATTCTATAGAAGGTGTTTTATGATAAAACGTGCATTTTTATTGATTTGTGCTTTATTAATAGGTTTGAATGCTTTTTGTGCAACTGCATACAAAGATCCTGCGAAAATAAAAGCTGAAAACGGTAACAAACAATTTGCAAGTTATCAGATTTCTAAAATCAACGGTAAATACGGTGTATACGATGCTACGGAAGAAAAGCACGTTATTCAACCTCAATATGATTCAATGAAATTTGTAAAAGATGAAGGCGCATTAGTTTCTAAAAATGGCAAATACGGTTTTATAGATTTTGATAATAATGTGAAAGTCCCTTTCAAGTACGATTTTTTGTATTATCTGTATGATAATCGTTTGGGTGCTGTGCAAAACCGAAAATATGGTGTTTTAGATTACACTGGAAAAACTATTATTCCTATTCAATACGAATATTTGTACAAGGTTAACAACAAGTATCTTGGTGTCATGCAAGGTGGAAAATGCGGTTTGATAACATATACAGGTCAACCTGCTCTTACTCCAAAATATGACCGTATTTATAAATTGAATAGCAATATTGATGCGATTTTAGATGCAAGAATAGGTTCAAAACACGGATTATTAAACAATAATGCGCAGGAAGTTGTTCCTGTAAAATATGACAAAATCAGAAGAATTGATTCAAGTTTATACGAATTAAAAAATGGTGAAAAATACGGCTTTGCTTATTTACCAACAAAAACAATTGTCGAACCAAAGTATGATAGAGTTTATAGGTTTTCTCAAACTGCTGTAAAAGTTAGAAAATTTGACAAATTCGGACTTTTATCAAATCAAGGTAACGTAATTGTTGAACCAAATTGTTTATCAATACAAAGGGTGAATGATTTTTTAATTGGAGTTAAGCGTTATGATAAATGGGCGATAGTAGATTTTTCTGGCAAACAAATTACGCAACCGGTTTATTCTTCACTATCAGATATTTTAAAAGAAGGTTGGAGAGCTGAAGACTTCGCTGATAAAGAAAAAGAAGCAGAAGATGCAAGGCTTCCAAAAGTAGAATAAAGAGGATAAATAATGATAAAAAAACTTTTTATAACAATGTTAGTATTATGTACGGTTTTAGTTCAGTCTTCTGAAGCTCGTGCTCCAAAAGTTAAGAAAATAACTGTATGCAAACCTGTTTATACTGTTAAATCTGAATTAAATCAAGGTGCACAAATAGTTAAATGTGATAAGTTATACGGAATAAAAAATTCTTTTTCTTATCCTGTGGTTGCACCAAGATATGCTAAAATGATTAATATTGATGACAATTATGTAAAAGTTAGCATTGGTAAAAATCAATGGGGCATTCTTACTTATTTAGGAAGACCTGTTGTAAAACCAATTTATAAAGATGTTGCAATTACAAGAATTCAATTGGGTTCAGAAGATGCCGATTACTTATTTTTCGGTAAAAAAGATAAAACTTGGTACTTCTTGAACGAAGGAAAAGAAATTCCTGTTGCAAAATTAAAACGTGGTGAAAAATTTGAACCTATATTTGCTACAACTTTACACAAAATTCCTCACAAGGTAATAATTGACGGTAACAAATACAGATTACTTATGGGTAAAGTTGATATGACAGATTTATTAGTTGGTACACCAATCAAGGTTCATGTTTCAGAAAAATTACCAAAGTGGGCTGATTTGAAAATTGCCGATTTAGCTTTGGTGTCAATTGTTCAAAAGAAATAAGAAAGTGTTAGAAAATGAAGAAAAAATTTCTTTTATTATTAATATGTTTTTTATTGGTTAATACAACGGCTTTTTCTGCTCAAGTTAGAAAAAGAACTGGTTATATGTCGTATTCTACTGAAAAAGATAAAATGGTTACGACTTATTATCTTGTAAATTCAAATGGAGCAAGGGTTTCTACTCAAGAATATGATTATTTGAGCGAAATTAATTCAAACTTGTTTATTGCAATGAATGACGGTAAATATGGTTTGATTGACGGTTATGGTAGAGGTCTTTTACCATTTGAATATCAAGAAATCAAAAGTTTGAAATATGGCGTTATCAAGGTTAAACAAGATAATAAATACGGCTTAATGACATTTTCTGGAAGTGTAATTTTACCTATTTCATATTCATATCTTGAAAAAATTGATGATAGACTTTTAAAATTCAGTTCTGGTGGTGGCGCTGAATCATTACCAAATACTGCTGCGCCTAAAGTTTCTGCAAACATTGGTTTGATGGATTATAGAGGCAATGTTATTGCTAGTGAACAATACGTATCTGTTGATAAAATCAATAATTATTTGTTAAGAGTTAGAGTTTCTGCGAGCGCTAATGGTGGTGATCCTAATATTCCAAATCCTACTGGTGCTCAAAATAGTAATAGCAAATACGGTATTATTGATTATAACGGCAGAACTGTTTTATCTCCTCAATATGACTATATTTCAAAGGTTAATAATACAATTTTGAGATTGAAAAAGGGTAATAGTTGGGGTAGAGCCGAATATTATAACGGCAACATTATTAATGTAATGTTTGATTATCAATCATATTGGTAAAACTTTTTTGTTAGTGATATAAATATATTACTGACAAAGGGGTAGAAATATGAAAAAGATAATATTAACATTGATGTGTTTGTTGTTTGCAAACAGTGTTTTTGCGCACGAAGTTCAAAACCTTTCTGCAGATGAGGCAATGAAGATTTTAAAAACAGGTAATGAGCATTTTAGAACAATGCACTTGAACCACCCTCATCAAACTAAAAGTTCAAGAGATGCGCTAGTTAAAGGTCAACACCCATTCGTTGCAATTTTAACTTGTTCTGATTCAAGAGTTCCTGCTGAAATCATTTTTGACCAAGGGTTGGGTGATATCTTTGAAATAAGAAATGCCGGAAATGTTTTAGATGACCACGTTATCGGTAGTGTTGAATATGCAGTAGTGCATTTAGGCGTAAAACTTGTTATTGTTATGGGACACGAAGATTGTGGCGCTGTAACTGCTACTGTTAATAATGTTGATGAAACAAAATATATTAATAGTTTGATTAAATCAATTAAGCCGGCTTTGAAACAGTATGAAAAAGAACACCAATGCGGTTGCAAGCTTACAAATGTTATCAAAAATAATGCAGTTATTAATGCCGATAAATTAACTGAAAAAGACGGCTTATTAAAAGATTATGTACAAAATAAAGGTTTGAAGATTGTTCCTGCTTATTATCATTTAGAGTCAGGTGAAGTGGAGTTTTTGAAATAGATGAAAAATGTCGCTTTAATTCTTGCATCTGGAAGTGGGGAACGCTTTGGACATAATATTCCTAAACAGTTTTACGAATTAAATGGTAAAACAATTTTGGAGTACTCAATTGAGGCTTTTGAAAATCACGAGAAAATCGATGAAATTATTCTTGTTACAAATCCAAAGTTTAGAGATTTGGCAGAAGAAATTTTAAAGAAAAATAATTATAAAAAAGTTTCTAAACTTTTAAATGGTGGCAAAACAAGGGTTGAAAGTTCTTTTATCGGTACAAGCGAGGTTGAGGACGGTGTTAATGTCTTAATCCATGATGCGGTGAGACCTTTTGTCGATAAAGATATTATTGATAGAAATATTGAAGCTCTTGAAAAGTACAATGCAGTTGGAACTGCGATAAAATCTTCTGATACAATTATTCAAATTGATGAAAATGGTTTTGTTACTCAAATTCCAAATAGGACATTTTTAAGAAGAGTTCAAACTCCTCAATCTTTCAAGTCTGAATTGATTAAAAAGGCTCATAAACTTGCACTAGAAGATTCTTCTGCTAGTTTTACTGATGATTGCGGATTGGTCGTGAAGTATAATTTGGATAAAATATTTATTGTGGAAGGTAGCGAAAATAATATTAAAATTACAACGCCAGAAGATTTGAATGTTGTAAAAAATATTTTGGAAAATTTCTGATGTTCAAAAAGTTTGATTTTACACTATACAACATACTTTCAAATGTGAAAAGACGTGATACAATTGCAATTTACGGTACGTCTAAAGAAGCGTTGGAAATTAAAAAATATATTTATGAAAAAAGAAAAGACGTAAAGATAGCTTTTTTTGTTGAATATCAAGTAGGCGAAAAGCAATACCAAGATGGAATTAAGATTATTGATTTTAAAACTTTTATAAAAGAAAAAGACAAAGTTGATTGCATTATTATTGCAAAAAGAGATAATTTTTACGCTATGACACAACTTTTTGCAAAATCTAATATTAATTTTGTAGAGGTTTCAGAGAAGGATTTGCAAACTTTAGGATATCTTCATTTTGAAGATTTGAAGGATATGTTTGAAGAAGATGAGGATAGAGAACGCTTTGAGGTTATCTTTATTTCGTCACTTTTGCAGGATAAAAACTATTACTATCGCTATATTGAAGAACACAAACCAAGCCTTAAAAATAACGAATATACTGAATTTTTGATGAAAAATAAGATTAAAACAATTGTAGATACTGGAGAAAACAATGGTTATAATAGTATGGTTTTTCAAAATGAAATAAAAGGTGTCGAAAAGATTTATTGTTTTGATGCTTTGCACGACTATGTTTCAAATGGACTTATTCTCCCACGAAAAGCTAAAGAGCTTACGTTTTATAAAATTATTCAATTTTCAGAAAAAGTCGAAATGGTTGGACGAATTTTGTGGGATTGCGAAAATGCAAAAGTCTTCTTGAGAAAAGGCTTGAAGACAACAACATTGGATATTTTTAGAACAATTAATAAAAGAAAAATCGATTTTATAAAATTTGATATTGATGCTCTAGAATTGAATGTGTTGAAGGGTTGCGTTAGAACAATCAAAAAAGATAGACCTCAACTTGCCTTTAGAATTTTTGAAATGCCAGCGAGAGATTATACAGAAATAATGCTATTCTTGAAAAATATTTTACGCAATTATACCTACAAAGTTGGATACTACGACGAAAAGAAAATCGAAAGTTTTCTTTATTGTATTCCAAATGAATTGTATTATTAAGGCATAAAATGGCTAGAACCCTTTATTCATGAGGGTTGCTACCTCCCCCATTTTTACTTTTAATTTTGTTTATTACAAAATCTATTGCACCACGATTTTGTTCAAAAGCTTTTTGGCAGTTTTGACAAACTCTATTGTAATATTCATTATCTTCTAATAATTTGAAAATTTCAGCCTCAAATTCTTCTGGAGTCTTTACAACTTTACCAGCATTAAATGTTGTCAATGCTGAATAAATGCCTCTAAAGTTAGAGATTGTTGGACCTGAAATTACTGGCTTGTTGTAAATTGATGCTTCAAGTGGGTTGTGTCCGCCTGTTTTGTTAAAGCTTCCACCTAAAAATGCTATATCGCAGAAATAGTAAAGCTTTGCAAGTTTTCCTATTACATCAAGGATTATGATGTCGCAATTTTCAAAGTTTGTATTTTTTGAATAATAATCGTACTTATAACCTGTTTTTTCAACCAATGCAGTAACTTCGTCTAGACGAGTTAAGTGTCTAGGTGCTAATAATAACTTAAACTCTGGGTGATTTTTATGTACTTTATCAAAGGCTTGTAAAACAATTTCGTCTTCGCCTTTGTGAGTACTTCCGGCAATCATAATTCTGCTATTGCCTTTTTCTATTAGTGTTTCTTCTGGGATTTTACCTTCAATATCAAATTTCAAGTTGCCCATAACTTCACAAGTTTCTGGACTTGCGCCCATTTTGATAAATTTTTGTCTATCCATTTCTGATTGAGTAAGAATTTTTGTATATGTTTTATCAAAAATTGCACCAAAGAAAAGAGACATATGTTTATAGTATTTGAATGAGTGGTCAGAAATTCTACCATTAATGATGAACAGTGGAATATTTTTTCTGCTTACCATATATGAAAAATTAGGCCAAATTTCAGTTTCCGCAATAATAACTGCATCTGGGTGAGTTTTCTTTAAGAAAGCATTAATAAAGGGTGGAAAATCTGGCGGAAAATATAAAACTTGTTCTGCAATATCTTTAAATTTGTTTTCTGCAAGTTCTTTACCAGTGTTTGTTCCTGCTGTAACAATGATTTTGTGGTCTGGTAATTCAACGTGTGCACGTTTAACTAAATCTTCAATCGCAATAATTTCACCAACTGAAACGCCGTGAAACATTATTGTTTTACCTTCGATTACAGGTAATTTATATATTTTTAAAAAGCCCATTAATCTTGTAATTAAATCGTGTCTGAATAGACCCGCAATAAGATATACTGGTATAATTATAACTGTAAAAAATATGATTGATAAAAAGTAATATATAAGCATAAATGTATTATACTCAAAATTTTATTTTTATGCAAAAATAGATATATAAAACGGACGTTTATTTAAGGAGATTTTTATGAAAGATAAATTATTTTTGATGATTCCTGGTCCTACACCTGTTCCAGAAACAGTGTTGTTGGCTATGGCAAAACACCCAATCGGACATAGAAGTGGCGAATTTGAAGCTATTTTGAAATATTGTTATGAAGGCTTGAAAGAAATTTTTCAAACAAAAAATGACGTATTTATTTACGCATCAAGCGGTACTGGCGCAATGGAAGCAGCTTTATCAAATCTTGTAAATGAAGGTGACAAAGTTCTTTCTCTTGTAATCGGTAACTTTGGTAATAGATGGGCAAAAATTGCTAAATCTTTAGGTGCTAATGTTCAAACTATTGAAAAAGCTTATGGTGAAACTGTTAGCCCAGAAGAATTGAAAGCAGTTCTAGATGCTGATACAAACAAAGAAATTAAAATTGTTACAATGACTCACTCTGAAACTTCAACTGGTGCTAAAAATGATATTCAAGCATTATGCAAATTAGTTCAAGAACACGGTGCATTATCAGTAGTTGATGGTGTAACATCTGTTTCTGCAATGGACGTTAAAATGGACGAATGGGGCATTGATGTTTTAGTTTCAGGTTCTCAAAAAGGTTTTATGATTCCTCCAGGGTTAGCATTTTTAGCTGCATCAGATAAAGCTTATGCTGTTTATGAACAATGCAAACACCCAAGTTTCTACTTTGACTGGGCAGCTCATAGAAAAGCTGTAAGAGGTAATACAACACCTTACACAGCAGCAGTAAACTTAATCTTTGCATTAAAAGCTGCAATCGAAATGATTAAAGAAGAAGGTATTCAAAATATCTTTGCAAGACACAAAAAACACGCACTTGCACTTCGTTCAGCAATTAGAGCTATCGGTTTAAAACTATTTGTAGAAGACGATAATAAAGTAAGCTACTCAATTACTTCAATCTTACCTCCAGAAGGAGTATCTGTTCCAGATATCAGAAGTGGTTTGAAAAATGATTACGACATCGTTGTTGCAAATGGTCAAAATGACTTGAAAGATAAAATCTTTAGAATGGGTACTTTAGGCTTCGTATCTGATAGAGATGTTTTAACAGCAATCGCATCTCTAGAAGCTGTATTATACAAACTTGGTTACAAATTTGAACTTGGTTCAGGTGTAAAAGCTGCTATCGAAGCTATGAAATAGAAATTATAAAAAAAAGAGGCGAAGCCGAAGGCTTCGCCTCTTTTTTTTATGTAATTTTTATACCAAGTGCATTCTATCAAAGATGCCTTTTCTTTGAACCCAGATTTCCATTTCCATTTCATTTCCAAGTTCAATCATTGCATTTTTAATTTCTTTAAAAGAATAGCTTGATGAACCGATATTACCTAAAAGAAACATAACAAAATGACCTTGCATAAGTGTTTGTTTCATATCTTCGATATTAACTTCGTATTTTGCTAAAACTGTTGTAACTTTTGCAACAATACCTACTTTGTCAGTTCCTGATACTGTTACGATAATTCTATCTTCGTCCATTTTTACCTCATTTGTATTAAACTGTAAATTATGATAGTATTATCTTATCACACAAAAGGAGTTTTATGAAACTTTTAATAGTCGACGATAACGAAACAAATTTAAAAATTTTCAGTATGATACTTTCTTTAGACGGATATGAGATAAAAACTCTATCTTCTGCTGAGGAAATTTCTTCAAAGTTGAATTCTGATGTAGATTTAATTCTTTTATCAAACAAGTTTGAAAAAGAATGTGAAAACTTGTCAGAGAAAAAAGTTGTTGTAATGACTACAAACCCTAGCGTTGATGAAGTTGTAAGATTTTATTCAGAAGGAATTAAAGATTACATAATTCTTCCTGCAAGTGCTGATGTTATCAGAAAAAAAGTTGATGAAGCGTTGAATAAAGAAAAAACTTTAGAAGATATTTTATCATCATTCAGACATGTGCAAGTAAAAGACAATGGTTCTTACAAGCATTTAGAAAGAATGAAAGCTTATGCAAGAACATTGGCGACAGAATTAAAAGAAAATAATAAACACTTAAAAATTGATGATGAGTTTATTAAAAATTTAGAATTAGCAAGTATTTTGCACGATATCGGTAAGACTCAAATTTCTGACAAGATTTTGCAAAAACCTGCTAAATTAACAGAAGAAGAATTTTTAAACGTTAAAAAACACTCTTCTTTGGGTTATAAGATGTTAGAAAAACTAAAAAATACACCATTTATTCAAATGGCTAAAGATATCGTATTATCTCACCACGAAAGATATGATGGAACAGGTTATCCAAACCAAAAAGCTGGTGAAGAAATTCCATTGAGTGCTAGAATTGTTGCACTTTGCGACGTTTATGATGCGTTAAGAGAAACAAGAGTTTATAAAGAAAACTTTTCTCACGAAAAGAGCGTAGAAATCATTAAAGGCTCTAGTACAAAACAATTTGACCCTGTTATTATTGAAGCTTTTGAAAAAGTTCACAATAAATTTGATGAAATTTTCAATAAATTAAATTTGAGAAAATAAATGTCATAGCGCATTTATTATTGTTTGAATATATTTTAGCGTGCAAGCTTTTGACGTGTTGTTTTTTATCGTGAAATAAGCCTGTTCTGCGATTTTGTTTAAGTCCTCTTTATTGTATGAAATAATTTTTTCTAAAGTGTTTTTAATATCTTTTACTGTTGGTTTTGTTAAAAACCCGTTTTCTTCATCTTTGATTATTCTAGAAATTCCGTCGTTTGCTGTTCCGACTGTAATACAACCACTTGCTAATGCCTCAATGTAGACTAGACCTAGTGTTTCGTTGACAGAAGGAAGTATAAAAATGTCAGAATTTCGCATTTCTTCTAAAACTTTTTCTTTTTCTAGATGACCTTTAAAAATAACATTTTTATCTGTTTTTTCTAAGGATTTTCTTTCTTCGCCGTCGCCAATGATAGTTAATTCAATGTTTTCAAAACTTTTACAGGCATGTATAAGTTTATCGATATTTTTACGCTTGATAAGGTTTGCGACAGAAAGAACTTTTATTTTTTCGCCAAATTTTGGCTCTCTTTTGATAATCAAATTTTCGTCTATTCCAGAATTAATAACTACTGTTTTTGTTTTAAATTCTGGATAAAGTTTTAAAAGTTTTTCTTCAATATGAGGAGAGCGACAAACAAGTTTTTCCGCTCTTCTAAAAGATTTCAAAAGTTTTTGTTTAAAATAAATTGAGTAAATTGGTTCAGTTAAAACTTTTAAATCTGATATGTGAATCCCGCAAATTAGTTTACCTTTAAATTTGTCTGCAAAGATGTTTCCAGACGGCATGTGCGAAACTATTATGTCGTATTTTTCGATATATGGTATTTTTTTCTTAACGTCAAACCAAAAAGGTGTTAGATAGTTTGCGTTGAAAGCGTTGTTGATATAACCTGTTTTGAAAAACTTCTTCTTTCTAATGTAAGAATTTAATAAAAAATTAGGACGAATAACTTGAACATTGTGTCCTAAGTTTCTGAAATTTTCGACAAAATCCTTCAGGGCAGAAGAAGTGTTGTCTTCTTTTGATAAGGGATAAAGGTCTGTCAAAAATAAAATATTCATAAATTCAGTATATCATATTTTCTTTGTTTTAAGTATAATTAAAGTAATGTTTGGAAAGAATAAAAAACTATCAATTGCATTTTATTGGCACTTACACCAACCGTATTACAAATTGAATACGCAAGGTGATTATCTTATGCCTTGGGTAAGACTTCATGCGGTGAAGGATTATCTTGATATGTTGTTGATAATGAAAAAATTCCCTAAGTTAAAATTGAATTTTAACTTATCACCTGTTTTGGTTGATGCAATTTTGGATTATGCGGAAAACGGCTCTGAAGATGTTCATTCTAAGTTGACAAAAACTCCAGTTAATGAATTAACAGATGATGATAAACGTTTTATTTTAAATAACTTTTTTGACGTAAATTACAATTCAATGGTGCTTCATCACCCTAATTATAATGAATTGTATGAAAAACGAGTCGCAATGGACTATCCAGATATAGAAGCTTTTTCTGATGAAGAATATGGCGATATTATGGCATGGTTCAATATTGCATGGTTTGATTCAATGTATGCGGAAATGTTCCCTGATTTGGCTCAATTGGTGTCAAAGGGTAAAGGGTTTACATTAGAGGATAGAATTGAAATTCTTAATTATATGAAGAAAATCATGAAAATGATTATTCCTACATACAAAGAATATATGGAAAAAGGTAGAATTGAAATTACTACAAGTCCTTATTACCATACAATTTTGCCAATCTTAGTTGACATAAAATGTGCAAGTAGAAACATTCCTAACCCAGAAGCTTTGCCACAAAACTTGAAAATGGCTAAAGATGCAATGCTTCAAATGAAAATGGCTTTGGATAGAATGGAAGAAGTTTTTGGTCGTAGACCTAAAGGTGTTTGGCCTCCAGAACACTGTTTGAGTGCCAAAACTCTTGATATGCTTAATGAATTGGGCGTTGAATGGACTATTACTGACGAAGGTATTTTGGCAAACTCTATTAACTTTGAATTTGTTAGAGATTTTAAAGGTTATTTAGAAGATCCATATTACTTGCTAAAAACTTATGAATACAAGACAAAAAACAATTCTAAGATTGATTTGATTTTTAGAGATAGCTCTATTCCAAACTTGATTAACTTTGAATATCCTCACGTTGAGGCTGATAAGGCTGCAAATGATTTGTACGATAGATTGAAGGTTATACAAAGTAAAATCTTTACTTCTCCTGACGATAATCACTTGATTACGATTGCTTGCGACGGTGAAAACTGTTGGGAAAATTATGATTCAGACGGTAAAGACTTTTTGAATGAATTGTATTCTTTGTTAGAAAAAGATGACTCTTTAGAAACTGTTTTAATTTCTGATTATATTAAATCTGATGAAAACAAAAAAGATTTGCCAAAAATTTATTCAGGTTCTTGGATAAATAGAAACTTCCAACTTTGGATTGGTGAACCTACAAAAGATTTGGCGTGGACATATTTGAAATACGTCCATGATGATTTTACAAAGTTTGAAAATGAAAATCCAGACAATCCAAACCTTGAAAAAGCAAGAAGAGAAATGTTTATTTCTGAAAGCTCAGATTGGTTCTGGTGGTATGGTGAACCTAATAATTCTGGGCAAGACCACATTTTTGACTACTTGTTCAGAGAACATTTGAAAAATGTTTATAGAATTTTAGGCTTGGAAGTTCCGACTTCATTGCAAACTTCTTTGATAGTAAGTTCTGCTGAACAATACGACACAGCAGTTCCTGTAATGGATAGCCAAAACAAGATTGACGATGAATGGTTGAATGCTGGTTTTATTGATATTTTGGCTAAAAATGACGATGATATTCACTTATTTGAAAAAGTTAGATTTGGTTTTGACGAAGAGTATTTGTATTTGAGATTTATTCTTAACCACGAAACAAGAGAAAATAACTCACAAATGACTCAACAAATTTATCTGTATATGAGAAATTGTGATATAGATCAAGATTTGTCGCCTGTAAGACCTCTTGTTAAAGGTGATAATATTCCAACATTGTTTAAGGAAAAATTCCACAACGAAATTAGACTAACCTTCTCAAGCGGACTGTTAAGACCTTTACAATTTATAGAAGCATTGCCAGAAAACTTGTGGAAAGAAAAAGATTCTGAAAATATCAAAATATCTTATGATAATGTTATTGATATAAGCATACCTTTTGACACCATTGAAGTTAAACATGGCGAAATGTTAGAGTTCTTCTTCGTAACAGCAGATTATGATGTTATGGAAACATGCAATCCACCTTGCATTTTACTTACAATGATAAGACCTAAGAAATAATTTGTAAGTAAACAGTTCTTGTTCTAGCCTTGTTATCAAAGTCGATTAAAACAACTTGTTGATAAGTTCCTAATTGAAGAGCACCTTCGATTAAAGGAATAGAAATAGAGTTGCCAATGATAGAAGCACGAACGTGAGCATAACCGTTGCCGTCGTTCCAAGTTTCATCGTGAGCATATTCAATGTTCATTGGGGCAATTCTGTCTAAAGCTGCGGGTAAATCTGTTAACAAACCAGGTTCAAATTCGATTGTTGTTAAAGATGCTGTACTTCCGCCAACATAAGCTACTACTAACGCATCTTTAATAGAATGTTTGTACACATAATTTTGAACATTCTTTGTGATATCAACGATATCAGTAAAACCTTGTGTGTTAATGTTAAATTTTTCTGTAATAACTGTCATCTACATAAACTCCCATAATTCATATACACATTTTTTACCGAAGGAAAATAAATATCAATTGTAAAAAACAGAATTTAACACATAAGTTTACAATTAAAAATGATACATTTGAAGTATAGAATTAAAAAAATAAATATATATAATAAATATATTGCACATTTAGAATTAAAGGTAACAAGTGGACACCACTCATTTCTTTAAACGACGGTACTTACGTCAAGAAAGGGGTGATGCTTATGGCAACATTTATGACGCTAGCCGTTATGTATTACATAATAGCACTTTTGTTTAATAAACAAAAACTAGCGTTATTAGTTGCGATCATAACGCTAGTTTTATTAAGTTAAAACCTAGTGGTGTAAAATATTAGCTTTCGCTAATAGCCACTTGTTACTCTCATTATAACGTATTTTTTTATGGTGTGCAAGTGTTTAAAACTGTGAATAGTGAATAGTGATGTTTATCATAATTTTGTGTCATTCTGAAACATTAAATGGTGTAGTTTTAGTTTGTCTGGTATGTTCAGAATCTTATCAGCGTTGCGTTTCATAATTAATTTTTTACGTTTAATTTATGTGTTTGCCATGGGTAAGATGCTGAAACAAGTTCAGCATGACAGTTTCTGTAGTCAGCTTTACTAACCCGATTACAAATATTCACGCGCAATTAAAAGAACGGGCGAAGATAAAATCCTCGCCCGTTTATATTAGCGATAAGCTAATTTATGAAAGAAGTTATCTTTTATTATAGAAGTGTTATATCTTCTTGATAAGATAATGTGCTTCTAAGTTTTTTGATAAATTCGTGTGCTTGTTGTGGAGCTTTTTCCCAATCAA
>ERZ808278.947-NODE-947-length-14491-cov-6.155168_pt1 | contig 14491 bp, 13 predicted proteins | sample MGYA00521239_ERZ808278 | MGnify/ENA primary metagenome ERZ808278 (study PRJEB31516, sample SAMN03275600) | gut metagenome | biome: mammalia-associated habitat; material: feces | host: Papio cynocephalus | place: Kenya | collected 2012-07-17 ... | reverse complement strand
CACATATCCTTTTTATTAGTTATCTTGCTTACAAGTTATATATCGGCAACTTTTTGTGATAACTTTAGAGATTTGAAGTGTTATGTTAAGAACTTGTTACAATTACCATTTGAATTCGTCTGGAACTGGGTCGTAGCCACCTTCGTGAAGTGGGTGGCATTTAGAAATTCTTTTTATTCCTAGCCAAAGTCCTTTAATAAGCCCAAATTTAATAATGGCTTGTTTTGTATATTCAGAGCAAGTTGGCGCAAATCTACAGACTGGTGGTGTTAATCTCGAAATTTTTTGATAGATTTCTATCAAGAATAAAACAATTTTCTTCATTTATTAGCCTGTTACATATTGTTCTTGATTGTAGCTTTCGCCAATTGTATCAACTGCTTCAACCTTAATATCTGTAATCAATTCAGAGTATGAAATTACAACGATTGTTGGAATATGACGTTCAAGCAATTGGAACAGAGGTAATCTAATTCTAGGTGAACATAAGATTACTGGTTGTTTACCAATGTTTTGGTGAGCTGTCATAAGAGTTGTAGCTGTGCTTTCAATAAGCTCTTGTACTTGCATTGGGTTAAGCAAGAACATTGTACCAAGCTCTGTTCTTTGGCAACTGTCGTCTAATACCTTTTCCCAATCAGGTGAAAGTGTTAACGCATAAAGAACTTTATCCTCTTGAACGTTAGTCAAACAGATTTGTCTACCTAATGCTGCACGCAGACGTTCTGACAAGATATCCGGTTCTTTTGAAAATCTCGCATAGTCGCACAGACGTTCAAAGATGAAGATAATATCTTTGATAGAAACTTTTTCTCTAATCAAGTTTACAAAGATTTTTCTCAAATCACTTGTAGAAATGATTGTTGGAACCAAGTCGTTAACAAGAGTAGGGTCTTGTGAACGTACTAATTCCATTAATTTTAATACGTCAGTTTTTGTCATTACGTCATCAACGTGTTTTCTTGAAATTTCTTGTAAGTGAGTAACTACAACGTCTGTAGCATCAACGGCTGTAATAGCTTTAGTTGATTTTGCATCTTCTTCAGAAACCCAATAAGCTTGTGTTTGGTAAGTTGGGTCAACGCCAACGATTGCATCATCTGGAACAGATGATTTAACAGAATCCCATTGATCGGCAATAACCATATATTTACCAGGATATACAAAACCAGTCGCAACAGTGTTACCACGAATAGCAATTAAGTATTCGTTTGCTTCAAGCGCTGATGAGTCCATAATTCTGATGTTTGGTAAGATATAACCTAATTCGTCTGTAACTCTTTGTCTCAAGGCAGCAATCTTAGCAAGCAATTGACCTTCTTGGTCTGGGTCGGCAATTACAAGCAATCCAGCCCCAACTTGTAATGAAAGTACGTCAACACCAAGTCTTTCGTACATTCTGTTAGGGTTAACAAGGTCTTGCATGTTTTGTCTAACACTTTCCAATTGACCCAATTGTGATTGTACGTCTGCGTTAACAAGTACTGAGAACCCTGCTAATACAAGGATTATTGTAAATAGCAAGAATGGGAACCAAGGTAAACCTGTTACCGGACATGATAATGTAATTAAGAATAAGAAACCTGCAGAAAAGAATAAACTGTAAGGTTTGCTCATTAATTGTGCTGTTAAATCGGCACCTAATGAAGAGCTTGTTGCAGAAGCACGAGTCATTACGATACCGGCTGAGATTGACATCAATAGTGAAGGAACTTGTGAAGCCAAGCCATCACCGATTGTTAAGATAGTGTATTTTGAAACAGCGTCTGCAATTGGCATATTGTTCATTAAACAACCAACGCATAAACCGCCGACAATATTGATAATAGTGATGATAACGCCGGCGATTGTATCCCCTTTTACGAACTTCATGGAACCGTCCATAGAACCGAATAAACTTGATTCTCTTTGTAAGTCTTCACGACGTTTAACCGCTTCTTCTGGTGATATCAAGCCCGCATTGAAATCGGCATCGATTGTCATTTGTTTACCAGGCATCGCATCTAAGGCAAATCTGGCAGAAACTTCGGCGATACGTTCAGCACCCTTTGTGATTACCATGAATTGTACAACCGTAATGATTAAGAAAATTACGAAACCTACAACCATGTTACCACCGGTTACGAAATGACCGAACGCCGTTACAACTTCACCCGCATCACCTTTCGCCAAAATAAGACGTGTTGATGCAATTGAAAGTACCAGACGGAACATTGTACAAATCAAAATGATTGATGGAAATGCTGCCAATTCAAGTGGTTTTTGTACATAAAGGGCAATCATCAAAAGCACAATACCAATAGTCATATTGAAACTGATTGAAAAGTTGATAATCCAAGTAGGCATTTCAATCAACAGGATAAGTATTAACATTAATACAAAGCCTGCTAAAAATATTTCACTTATTGACTTTGACCCTGGTGCGCCCATTACATTCCCTTCAATGCTTCTTTTAGAATTTCAATTTGAGTTTCTAATCCTGCATCAATTATTCCGTTGTTTGTTACGAAAATACAGCCTCCTGATGAAACACTATCGTCTGCTACTACTGTTATTCTTGCTTCTGTTCCTTTCGCTGATAGTGCCTTTGGTAATTCTTCTCTAACAAGATCTGCTTCCATTGGATTTACCTTAATAGTGATTTTTGTTTCTTCTTTTGATAAATTCTCCATTACTTCAAGTATCATTGAAATTATTGATTCAGGATCTTGTTCTATTTCTTTTTTAATTATTTTTCTGGCAATATCAACAGCTATTTCTAAAATGTCAGGTGCGATGTATTCAAAAACTTCTTTTTTTGCAGAAACAAAATCTTGGATAGAATCTCTCAAATCTAGAATATCATTTCTAGCTTCTTCAAGTCCTGCTTTATAACCTTCTTTTGCAGCAGATTCTTTGATTTGGTCAGCTTCTTCTTGAGCTCTTGAAATAAGGTTTCTATCGTCAATTCTACGATAACCTCTACGTCTATCACCACGACGTCTTTCTTGTCTTTGTGTAAAATCAATCTTGTCAATGTCGAAAGCATCATTTTTAATCTCCTCTTGCGTTGGCAATGGAGATACCTCAATTTTTTGCTCTTGCACAGGTTGTTGCTGAACTTCCTCTACAACTACGACATTTTCTTCCGAAACAGGTTGCTGTACTTCTTGTACAACCTCCTTCTTTCGTGCTTGTTTTTTTATGATCATAAGTAGTTATATTATACACTACATTCAACGTGTTGGGCAACAATGTTTGCAATTCTGATTGGCATTTCGTAAAATTCCCCTTCGTATGCACATTGGATAAATTTTTTGACCATTGGTCGTTCTTTTTTCAACATCTCTTGTAGCTTGTGTGGGTTTTCGCAACCTTTGATTGCTTTTTCTATTCTTTCTGTTATCTTTGAAGGACTTAGTTGTTTTGGCTCTGGCAATTGTGTCTTGATTTCTTTTAAGAATTGAATTGATACATTTGGATCAAGTCTTGTTTCTAAGTCGTTCATTTGCATATATTGGCTTACAAGTTGTGCATCGTCAGGGCTGAACTTGTTCAAGATTGTATGAACTTTGTCTTGTGATAAAGTTTTTAAAATCAAAGCAACAGATGCAAGTTTTAAAATCTTGTTTTGGTTTCCTGTTTGTTGAGGAATTTGAGCTTGTGCCATTTGGTCTGGCGGTAATTGACCTTGCTCTTGAGCTTGTTGAGCAGCCATTTCTTGCGCTTGACGAGCTTTCTCTTCTTGTCTTGCTTCTTCTGCCTCTTGAACCATTGCATCAATGTTTGATTGATTTTGAGCAGCTTCTTTTAAGTTTTCGTCAATTATACCTTTTTGAGATAATTCATCAATTGCACCATCGAAGGCTTGTTTTACGTGATGTTCAATTAAGGCAAGCATTTGGTCTTGTGGAATATTGTTTTGGATTGTTTGTTTACCAATTTCAAAAATAGTAAACGCAACTTTTTGCAAAACACCGTCCCAATATTGTGAATCAATACCTGAACGAATCAAGTCTACAGACTTGTGGAATGACCATTCTGCAATGATTTGAGTAAGTAATACGGCTTGGTCAGCATTAAAGCCCATTTGTGGGTCATTTGAAATAGCTTCCCCTGCAAGCATTGAGAAGTTCAATAATGTTTGAACAATATATTTTTTTTGAAAATCGTCAAATTCAGCCGGAACAAGCTCTTTAGCTTGATCTGCTAACATTTGAGAAAATTGTTTATAATCGAACCCTTCTATTGCCATTATTCACTACCTACTACCTTTTATCTGATTATGAGTTGACGAGTGTTTAGCTCGTCAACTCTTTTAAATTTCTATTATCTTTGTTCTATCCAACTTTTGATTTTTTCGCCAGCTTCGTCGTCATCAATCGCTTCTAAATCTGAACGTAATTCATTGATTGCATCTGTCATTGCATAAGGTGGTGGTGCTGGAATATATTCTCTTTGTTGTTGTTCCAACAAGCCTTGTGCAAGTTGTGTTTGCTTTTCTATCAATTCAGAAGCTTTTAAGCTTACGTCTTGAAGTTGTCTATCTTGAGTGTCTGTTCTGTTTTTCAACATTTCCATTTCTCTAGCTTGTTCTTCTTGAGCTTTTTTCATTTTGCCGTGAACAAAGAAGAAGCCACCGATTAAACCGCCAATTACAAGAACGATTGTTATCCACCATGGGTTACCTGTTTCGTCTGGTTTTGGTAAGTTTACAGGTCTGTCTGATGCTAAGTATGGTTCTGTTGAATCTGAGAATGCAATTGTTACGCTTTCTGGTTTAACTTTTGGACTTGCTGCGCTTGCAATCAATTCTTTCAATTCTTCAATTGTTGTATCTGTTGGTACAGAATTCTTTTCTAATGTAACTGCAACTGAGATTTCTTCAACCAAACCTGGTTTCATATATTCATTCAATTGAGTTTTGCTTACACCGTATTGTCTTTCTGCTGCTGTACGAGCGTAACTTCTGTTTTGTGAAGAACTACCTTCGCCACCAACAACACCTGTTGGAATGTTGTTTGGTAAGTATACGCTAACTGGACCAGCTGGACCTGTTGCAGAACCTTGTGAACGGTCTCCCAAACCTTCTGTAAATACTTGCTCTGTAATCGCAGTTTTTTCATTAGGTTTATATGTGATTGAATATTTTTCTGCAGGTGCTTGGCGTAAGAACGTACTTACTGTTGCAACATAGTTGCCTTTACCAATTAATCTGTCTAATTGTGCATTAACTTTTTGTTGCATGTATTTATCGTTTTCTTCAATACGTTCAAGCATTTCATCTTCTGCATTCATAATGCTTGTATAAACGTTACCGTTTGTATCTGTGATTGAAATGTTATCTGCTGTTAACCCTGCAACACTTCCTAAAAGCAAGTTTGAAATAGCTTTTACCTTGATGTGGTCTAATTTTGAACCAGAAGGAATTGTAATTTGTACTGTTGCAGTAATTGGTTTTTGCATATTTGCAAACATTGATTGTTCTGGAATAGAAATGAATACAGATGCGTTTTCAATTGGTGGGATTTTTCTGATTAATCTTGATAACTCACCATTGATTGCTCTTGATAATCTAATTCTCTTATCTTCTTTTGTTGATGTGAAATCACCTTTATCAAAGATCTCCAAACCAACGTTTTGATCCATTAAACCACTTTTAACAATAGCTAAAAGTGCTCTATCTCTTTGTGTTTGAGTATAATTATCTAAATAGATTGTAGATTTTGTACCGTCAATCTTTCTCTTTGCGTTGATACCTTCTCTTGCAAGTAAAGCTTGAATTTCGATTGCTTTACCAAGATTGTCAGTAGTTAATAAATCTAAGTCTTCTTTTATAACCTTTTCTTCAACTGGTTTTGCACCACCGCTATTATTGTTTGCTGATGATACGACCCCAATTGTTAAAGCCAAAGTTAGGACAAGTACTATTGCCCCAATAATCCCGTATAATAAAGGTTTGTTTGCTAAAATTTTGTTAAAATCCATAATCCCCTGCTGAGTTTTTTAAAATAATATTATTTATATATTTATATTCTATACTTGAATTTGAGAAATTTTATCATACGCTTGAATGACTTTTGTTACAGCAGTTGTTGCAACAGAAATACTTAATTCAGCCTGAGACATTGCTGTCATTACATCGTGAACATCTACGCCATTTCTACCAGCTACTAAATCACTCAATAATTTATCTGGTGCGTTCATCTGGTCGTTTAAATTATTTGATACTTCTGTTAAAAAATCTTTGAATTGCGGTTTATCAACACCTTCAAGTTGGTTAGTTTTTGGAATAGCAAATTCCCCAATGCTCTTTGAAAACATTGATTTGCTAATACCTGTACTTAATTGAATTTGTGAATTATACATGCTTTACCGCCTTTGTAGTATTTATTTCGGCAATAAAATCTTTTTATTTACCGATTTTTATAAATATCCTCTGTTTATATGAATAATGAAAATTTTTGAAAAATCATATCGAATATTACAAAAGTTAATAATGTTAAGAATTGTAAATATAAATTTATTTTCCATGAATGCCAATTCTATTGACTTTTAGCTCTAAATGGTCTGAAATCCATGTCTGGCATGAGTTTTAAGGCTAAAGTTTAAATTCAAATGTGTCGATAAGTAGTTTGTTAGGGTAAACAAAATAAAAAGTATAGGAAAAAGGAGTACACAAAATGGGTATCGCAGCAAACCAAGCACGTCTTATGACTTTGACTGCAAGACAAAATGATTTAGAGTTAAAAGCTCAACAAATCTCTGCAATCAAAATGAGATTATCTCAAACATCTTCAACAACAGCTACAAATTATGCTAACGCGTTGAACAATTATTCAAAAATGAATTCTGCACAACAAATGGCAGAAAAATATAAAGCTTCTGATAAAGCTGATGGAACAGTAACTCACTTCGTAGTTAACAGTGATGGTTCTTTCTCTGTATCAGATAAAGGTACTGCTACACCAGATACATTATTAAATGCAGTAGCTGCAGCAATCGGCGCAACTGGTACATATACAACAGCAAATGATTATTTAAGTATTCAACAAGGCGTATACAATACTGAGACTGATAGAATATCTGCTCAAGAAAAAGTTTATGATATGGAATTAACTCAAGTTAATACAGAACACGACGCTATTAAAACTGAATATGACGCTATTAAGACATTAATTGGCGATAACGTAGAAAAATCATTCAACGTATTCGGTTAATAAATAGCTAAAAATTGCAAATAGTTCCTAGAGTTTAAAGATACCCGTACCTATCCTATACTTTCCTAACAACCTAACCCAATCCTAACCTATACTTTAAACCTAACAATCAAAACTCTAAAACGAAAACAATTTAAAGAAAATTTTAAACCCTTATTCCTTCCCTTCCTAACAAAAACTAACAAACAAAAAAGATATGCTCTAAAGCATATCTTTTTTTTATAAATATATTATTAATTATATATTAATAACCGCCATTATTATTTAAAACATCTTGAGCTTCGCTATTCATTTCGTTTCTACCTTGATTTACTGCTTGAATAGTTTTTACTGTTCTTTCATTTTGCATTCCGCCAGTAAATGTTGTATTAATTTTATCCCAATTTGCATACATAAAATATCCTGCAACTGCAATAATTGCAACTATAATAACTTGTTTCATCTTTTACCTCTTTCTTTTAAACTAAATCTTTTGCCATATAAGAACTTCTTACAAGCGGACCTATTTGAAAATGTTTAAATCCAACTTTTTTAGCAAGTTCTTTTATTTGTTCAAACTCTTCTAATGTGTAATATTTATCTACCTCTATATGTTTTTTAGAAGGTTGAATATACTGTCCAACTGTCAAAATATCACAGCCGACATTTTTTAAATCTTTGAAAGTTTCTTCAATTTCATCAAAAGTTTCACCAAGCCCAACCATAAGTCCTGATTTTGTTTTGATATTGCTATTATCTTTAACGTATTTTAAAACCTCTAAAGATGTTTGGTAATTACCTTTTGGTCTTGCCTTTTTGAAAACTTGTTTTGTTGTTTCAATATTGTGATTGAAAACTTCCGGCATGGCTTTAATAATTACATCAAGCGAATTCTTATTACCATTAAAATCAGGAGTCAAAATTTCAATCTTTGTTTCTGGTGAAATTTTTCTTATTTCTTTAATTGTTCTAGCAAAATGTTCTGCGCCACCGTCTTTGATATCATCACGAGTAACAGAAGTTATTACTGCATATTTTAGCCCAAGTTCTTTTATTGCATTTGCAACTTCTTTTGGTTCATTTTCGTTTAAAGGTTCTGGAACTCCGCCAGAAATATTACAATATCTGCAATTTCTTGTACAAATATTTCCCATAATCAAAAATGTTGCAGTTTGTTTTGTGTAACACTCGTTCTTATTTGGGCAACGAGCGTTTTCGCAAACAGTATTCAAACAGTGATTTTTTAAAATATTTCTCACTGTTTTTGTAGTTTCTGTATTAATTATTGGTCTTTTTAAATAATCTGGAAGTCTTTTCATTACAATCTCAAAATACTTTCATAAACAGCTTCTGAATAAGTTGGGTGTGCAAAGCAAACCTTCTTTAAGTCAGAAACTTTGATATTATTTTGCATAGCAACTGCAAATTCATGAATTAATGCAGAAGCTTCTTTTCCAATAATATGTGCGCCTATAACGTAATCTTGATAAGTTAAAACTTTAACAAAACCGTCTGTGGCATTATCGCAATAAGCTTTACCTAATGCTGTCAATGGATAAACAACTTTTTCATAGCTACCATTTGGTAAATCTTGTTCATTAGCTCCAATCCAAGCTATTTCTGGTGTTCCATAAACAACGCTAGGTATAAATACATTATCAAATACGATATCTGATAAAAGTGCTCTTGCTTGGTACATAGCAAAAGTAGCAAGCATTATAGAACCATATGCATCACCTAAGTATGTAATTTTTGCATCAGTATTTAAGCGTGTTACATTTCTACCTGCGGCTACTAAAATATAATCTGGTTCTAATATTTCGCCATTAGATAGTTTAGCTTGTTTATCTTTAATTTCTTCAATTGTTGTTGAAGTATAAAATTTAATACCTTGTTGTTTAAATATTCTTTCTAATCTTTTAGATACTTCCATATCAGCAGGTGGAAGAAGTCTATGAGTTTTTTCAATTAAAGTAACTTCTGCGCCCATACATTTAAAAATTCTTGCCCATTCAATGCCTTCTGCGCCGGCACCTACAATGGCAACGTTTTTAGGAATTTCTGTAATTTTAAATAAATCATCAGAATCTACAATGAATTTATGGTCAAATTCAAGACCTTTTAGTTCTTTTGGTGTTGAACCTGTCGCTGCAATAATTTTTGTGCAATTGTATTTTTTGCCGTCTGCTTCAATTGTTTTTGCGTCAAGAACTTTAGCTTCAGCATTAACATAAGTTATCTTATTAGCTTTTATCCCTTGTTCAATACCTTTTCTCAAAGTTTCTATAACTTTATCTTTTCTTTCCATGATTTTAGAAAGGTTTAATTTTATATCAGAGGTCTCAATACCAATATTTTCAGCATTTTTAACCTCATTATACAATTCAACAGAATGAAGAATTGTTTTTGTAGGAATGCAACCTCGATTTAGGCAAACTCCGCCAAGTTCGTCTTTTTCAAATAATATAACTGAAAAACCTTGTTTGGCTGCAATAAAGGCTGCTGTATGCCCTGCTGGACCTGAGCCAATTATACCGTAGTCAAATGTTTGTTCTTCCATTTTGTACTCCTATCTTGTGTAAATTCGAGGTAATCTTACTTTTAATCGGCAAGTTAATTCATAATTGATTGTGCCAAGTATATTTGCCCATTCATCAACCTTTATTCTATCGTCTAAAAGTGTTATGATTTCGCCAACTTCTGTCTCTACATTTGTTACGTCAAACATCATTTGATCCATTGTGATGTTGCCGATTTGACGAACTTTTTTATCGCCAATGTAGCCATAAATTTTGCCTGAAAGTCGTCTGTCTATTCCGTCTGCATATCCGATTGGAATTGTTGCAACTGTCATATCTCTATCCGCTACAAAATTGTATGAATAGCTTACGCCTTCGCCTTTTTTAACTTTATGGATATTTGAAATTCTTGCTTTTAGTCCCAAAATTTGTTTAACTTCAAACGGACTTTTTTTAGATTTAGGGAATGGTGAATCTAAACCGTAAATCATTCCTCCAAGTCTAATCATATTGCAAGTGCAATTGTAAGATAGAGCTCCAATACAGCTGAAAATATGAGTCAATAATCCGTCTGTATTTACGTTTGCTAAAATGTTTTCCCATTTATCAAGTTGAGCTTTTGTTCTCTCTTCGTTATCACTGTTTGCTAAATGTGAGAAAATACCTTGCAAATTGATATAATCTAATTTTTGAACCTTCTTGATAAATTCAACAGCTTCTTCTGCTCTGATACCAATTCTGTTCATACCTGTATCAACTTTAACGTGAGCTTTGATTGGTATACCTGTTCTTTCGTAAATTAATTTAGCAGCTTCAAGGTGTTCATCGTTAAATATAGAAATAGAAATATTATTTTGAATAGCACTTTCAAAAGCCCAAACTGGAGGTGCGCCAAGAACAAGGATGTCGCATTCTGCTCCAGCTGTTCTCAAATCCAATGCCTCATCAATTGATGCAACGCCAAGCATATCAATGTTACAAGATAAAATTGTAGGTAACATCATCGATACACCGTGTCCGTACGCATCAGCTTTTACTACCGCCAAAAGTTTTTTATCTTTTGGCAAATATTCTGTAAATTTCTTTATATTTTGAGTTAGGTAATCTAAATTTACCTCAACCCACGCATCTCTAAAAGTGCTTACTTGTGTTTGTCTCGCCTTAGTCATAAGTTGATTATATTTCATTTTTCAACTTTTAACAAATTGGTTAAGATTATTAATTTTATTCTTCTGTATTGTGTTGGCGAAAGACTTGCGCAACATTAAAAAATACGTTATAATATAAACACAACAAGTGGCAATTAGCGTAAGCTAAAATTTTACACCACTGGTTTTTACTTTATTAAAATGAGGCTAGCGCTACGACGCCAATCAAAAGCGCTAGTTTCTCTTTTTTGAAAAGAAGTGCTATTATATAAAATATAACGGCCAGCGTCTTGAAATTTGCCATAAGCATCACCCCTTTCTTGACGTGGTTACGTCGGTTTAAAGAAAAGGTGGTGTCCACTTGTTGCATTAAATTTTCAATGAACTAATGAGTTCATTATACATTTTAAATTCCTAAAATACATACAATAGTTATATGATTTATTCTTCTATTTTTAAATCTTTAACAAAGTATACGCTTAGCGCTGGTAAAATACTTGCGATAAGTAAGATTTGAAGTACGCCGAATTTTTGTGCGACAAATCCTAGTCCGCTTAAAATTCCACCAACAATACCCCAGCAGAAACCGTTTAAAAATCCACCGATAATGCTTTTGTATTGAGGTAATTCTTTTTGAGCAAGTACCATTGTAATTGGAGTTGCAAGCATTAGGACAAATGCCATTAGTACAAAATCAATTAAAGCCAAAATTGGCATTCTTGGTGTTGCGTATACAAAAATAAACATCATAACTGGCATCGCTAACATTGATAAATAAATAATGTTTCTTGTACCAATCATTTTTTCGAATTTTGGACTTAATAATGAACCAAATCCACCTGCAAGCATAAACCAAAATAGTGCCATACCAATGTAGAATGGGCTATATCCTGCATCTTTCCAGAAGAATGGTAAAAGAATAGCGCAACTGCTTGAAATAATAGCTTTCATTATTGCGATTAAGATTAATATTAATATTTGTTTGTTAGTTAAAATAGCTTTAAATACTTCAACGATATTTTTCTTTTCTGGTTGTTTATCGATATTAGAAATTTTAGGAACGCAAGCAAACATCATCATTACAAGTAAAATCCCAACGATTGATGTTACAGGCATTGCTTTAAGTCCTAAGAATTCCATTACAGCAGCAGAAATTGCAGGACCGAATGAATATCCGATTGAACCCATACTCAAGAAAAAACCCATGTTTCTTGTGAAATCATCTTTTGTAAATCTGATTACAAATCCGATACTTTGTGGGTGGAAAATGCTTACACCTAAGCTACCTAAAACAATGAATACTACAAGTACTGCAAGGTTTGGTGCGCAAGCTGTAAGTGGGAAAAATACAGAAGCTAATAATAAACCCCAAAAGATAAATAATCTTTTGAAAAAGCTATCGGCAAAAAAACCAAAGATAGGTTGAATTAATTGTGAAATTAATTGAGAAATACTCATGACAAGTGCTGCAACACCCATTGAAATTCCTAAGTTTGCTGCAATGAATGGCATAATCGGATTTAAAAATCCAGAGTATGTGTCTGTTGTAAAATGAGCCGCTGAAAGCCAACCTATTGTTTTATTTTCTTTGATTTTATTTACTAAATTTCCCATTTTATTTCTTTCTAGTTTTTATGGTGAGTAATACCTGTTGTAATCATTCCGATTTCGTATTTGTCGCAAGTTTTGATAACTTCTTTTTCGTTAAAAGAGCTACCAGCTTGAATAATAAGAGCAACTCTACCAGTCGTTGCAACGTGAATGCCGTCAACTGTGTCGATAACGCCGTCATAAGCCATTACAGAACCTTTTGTGTCGTCGCAAGCATAAGTCATTACCCAGTCGCAAGCATCTGCGAAGCTTGTTTGACCTTGCGCAATTGATAACATTTTGAAGTTTTTTGCAATAACAACGGCTTTTGATTTTGAGTGTTTTGCAATTTTGAATGCGAAAATTGCATCTTCAATTTCTTCTGAAGTTGGTTTTCTTTTAGTAACAACTTTAAATGTATCTTTGTTGAAATCGCCTCTATCAGCATCTTGTAAAAGAATGCCGAAAGGTGTGATTTTAACTTCTTCTCTCACAGAAATTTTAACTTCTTCAAGAGGAGTATTAATTTTAATAACCTTCATTTCTGGTTTTTTCTTTAGAATTTCTAAAGCTTCTTTGTCATAGCCGATTGCCATAACTAATTCAAAATCAGATAGATGAATTTTTTTAGCTGTTTCTGTATCAAGAATTTTTGAAAAACCAATACAAGAACCAAGAACGCTAACAGGGTTGCAATCAAAAGCTTTGTTGAAAGCGTCAGTTAGGCTTGTGCCAAGTGCTGCACCGCAAGGCATAGAGTTTTTAACCATAATTGTTGCGTTAACATCATAAAATTCACTCAAAATTTGAATTAATGTTGTCATATCTAATATATTTTTGTAAGATAATTCGCCACCATTTACTACTTCATAATCAATCATTGCATCTGATTTATATAGGCTCGCACCTTGATGTGAATTTTCCCCAAATTTAAAATCTGTTATTTTTTCTAAATTATCTAACATTACTAATTTCTCCCTTTTTTAAAAAATATTCTATCATAAATATTCCAAATAAATTAGTGCTTGAAATTGAACTATTTTTATAGAATAATTTACATAGCTATAAATAGCAAAAGTATTAGTTACACATATAAAAAGAAAAGGAATTAAGAAAATGGCAAGAAAAACACCATTAGAAAAGACAAGAAACATTGGTATTGCCGCTCACATCGATGCTGGTAAAACTACAACAACAGAACGTATCTTGTTCTACACAGGTAAAACTCACAAAATCGGTGAAGTTCACGACGGTGCAGCTGTAACAGACTTCATGGATCAAGAAAGAGAAAGAGGTATTACAATTCAATCAGCAGCTGTAACTGCATATTGGAAAGGTTACCAATTAAATATTATCGACACACCGGGTCACGTTGACTTCACAGTTGAAGTAGAACGTTCTCTTCGTGTATTAGACGGCGAAGTTGCTGTATTCTGTGCAGTAGGTGGTGTTCAATCTCAATCAGAAACAGTTTGGAGACAAGCTAACAGATATGAAGTACCTCGTTTAGTATTCGTTAACAAAATGGATAGAACAGGTGCTGATTTCTACCGTGTATTAGACCAAATCAGAACTAGATTAAGAGCTAACGCATTTGCTATTCAATTACCAATCGGTGCTGAAGACCAAATGAGAGGTATCATCGACTTAATCGAAATGAAAGCTGAAATCTACAGAGATGATTTAGGTAAACAAGTAGATGTATTTGACGTTGATACTTGCGACGAAATTCCTCAAGAATTAAAAGATAAAGCTCATCAATACAGAGAAGAATTGGTTGAAGCTATTGCATCAGAAGACGACACATTAATGGAAAAATATTGTGAAGATCCTGAATCTATCACAGTTCCTGAATTAAAAGCTGTTTTAAGAAAAGCAGTATGTAACAACCAAATCGTTCCTATGTGCTGTGGTACAGCATTCAAGAACAAAGGTGTTCAAATGCTATTAGACGCAGTTGTTGATTACTTGCCTTCTCCAATCGATGTAAAAGCTATCGAAGGTGAATTAGAAGACGGTACAAAAACAACAAGAGCTTCATCAGAAGATGAACCAT
>ERZ808278.946-NODE-946-length-14507-cov-11.357182_pt1 | contig 14507 bp, 11 predicted proteins | sample MGYA00521239_ERZ808278 | MGnify/ENA primary metagenome ERZ808278 (study PRJEB31516, sample SAMN03275600) | gut metagenome | biome: mammalia-associated habitat; material: feces | host: Papio cynocephalus | place: Kenya | collected 2012-07-17 ... | reverse complement strand
TGGAATTAGTTCTGACTCTATCCATCATCTTATATGTAAAATAAGAATTACCAGTGCCACGTTCGGGAATACCATTATACTTTTGAATTATTTTTACGTTTCTTCATTTCAATGGGGTCTAATTGTTCTAGGTATTTGTATTCTGCAACATAATCCTCTGCTTTTTCTCCGCATCTTTCTGCGGCTCTAAGAATACCGCCACTTTGGCGATACGGAATATTATCAAGAGCTTTTATATCATCCCAATAAACATAATTTATATTAACATTATATTTATCTCTACAAATCGCAACCCTATCTTCCCTTATTTCTTCCCAATGTTTTCCTTTTATCTCTATATATTTATCTTCTTCTGGTAGGTAAAAATCTGGCATATACCTTGTAATATCACTAAGCATAAAAGTTCTTGTATGATACTCAAATTTAATATTGTTCTTCATTAAATAGTTTGCATATAAAACTTCGTAACTACTATCACAATAAACTTTTTCTCCATTTTGAATGAAATACCAACTATAACCATAGGTATGATTTCGCTTCTGAATAGCCATACGAGAAACCATATCTTTGTGAACGCATCCACAAGAAGTGACTTTTCCACTTGTCAAGTCATAGTAATTAACAGACGCAGTATTTCCACAATCGCATTTACAGATATATTCAGTTCTACGTTCACCAATCTTCATATCTATAATGGTTAGTTTGCCAAATTTTTCTCCGATTCTATATTTGTATTTTTCTAATAGAGTCTGTTTTCTTCTCTCATTTCTAAGCTCTGGATTATTTGCTTTGCCTTTCATAAAAAGACCTCCACATTAAAATATATAAACGCAGTAATTTGTCTAAATGTGGATAGACAAAAAGAGTTTGCAACCTCCTGTCCTGCATCTATAATCGTAAAATAATTATACATTTACATATATTCGTTAAATATATGCCAGCTTAACACTGCTCATATTTTTATATGAGAATAGACTATATCACTACCTAACTAGGTATTTTCCACTTCAAACATAACTTATGTTTTACTCCCATAGAGGGATAGTCTTTGAGCCTTCCTCTATTCAAGGCTTGGTTGCTGATTGTCTATTAACAAATACTTAGGATTTAACCATATATTCATCTGCTTAATTTTTTCTGTTTTCACAACTATCACATATAGACCTATTTCATTCTTCTGTTGTAGTTTAAGCAGCTTTAAGAGTTCCCAGCAATTCAGAAAATTTAACATTACCAATTACTTGATAAGAGCAGAGTATAAAATTTCTGCTTGTAAGATATTCATGTTTTCGAGATTCGACTTAAACGTGTCCTCTACTTTCTTTTTACTGATGAATCCGTTTTTAACACCCAAAACGTAACTAACAACCGTAGCACAGTAATCAGTGTTTCCGTTCGTCATCCAATCTATATAATCTTCAAAAGTTTTATAAGACCACTCGTCAGCCCTTCTTATTGAGGATAAATAAAGTTTTCTCAAAGTTTCAGACTTATAGGCATCCATCCTCTGAGTTGGCGTTAAGTCTAAGTATCTAGGCTTTCTAGTGTCTGAAAGCATTGGGTCAAAAACACGAGTGATGACTTCTTTCTCAGTACGAACAAATTCATCAACAATTAAAACGTGGCATCTAATTCCGAGGCTATTTTCACCGTAAGTGGCAGTAAAAATAACAGAACCATTTTTAAATGGCACTTGGCACTCATTGACTCCGACTTTAATCTTGTCCGCATCAAGTTCCAGTTCAAGATTTTTACTCATGCGCATATATTCATAAATCTTTTTAACAAATTGTTTACTCTGTGATTTAACAGGGCAAACAACGAGGACTTTTAATCCCGGATAAAGAATACACATCGCACACGCAAAATCAAGAGCAATTGAACTCTTTGCGGCACCACGGGACGCTATATAAATATAGTTTGTCGCGTTTTTCATTTCCCACATAAGAATTTTTTGGAAATCATATAGCGGCAGACCCAAAAATTCTGTTATAAATCTCTGGATATTATTCCTCCAATATCCAACCCATGCTTCAAAATTTTCGCTATATTGTTCTTGAAGCGTAGCGCGTTTTTTCTTTAATCTTCGGATGACGATTTTATCTGAGTCTGACATTCTTCATCATCCTTTCCGAGCAAATTACTCTTGCCGTTTTCAATTATATCAATGCTATAAGGTTCAAATTCTTGTTCAAATCTTTCGACATATTTGTTATTTTTGCCCAAAGCTCTTGCAGTGCATCCAATAAATGCATCAAGAAGCATTTGGACATTATCAACATCGCCAAGTTCTGGGTCTACAGTCTTAATGGGTCTACGAGTCTCAATGTCTTCAATACGTTGCCCAACACATTTAGAATTTTGAACAGCCTTATTCTGCTTTTCAAGCAAACCGCCATTATTCATAAGTGAAGTCAAAGCATTTAGTTTCTTTGTAACATCTTCGCCATTTTCACGAGCTTTGTTGATATCAAGAGTTTGATAACAAATTTGTCTAACAATAATATCAATGTCTTTCGTATCAATCTGACCTAATTTAGATTCCCAGTCCATATATTCATTTTGAAGATATGCTAGGTCATCATTGTCATATCTGCCCCACATACTTTGTAAATATGCTGTGCTAAATTCAATATCTTCGTAATCGTCATCGTCACCAAGCTCGCCAGTAACTTTCTTAGGACGTTTAATCTTTGTATAAACATCATAGTTACTAAGACCTTCGATATTATTCTCTCCCTGAGAATCATCAAAGCTAGAACCCCAACCATTCTTATCTGCAAATGCAAGATTCTTTAGATAAATAGGCAATAGATTCTCTTCTCCGTTTAACACAGAGTTTTCATTTTGAGATTCTTTTAGAGCGGCTAAATATGCTTGGTGAATATATGGAATATCAATTTTTCTACAAGTAAAATATATAGCAAGATTTGTATTTCCGTTGTATTTTACCAAATATCCTTTGTAAATAGACTTGACGCAATCTTTACAATATGGTATCTTATTAAAGAACTTATGATATTCGTCTTTCGTGGCATTAAAGTTATTTTGAACTCCACAGCCACAACTAATACAAATCAGCTTCTTTTTGGTTTCTTCTCCAACTTGTTTACCCTTCTTAGCAATAGCCATGAAACCACCTCTTTAATCCAGCCGAATAATATTTATAGACTCGTAGGGATTATCAGGAGTTACAATATACATAGTCTGAGAAGGATGAGAAGTAATGCGCAAAGACTTAGCATAATTATCTGTGCCGCAAAGAGAACCATTCATAAAGACCATAGTTCCATCAACTTCTTTGGATTCTACATGATGCTTATGAGCAATAAACATTGCATCGTAGAACTTATGAGTCAGAAGCGTCATATTCTGAACTACGTCATGAATACTATCTTTGTCTCCATGAGTGCCAAGATAATTCCAATTGTAAATACTAAATGTCAGAATGTCATTATCAAATTCGTTCTCGTTGATATGAACATTATGGACATAACGTAGAGCGGCTTTTAGATACCAGTCAACAAGCAGAGAAAAATTCTCATTTTGTAGACTATCATGCTTATTAGCCATGCAACGAGAGTGATTGTCAATAACAGAATAATACTCGATATTACAATGCTGTGCAAGACCATTTAGAAATTCTGCCAAAGCATTAGAAACTTCCATTACCTGTTCAATAACATTCTTACGATTCTCAATCCGAATAGTATTATGGATATAGCCAGAGATAGCATCATTTAAATTGACAATATATAGAGTGCCAATCTTTTCAGAATAAATCTTCTTGACAACTGCATCAAAAAGTTTAGTCATACGCTCATGGAAGATTTCAGGATTATATTTATTGAGATAGCTGTCTGTTACCATACCATAATGGAAATCGGATAGACACAAAATAGCACTCTTCTCAGTTGATGAAAAGTTACTTTTATTGTCCTTAAACTCCAAATGATTTTTGATAACATAATCAGAAATATCCTGTTTTAGCATATCAAAACGAGCAATCTTATTAACATCACGGTTAAGCGCCGCTCTGTAATCACGCATCTTGACAGTTTCCAATTTAACATCAAGCTCTTTATTCATTAGCTCATCCATTTGCTCGGATGGGTCTTTATTCTTTTGATAATCCATTCCATCAAGGAATGCCATATAATATTTACGATAAGCACTTTCGTCTTTTCTAACACCAGTTGCTTCAAACATAAGGTCACAAATCTTTGTCCAGCTAATGTCATAAACATCTTTATTCATAGCCAGACGCAAACCGTATTCCTTATCAGTCTCGTCTTTGTGTTTAAGTAGACTATCTTCCATAGATACTCCTTTCACTCCAAATAATCCCTTTTAATTCCTTTTCGACAACTATTGCTGTCGTTACTACTCACAAACATTCCTGCTCATGAGTAGTTGCCATAGCAATAACTTTTCTTTATTTTTACTTGGTTGCGTCCCACAACCAAATCTTCTCGGTGAGCTTTCTTTATACTTGCGCTCTACAAGTTATCTTATTTTGAGCCAGCCCTTATTTACCCCGTCTAGCTGGTAGCGGTATCTTTGACCATTTATTAGTCGCAAGGCCAATAAGCGACAAACATTTTCAACCCGACCATTTATACACCGCAATATCGGTCAGCGGTAACGGCTCACATAGCCGAATGACTGAATACTTATCCAAGGAACGGCAACTAGAGTCCACTAGCGCCTCGCATTCACAAACGGCTATGTAAACCACAACGGTTTAAGAACCCTGTATAATATCGCAATATTATGCCAGTTTTCTAGCGGTTGGTTTTATCGTCGTCAGTACGACCTCCGGCCCATACGTCCGAAATCAAGATTCCAAGTTTATTCCCCGAACATTGGATACGGTATATATGACAACCTGATTTTAAGTGCCAACCACACTATAAAATTTAACGAGAAGTTCTTAGCTTAGCGTTTGCAATCTTCCAAGTAATCTTATCTTTCCAATGGTTTTGATTCTCTTTAAAGATATCATTCATCATTTCGTCAACGTCTGCAATTTCACCATCGTCTTTGAGCTTTTGAGCCATAGACATTGCTGTTGCGAAATCGTATTCATGATGAGTTAGTTCTTGATTAGCAAATTCCTTAAACTTAGAAAAAGCAGAAGAATCCTCTACACAAGTCATCATCTTTTGATAATGCTCTGCCATTTCAAGTTCTTCCATAGAAAACTTAATTAGTTTTTGAATAATATTTTTAGATTCATTTACGGTCATAGCAATCACCTATTTATAAATAGTGATTCTATAATTTAACAGATGTAAAAATAATCACATTTTCTTTCGGCTATAAACCTAGTCAAGTCGTGGAACCTGTGTAACCCCCTGATAGAAACTCCATACCATCCCCTCTTGACCGGTATGGCACTTCTTTGTTTCGGACAAACACTCAAGTTGTCTGTCTGCTGATTTGAGCGGTGAGTCTGTTATATAACAAATCCATTCTTTTTATCGTCTTCCAAGAATTTAATTTGCTAACATAGGCCCGCCAACTCTGGTAACTTTGACGAAAATCGTGCAACGATAAAGTCTTTGACAATTTCTCTAATTTCCTTCGCATTCTTGTAACAGATGCTCTCGAAATACGTCGAATCACCCTTCCCGTCTCTGTCAAGCTAAATTTTACTTTTAAGAAAGTAAATCCGCGAGATAATTTTGTAATATGTGTTTTCTTTTCGTTCAGGGTTAATTTTAATTCGTCACATATTTTTCTTATTTCTACTAAACAATTTCGCAGTTTCTCTTTACTATCAGAAATCAAATACCCATCATCCATGTATCGCCCATACCCGCGAATATGGAGTTTCTCTTTCATAAAATGGTCTAGTTTATTCGCGGCTGTTAAAGCAAGAATCTGACTTATATGACTTCCTAAACCAAGACCAATATCACCGGAAGAATTTACAACAGATTGTATAACGGAGATTATCTCTTGACTATTAATTTTCTTTTTTACAATAGACATAATCTTATCGTGGTCTATACTATCAAAGAAACCTTTAAAATCATATTGTAGGATATAACCGTTTGCACCATATTTTCTGTAATGTTCTTGTAAATGCTGAGTGCATCTACGAATACTAAAAGTATAGCCTTTGCCTTTTAAAGAAGCTCCGTTATCATAAATGAGTGTCTTAGTAAATATTGGCAACAAACAATAATCGCACAAACACCTTTGAACAATTCTCTCTGCCATGCTTGTTGCTCGAATATGGCGTAATTTACCCCTCTCAAAAATATTAAATTCATAAGATACTTTTGATTTCCATTTTCTAGTCGTCAATTTCTTCCATAACTTATATATCTGTAGTGGAGCAATGGCTATAAATTTCTGTGTAGAGGGCTTCCAAGAAACACCTTTTCTACATTCTTGGTACGCTTCATACAAATGTTTAAAACTAAATAAACTTTTATAATCTAATATCATTTCACAAATCCCTCGCTTATAAACACGATAGGTATAATAATAACTAGTGTTGTCGAGGGAAAAATTTACGCTTAGTGCGAGGGTTATACACTCCTTCTTTCTATCATCTGCGTTCACATTTAAGTTACTTGGTCTGTCAAGACAGAATCCGAGCGCAACCGCGTACGAATTGTTGGCACTGTTGTTGTTGCTCACCCAACCGTCAGTACTCACATAGCCAAAATAGTTGACGTTGTTGCTATTAGCAGAACGGAGCCACCAATTCGACGCTGGCACAATATTCAGCATATAACCCATAACAGTTAGAGTTTTGGTAAATTTTTATACCTTTCTTCATCTTTTTTCAGAATGCCATCAACCAGAGATAATTCTTTATTTATCATCTCAACCCAATTAAGCATTCCTTTTTTATCCAACGGTGTTATCTCGTTTATCATTTCAATCTGACCAATCAACGCTATACACTTTGCCCTTGCACTCAGAAAACAATCCCTGCGAAGTTGTGCTTCGTGCGTGTTTTTAGGGAATAGATATGAATTTCCTTGTTGTAACAAAGCATGGATATCAGTTGCAATATTTGCTGTTGGAACGGAAATATAAAATGTATAGCGCTTTGGGATATTTACACATTTCTTAATAGTATAAATATATAATTCACGAGCAGTTTGCAAAAATTGCATTTCACTCTCTCCTCGCTTATTCTTTAGAACCGACATAACACCTCATGCTCCCTTGTATGGCGAGACAAAGCTCGCCAGATTGCTAAGATTATAGATTAAAGACAGAAGCCGAGCGCAACCGCGCACGAAAAGCTGGCACTGTAGTTGTTGCTCACCCAACCGTCAGTACCCACACAGCCAAAACAGTAGACGCTGCTGCTACTAGCAGAACGGAGCCACCAACTCGACGCGGAGGACGCGCCGGGCTTCTTCTTTATTCTCGAACTATCATTACTATACAACTTTGTATAAATACCGCCAGTTGTATTAACTTCTGCTTTAGACGGAATCCATACTTTATCATTAGTGGTCTGCCCTTCCGTATATGTGCCAGTAGTAGTATAATACGGTTGAGTCTTCGTTACTTCCACAATTGCATTGCGTACCTCTTCCGGGATATAATCAATAATATCCTCACTTAGATAAGTGCGCATCTTGCTATGTTCCCATCCTCCAACTGCACCAGTTCCTTCAACATATCCATCCGAAGAACTACCAGATACAGACGGATTCATTCTATAACTAGTATTTAACAATTCCATAGAAATCCAACTCAACGGAGCCTTACCAGAACCGTCAGCTTTATCATCCTTGTTGATACCAGCAATCTGCATATTAACAGTGCCCTCATCACCCAGATTCAAAGGCTTATAGTTACCTACACGATAATACTGTTTATAAGTACCATCTTTACAACGCTGAATAATAGTTCCCCAGTCATCATTGATTTCTTTGACCTCGACAACAAGGAACTGAGCATAGCAGTCAGTATTACCAGTAATATTCTCGTTAGAGGGTAGCCAACCAGTAAAGTCATCACCGTCAGCATTAGTGGGTGTATTGCCAGTGTATTCGGCAGAGCCACCATAGGGAACATTCTGAACAGTCTGTAGTAATGTACTACCATTATAGAAACGTACTGTATAAGTACGAACTGTAGCGGTGAACGCAGCATAAACAACACGGTCAGAAGTAACATTCTTTAATGCCCTTGGGTTTGCTTCGCCGCCATCAACTAAGCTCCAACCGGAGAACGTATAAGAATACTGTGCTGTACTAGATTTACTAGGCGTACTGCCTCTATAAGTAGCTGGATAACCAGACTGCACACTCGCAGTGTACAACAGGGTGGAACCATTATAGAAATAAACACTACATGTAAGAGCGTTTGACTTAACATCAAGGTTAGGACACACTTCCTTGATTTGGGAAAGCTGCGCACCAGTTAGAGAAGGAACAAATGCGCTACCGCTAACCTGAGCCATGTCCATATTGCCACCCGTTTCACTTAGCCCACGCATAGTCTTTAGAATATCACATAGAGATAACAAATCGTCAACATTTTCAAACGTCCAGTCAACATTGATTAAGCGAACACGAGAACCAGCTGAAATGGATTTAACAAGACTGATGTCGTTGACCGCACTGCTATTACCCTCGAGCCACAAAGTGGTAATTTTTGTAGAATCCGCTAAGGTCAAATTTTCGATACGAGTTTGATTGCGGATAATTAAACTTGTAACAGTAGCGGGAAGATAGATGGTTTTAATAGCACCACCAACAGGAAGCAGTACCCCCGGGACAGAAGTCCCATCAAAATACACTTCTTCAAGACCAGTACATCCTGACATATCAACTGTAGATTTTAAATTCGGGCAATTTCTAACATCAATTTTCTTTAATAGTACATTATTGCCAAGGTGTAGTTCCTGTAGGTTAGAATTAGTGTAGCTGCTAGAAGAATCGCCCAACTTTAGACTCTGTAACTTTGTAGCCATGCTAAAGTCTGCATATCCGACAGACAACCCGGACAAATCCCCAACGTCTGCAAGTTGGTCACAAGAATAAATATAACATTCAGTATCATTCATGTTGTCCAAAGGACATACAACTTCATAACTCTTGCCGCGAAGAGCACGAACTTGTTGCATATAGCTACCGTATTTAACACTAGCATAAATATCGGCATATGGTGTAATAGTAATATTACCCTTTCGATAAGCACGAAGGGTAATGAAATTTTTTAAAGAGTCACCAGCGTTATATTTAGAATCAATATAACGGAAACGATTAAACAGCCACCATTTACGTTGCTGTTCTTTGGAGCCTTGCAACATTCCCAAGTATGCCGCATTACCCTTCTCAACAAGGGGACTTAAATATTTATACCAAGCGTCCTCGTTAAATATCACCTCAGGCCACACAGCTTGGTGAGTTTCAAACGCCTTTTCTACAACGTCGTAAGACAGTTTATTTTCACTTCTTAGTGTCTGATACATCGAAGCAATTTCTGACTTAAATGCGTCACGCACATTGCGCCAAAGAACACTCTTTTGACCGTTGAACACATCAGCACCATCAACGGTGTCGATATCTTCTAGGCCATAGTCAAAGACCAGAGAACCCTCGTTGTTAATACCAAGAGCAGTGTCCATATCGTAAGGAAGAATTGTCCACTTATCCCCGCCGACAAAAGACGGAAATGCGTTCTTCGCACGAGAGTCAACCATCAGGAATAGTTCGGTAAAAATATAATAGAACAGAGCGCCTTGTTGATTAAAGTGCTCAGTGAACTCTGCCTTAAATTTAGCAAGACGGTAGTCTGCGGTATCAGTAGTGTAATTTACGCCATCATAAGAGACAGGGGTAATAGATGTTCCTGTAGCTGCATCACGGTCAGTGGAGGCAACCCATTTAACAAGAACGGACAGGTTTGTCCCATCTTCATTGCCATCTGGATAGCGGCCCTCAAAGTCATTCAGCCAATCAGTACCAGAAAAGTCGCCACTCTTGTACAAAGAGCGGTCGCTAGTATTGTTAAGTTGCTCCCAAGATTCGTCACCCTCGGTAAATCCAAAGACTTCCTCAGAAGATTTATCATTATTGAAGTTATATTTGCCAAGGAATGTGATATTTTCGCCATCGTCCCAGAAAATAACCATCGGGAAGCCATCAATACCCTGACGAACACGCTCATCTTTCTTCTGCGGTGGTGTCTTGTAAGGGGTTGTATCATTGTACAAACGAACTAACTCGACGTTATTAGCGCCTTCAGATGAGGCAACGTCTGCTTTAAATGTAAATACAGTGGCAGGGACACTATAAGCGTCCCCACGAATACTATATGTATCACTATGCTGTCCGTTTGCAAGGGTAAATCCTGTCTTGAATTTACCCTTATAATTCTTACGCTCATAACCAGCAGAAGAAGTACCCTGAACATCAAATTCAGCTTCTTCAAAAGTAAAGTTACGGTTAGTATCAGTTGGATTGACAAAATAACCATTAACTTTTAACTTGTTGCCTTTGTAAGTAGGAAGTTCAGGAGCCTGTAAAACCATATATGGTAGATTAGCAGGAAGATTTGCAATAACAACCTTACCATAAGCATTCATAACTTGATTACGAGAAAAACGTTCTTTAAGCAAAGTACCATCCTGAGTATCAGCAATCCAGTTATTTAGAATTTCATCACGAGACAAGTCATTATCATAAACACGAATACAATAAATATCCGTCGTGCAATCATCAGAACCAATAGTAATGCCAGCAGGGGAAAGTTGCTGGAAGTCATCATCAGTAGGATATTGAACGACACCAGACATGATACCATTGATATAAATATAAAGCAGACGGTTTGCGCTTCTCTTTTCAATGACGAACGCAACACGAATATGCTCATCCTCTTTATATTGGGTAAAGACTTCACTCTGTTCAGAATCTAGCTGCGCTTTTTGAGCGGTCATTTTAAATCCACGACCACCATTTACGCAACTTAAAATTTCTGCGTCATAATTTAAAACATTAGTAACAGCAAATTCCACTTCAATAGTTTTCCCGGTTGTGCGTGGGTCATTCGCAAAAGGCATGACCGGAATCACAACACGAGCCTTATTTTTAACACGAAGAACTGTAATGCCATCAGTATCAAGTTGCCATCCATCAGAGATAAAATCAAAATCGCTTAGAGTTGCAGAAATATCTTTATACTCCCAAACTTCCGGATGCGCTTCGTTATTAGAACGACCGTAGCTTGAAAGAAACAGAGTTAAACCCTCTGTTGCAGCCTCTACGTGGCTTTCGGATTCTTTTACATTTAAACTCAATTCACGATATACTTCATCGGCAGAAATCTTTAATTTAACAGAACCGGTCTCATTTGCACGATAAGCCCAAGTCTGTTGTGTGCGGTCTACTTTCTGAGAAGATACAACAACGTCATTCACAGATAGACTAACATCCGTGGTAAGAGAAGATGGGTCATATACACGATATGTGATACTAATAGTGTTATATTGCTCAATATCTTTTTCGTTATAATCAATGGCTATAATGATATCGCTCTTGCCATCTTCCGCACAAATCAAGTCATAATAAAGGTGATTTGATTCGATAGACTGCTCGTTGATTGTACAAGTAAAATACACCTCTAACGAATGGTGGCCATGCGTCTGAGCAGGGATGCTATAAGATTGCTGGCGACCAGAAACGGATGTTTCTGCGGTTCCAACTTCGCTCCCGTCAACAAGGAAGTGAACAACCTTAGCGAGAGAACCAATGGGCGTATAAATATAATTAATAACACCTGTGAATACGCCAAGATAATCAAAAGCAGAAGTGAGAGAAATCTCGGCAGAGTTTACAGTGAAATTAATACTGCGAGTATTCGCATAAATATCTTCAACTGTGATTTTAACACGATTAGAACCTGAAGATAAATATTCTTTTACATTTACAGAAAACTCACCCTGAGCAATTGACTTACTTAGCTTTACCGTATTATTTACGCGAACAGTTAGAGTACCGTCACCAGTTTCTATATCGTTTTCTATACTACTCCAAGTTGCTTTTAAAATACAATCGCTGCCAGAAGCGATAGTTGTAGTCATCCATCCGGTAGTATTGGTCAGCGTTAAAACCGCGTTGTTCCCTGTCCCACCACCACCGCCACCGGAACCGCCAATCCCTGTAAATGGGCCAGCAACTACTTCTCCATCAGAAGTCAGATAAAGAGAATCGTTTTCAATAAATCCACCATCAACTTTTCTTTCTCTCAGGTCTTCAACCTCATCAGAAAGATTTTTGACAGTTTCAGAAACATCCCCAAAATCAGTTGTCTTACCGGCGAAATACCAACCGGTTCCATTCCATGCATAGTTCCCTTCACCGTGCATGGAATCACCATCTGTGACGTAATAGAAGTCGCCTTGTTGAGAGCCGGAAACTGGCAGACTTGCATAAATCGTAGTTCCTTTATAATGCAAGCCACCAACAATAGAGTCCTTATCTGCTTTATTTTCTTCAAGATTTTTAATGTTTTCACGGGCGGTCATATCTTCGATTTTATACCCGTTAATTGTTCTTATTTCGCTATATACCATCCCGTCACTTCCCATCTGTAATAGTTTTAATAATTAAATTTCCTGTGCTTTTATCAAAAGAGGCTCCCATTGAAAGATTTTGTATTGCTTCAATCTTAGTATCAACTGCAATCTTTAGTTCTTCCATCTGAGCAAGCCAAACATCAAGAATATTTGAATATCTCTTAATCGTTTCCTTAGTTACATCGAGCGTGTCAAGAATTGGCAATTCATTTGCCAGAGTGTTAAAACTATAAATGAAGTGCTTATCTTCACCAATAGTATAAATTCTTACAGCAAAAGCGATTGTTGCGGCATTGAAAGTAACTTCATGGCTAATTGTCCAGCCAAAAATAATTTTGCCCGGGACACTAGTTATGTCAATGTCTGTAATAGGCTCCACACCAATTGCCATATCGTCTGCTAAATCACTCTTATCCGTATATTGAACAACTATTGTGTGATTTGCAAAATCTTCCGCATCGAAATATCTATCAATTTCAAAATAAATTGTTTCAGCGTTGGCGTCGTTCTTAACGCCAAGAAACGTAAATTCGTCTGGAATTGTAATCTCTCTTGAATTGGAATCAATAATAAATCTCGGTTCATCAGATGGAAGCTGTGTTATTTTTTTAATTGTCCCATCTTGTAGATTCTTTAAAGCGCTTTTATATTCTTCGGAAGATGTTCTCAACTACTTAACACCCCTTTCATCTATTTCCTGCAACATATTTACATTAATATTACTTAGGTCAACAAATTTATTATATACATCACACATCTTGTTGTATGTGTTACTTGCAATCTTATTAAACTTCTCCATTACATAAATAGAAGATTTAAAATTATATTCTTCATTGACAATCTTAATCGTAATATTGTCAGAGCAGAAAGACTTTCCATTTGTTAAATTAACTCCAAAAATCTGTATTTCACAATTTCCATTCTTTAATTTAACAGGATAATACTCCACTTGATAATTATAATATAACCGTTTTGTAGAGTTGACTTGTTTTAATTCCAAAGTATCAAGCTGTGTACCCTGCTTTAGCACAACAAACATCTTATACTCATAGAACTGCTTTGAAATATAAAACATAATTTCATCAAGCCCAACATACTCTGACGTATCCTCAACAATCAGTCTACCACCATCATAGGCAACCTCTAGCATAGCACACACCCCTTTACTCCTTATTTTCTGGCGGGATTGTCGGTAAGCTCATAATCTTTTCACGGACGCTCGGTATCATGCCGTTCCCACCTAAAGCCGTATAGTCATCATACATGTGTTGAAAACTCTCTAGGTCATTAACGGAAATCCAATTTTTCACTTCATAACAGTTATGATAAACTCTTAACATAGCGTCTCTAAGTATATCCTTGTCTGCTTTTGAGTTTTGGTCTTCCTTCTCCCTAAGAGCTTTAACGTCATCAGATAACGATTGAATTTTTTTATCCTGAGAAGCAATCATGCTATATTGCTCATCATTTTGTTTAGAAATTTTTTCAATCATTTCTTTGATTTCTTTTCTTTCTGCTTTGCCATCTTTTAGGGCTTCATCCTTCTTCTCATAATGTCTTTTAACAAAGAATAAAAGGAGTCCAGACACACCAAAAGTAGAGCAAATATTGATGATAATTTGTATCACATCCATTGATATCCACTACTTTCTATAATATTTAGCCCCTTTTATTCCCATGTAAATCATCGCTCGGTCAGTTTTTAACGAGTCAGAACCGTCACTCATTTATTTCGATTCGGATTATTTTACCGATGAGCAAAAATCGACGCTCATCATCTTCAATAAATACCAGATGGGCAAGCCAAAGAACCCATATCTCCTAACAAGGGTGATAGCAGCTTACTATTTCTATCCTCTGGTCTTTAATATTTTACAATGTAATTTACAGATATTAAATTACTGACCAATTAAATCGCCAATGGTCAATCCCTGACTAAACTTTT
>ERZ808278.945-NODE-945-length-14511-cov-5.933177_pt1 | contig 14511 bp, 14 predicted proteins | sample MGYA00521239_ERZ808278 | MGnify/ENA primary metagenome ERZ808278 (study PRJEB31516, sample SAMN03275600) | gut metagenome | biome: mammalia-associated habitat; material: feces | host: Papio cynocephalus | place: Kenya | collected 2012-07-17 ... | reverse complement strand
TAAAAATTGTTTTGTCCAACGCATAGTTTTCTGCAATCGCAAATCCGCCAGCACGCCCTTGCGTAGAATAAACAGGAACTCCCGCTTCCGCCAAAGATTCCGCCCAACGGTAAATCGTTCTTTCCGAAACCCCAAAATGCTCCGAAAGTTTTTTTGCAGTGATTGATTTTTTATCCAAGAGAATGTAAACGAGTTCAAAAAGTTTTTGCTGCGACATATCTTTATATTGAAATTTTAAAATCTATACCGCGCCATAACAGAAAAAACTGAAGACTTTATTCCCGGCACAGTATAAAGTTCCACAGCGGATTTTCCGTCTTCCTTATATTCTGAGATTCCGTTTTTGCATTCAAGAAATTCATAATTAGCAATAATTGAAAAAGACTTGTAACGCAATTCCGCGCCAAGCAAAAATCCAGAGCCGTACATTGCATCGCGGAAATCTGCATTTCTAAAATAATGTCTGTCAACCGCAAAGCAATAAATATAAGGATAGCACCTCCAGTTTAAAACCAGAACCCAGCTAGAAAAAATTTTAGATTCGGATTCAAGCGAAATAAACGGAAGCACAAACTGCTGCTCGTAAGAAAGTCCGGTTCCGTTAATTTTTTTTCTTTCAATTGAACTGCTCAAATACTCGCCATTCTCATAATCCGCGTACTGATAATATCCGTCGTGCGCCTTGAACTTTTGATTACGGTAACGCAAGCCAATCTGCGGAACAAGTTTTATTTTTTCAAAAACAAATTCATATCCGCTTTTTGCTTCAATTTCAAATTTTCTTTCAAGTGAAAGATCATGCTTTGAAAAATTTGTTGCTCTTGTTTTATCCTCGCCAAGCCAGTCCCAGTCTTCAATCGTTCCATACTTTATTGGCAAAGCGCAAAGAAAATCAATATCAGTAACAATATGAAAAATATTCAGCCTAGAAGAAATATCCGCAACAGGAATAAAATCAGTTTTCCAGTCAAGCCGGCTAAGAACATCGCCAGAATCATAAACATATTCCTGAACTTTTCCAGACTGAAAACCAACAGAAGCCACAAATGAAAAAGTTTCAGCACTGAACTTTAGGCAAGAGAAAAATGAAATAAACAAAACAAAGAAAAATATTTTTTTCACAGATATTTTTATCATATCATTTACGCGAAAAAAAATAAATGCAATTTAAAATAAAACATGACATACTGTTGTCATATTAAATATTTTATAATTCAAACATAAATAATTTTTCATTAGGAAGGAAACATGAAATACGAAATCGTAGAATTGCCACAAATGACATTTGCAGGACTTACAGAAGTAACATCGAACAGCGCCCCGGATATGCCTCAAAAGATAAGTGGACTTTGGCAGAAACTCGGAAGCGTGCAGGCAAAATTTTCTTGCAGAACAAATCAAAAAGCAGTTGGACTTTACTGCGATTACGGAACGCCAACAGAACAGGATTACACAGTTCTTGTGGGAGTTCAAATTTCAAATGAATCAGCTGTAGACGCAAAAGAAAAAGGATTTGCAGTAAAACAAATTCCAAACGGAAAATATGCAAAGTTCACAGTGAAAGGCGATGTTGCAAAAGATGTAGGAAAAGCATGGGCTGCGATTTGGAGCATTCCGCTTGAACGCACATTCACTGGAGACTTTGAAGAATATCAGGAAGACTGCGACGGAAAAACAGGAACAATTTTTATTTACGTTGCAATAAAATAATTTGGCCTGCCATTATCTGATTTGCTCTCTCCTGTCATTGCCGTGCTCCGACACGGCAATCTCATACAAGAGGTTTCTCGGTCAAGTCTTAGAAATATTTTTTCTATAAAATTTATTCAATACAATTGCAACATAAATAAATGTATATAATTCAAATTGTAAAAAATCCAGCGCAAGACAACAAAAAATAATACGACTTTAATTTTCACGGAACACTGGAATAATTTTTTTCATAAATTTTCCAACAAGCGAAATAGCCGGTCCTAAAAGAAGAGCCATGCAGATTGAACCAAAAATATTTGTTCTAAGCCCGATTCCACAAAAAGTCGCAACTGGGTTCGGAATATTATTTTTCGCAAAGCAAGCAGCCACAAGTCCAATCGTAATTGAAGAATAATCAAAAATAATGCGGACAACAAAAAAAGGAAGCTTAACAAATCTATCGCTGATAATCGCAGGAACCGCATCGTAAGGCGCAATTCCCAATTCTGAATTCATATAAATCGCGCAAGCAGTTACAAAAAAAAGCAAAATAAAAGCAAAAATTCCAGCCTTTGGCAAAAGTTCCGCATTCTGCAAAAACTGATGAAATCCAATCAGTTTCCAAATCCAACGTGAAAAATCAGAAACGAATCCAATAAAAAACATATTCGCAATCGACCCCAAGCCAATATGCTGCACCCCAAACAAAATTACAAAAATAAGAAAAACCGCATAATCCATAATCTGAATCAAGCCGATATTATCAGTTCCAAGCAGCGCCGCCACATGATAATTCATAAAAGTCGCAGGATCAGTTCCCCAGCCAATTTCAATAAGAACTGAAAGCGTAACGCCCATCATCACAACTGCAAAAAGCATAACAGGAAGTTTTACCTGCCATTTTTGAGGAAAAAATTGTTTAAGGCTAAAATTAATTTTCATATAAATTTCCTTTATCTTGCGCCACAATGCTATCACAATGCGCAAATTTACTACAGATGTTTTGGTTTGCCTGTGAGCAAAATTCTTAAGTTCAGTTTTACGTAGCTGCATATTTCTCGGCAATAACTGTTCAAGATAAAAAGTGGCGGAGTTTTTGATGCGACTCCATACACATCGGAAAATCCCATTCGTGAAGCAAGACGTTCAGCTCGTGCAATATGAAAGTCGCTTGTTACAATCGCAACAGGAGAAGCAAGAACTTCTTCTACTGAGATTCCGTCATGTTCTGCAAAAAGTTCTGCGCTAAACATAAAATTTTGAATTGTGTCCTTAGCTTTGTTTTCTGCAAGAATCCGATTTTCATCAATTCCATAAGAAGCAAGCACAGGTTTTAAAACATCAGATTCCGGGCAAGGCGCAAACTTTCCTTTTCCGCCTGTAACAACCGCAAGCGACGTCGGATGAGATTTTAAATATTCGGAAGCAACACGCACACGGTTCTGCACTGAATCTGTAAGCTTGGCATCCTTCGTGATTCCGCCGCCAAGAACAATCACGTAGCGCACATTTTCATTTCCGTCAGAAAGCCGCGGAGTGCAAATAAAAAAAAGATTCAAACCCGCAATAAAAACTCCTGCGCAAATAAAAGAAACCAAAATTATTTTAGATGTTTTTGAAATTCCAAGCAAAATTTTCTTAAGAATTTTTTGCCTTTCAAACACAAAAAGAAGCGCAAAGAAAACTGCAATCAAAAGCCAAACTGCAGAAAAACTAAAAATCGTCCCTAAAAAAGTTCCCGGAGAAGCAATGTTAATCAAAACAAAATAAGCACCAGACAAAATAGATAAAATGAGAAAAATTACTGAAAGCATAGTGGAGATAAGTTTATCACGCATAAGAAAAAAAATCATAATAAAGTCTATAGTTAAATCAAAATTTGAACTATGAAATTTTTTCTTATAAAAAGTTATTATGGCATCTAAAAATAAATTTAGGAGGTTTCTTATGAAAAAGATCTTGGCAATTGCAGTGGTATTAGCTGGCACTTGGAGCTGGATTTATGTTTGCAAATGATAATGACCTATGTGTAACTTCTGTAGGCGTATTAGGAGGTGCCATAGGTTCTGTTGGCGGACCTACAGGAACTGTAGTCGGTGCTACACTTGAAACAATGGTAGGAAGTAGCATTTGTCCAGATACTACAAGTACCACAGATAATGACAGTGGTTCTATCTCTAGTTCAGGCTGGGATTACTAATAACAATTTTAAAGGTAAACAAATCCTAATATAAAAAATTGAGATTTGTTTACTTTTATTCTAAGTTCTAATAATCCCTTTACTCAACAGTTATGCTTTGGTCAGAGATAAAAGTTTTTTTCGGTTCAAGAATTTCGAGTCCAGGTTTTTGTTCCCACAGATGATCTGTACTGTCGGCATCAGGAAGTCCGAACCAAGGTTCTATGCAGACAAACTCAGGAGCGCCTGGGTTCTGCCAAATCATAACGTAAGGATAGTCTTTTGTGTTCACACGAATCAGTTCGCCGGTCCGAGTATTCCTAAGTCCAGCCCAGTCTGATTTTATATCCGTAAAAAGATGTCCATTCCCAAAGCCAGATATGCCAACTGGAATTATCCCCGGATTTTTTTCACCATAAAGTTTTTTAACCGGACAATCGCCTTTTGAAGTAGAAGCAAGAAAACCATTTTTATAGCAGGCAACCTGCACAAGAGGCTCTTTTTTTTCAAACTCAATCTGAAAGTCGTTCACGTTGTCAATCACAAATGCGCTGTGGCTTCCGAGACTGAATTTTAACGGAACTGAATCTGTGTTCGTAACAGTTGACCTAAAAACAACGCCGTCATTTTTCAGTTTATACTCAACGCGAAGAATAAACTTGTACGGAAAAAGTTTCAGCGTGTATTCATTTTCGGAAAGTTCAAAAACCGCAGAATCTTCTGTGTGCGAAATCAATTTATGGTCAAGGTCTCTTGCAAATCCGTTGCTTTTCAGCGGAAATGATTTTCCGTCAATAAGAACAAATGCATCTTTTATCTTTCCGCAGTGAGGAAAAAGAATCGGCGCATGAAATTTCCAAACGGAAGAATCTCCGCGCCAAATAATATCATGTCCAGTTTCACGGCGGATAAATCTATTGATTTCGGCTCCGCGAGTATTCACATCAAGTTCAAATCTTTCATTTTTCAATGTTACAATCATTTAAATTCTCTCCATCATCTTCAATACGGAATTCCGTTCGCAGCGGGAGCGGTCATTTTCTTTGACGAGAAGATGAGCGCGACAAGTGTCACCGCGTAAGGGAACACCTTGAAGATTACTGTCGGAATCACTGCAAGGGCTGGAATGACCTGTGAGACATTCGCAAGCGTGGTGAAGAATCCGAAGAAGAAAGTCGCGCCCAAAATTCCAAGCGGCTTCCACTGTCCGAAGATAAGCGCGGCAATCGAAAGGAATCCTAGTCCCGCAACGCTTCCGTTGAATTCGCCGGAATAGGTTACAAGCATGACGGCTCCGCCAAGACCTGACAAAGCACCGCTCACAAGAACCGCGACATAGCGCATTAAATGCACATTCACTCCCGCGCTCGCGACAGCAGAAGGATGCTCGCCGCAGGCACGGAGGCGCAGACCGAATGAAGTCTTGTAAAGCAGCCAAAACGAGAATCCCCAGACTCCGAGCACGAGCCAGGTTGACCAGTAGACGCGCGAGAAAATCAGTTTTCCAAGAAGAGGAATTTCTGAAAGCCCGGTGTAGTCCACCGGAATTATTCCCATCATAATCGGAATGTTTCCGCTGCCGGTAACCTGACGTGCAATGTAAATCGTGATTGCGGCGGCAAGCATGTTGACTGCTGTTCCTGAAATGACCTGATCCGCCTTGAGCGTTATCGAGGCGAACGCATGAAGCAGAGCAAAAATGATTCCGAACAAAACTCCTGCGGCAAGTCCGATTATTATGACCTGCGTATGTCCCGCGGAATTCTCAAGCAGCCTGATTGCGAACGCGCTTCCAAAATATCCTGAAAGCATAAGTCCTTCAAGTCCGAGGTTAGTGACGCCGGAACGCTCGCTGTAAAGTCCGCCCAAAGAAGTTATGAGCATGGGCATCGTGTATGCGATTACGTAAGGAAAAACCTGATAAAGCAAATTCATTTTTCAGCTCCCGATTGATTTGAATTTCCAGAAACTCTCGCAAGCTTCTTTTCGTGAAGCCTATGGAAAAGCCTGTTCCAAAGCTTCTCAAACATAACGCTCGTCGCAGTAAAGTAGATTATTACAGAAATAATCGTGTCCGCAATTTCAGGCGGAACATCGGTGAGCGCGTTCATGAATCCTTTTCCAGACTGAAGGATTCCGAAGAAAAGGGATGCGAACAGAACGCCCACCGGTGTTGAAGCTCCGAGCAGGGAAACTGCGATTCCGTCAAATCCCTGGGCAGGCATCACGCCAATCTGCATATTCAATGCGTAACCTGCATAATACGAAAGACCGGACAGCCCCGAAAGTCCGCCTGAAATCGCCATGGAAAGCACGATGCTCCGGTTCACGTTGATTCCGGCATATTCCGCGCAGAATCTGTTCGCTCCCACAGCCTTAAGCTCATAGCCCAACGTGGTCCTGTTCAGACACCAGCGCACAAGAAAGACCGAGGCGACGGCAAAAATTATTCCCAGGTTGATGTATTCCGAGCCTGAAAAAACTGCGGAAAGCCATGGACTTCTAAGCGACTGCGTAACGGCAAGGGAAGAACTTTCTGTCTCAAGCGAAGGACCTTTTAAATATGCCGGAACAAAATAGTAAATGCTCCAGTACGCCGTCCAGTTCAGCATGATTGATGAGACAACCTCGTGCACATTGAACTTCGCCTTCAGGAAACCGACAAGCGCGCCCCACAAGGCACCTCCTGCAGCCGCGGAAATGACAAGCACGGCAAGATAAAGCGGACGCGAAAGAAAAACAAAATGGCCTATAACCGTGGCAAAAAGTCCGCCCACCAGCATCTGCCCGGAAGCTCCGATATTGAAAAGCCCTGCCTTGTACGCGAACGCAAACGAAAGCCCGGTGAACATAAGCGGAGTGGCGGTGGCAAAAGTGTTTCCGATTCTCTCGCGGTTCATCAGCGCGCCCCTGAAAATATATGCGTAGGCCTCAAACGGATTTTCCCCGATAAAAAGCATGAGAAGTCCGCCTGCGGCAAGTCCAAGCACAACCGCGCTCAGAGCAATCAGGAACGGTCCGCTTTTTCTCTCCTCTGTTTTTTTTTCAGAAAATATTTTTTTAGTAATAGCAATCATTTTTCTTTCCTCACGCCAGCCATCATAAGTCCCACGGAATGCTCGTCGGTCGAAGATGTGTCCACGATGTCCATCAGCTCTCCGCCTGAAATGACGGCGATTCTGTCCGACAGGTTGAAAATCTCGTCAAGCTCAAGAGAAACAAGAAGCACTGCGTTTCCCTTGTCCCGGTGCGCCACAATCTGCTTATGGATATATTCAATCGCGCCCACATCAAGACCGCGCGTAGGCTGAACCGCAATCAGAAGCTTGGGATTTATGGAAATCTCGCGGCCGACAATCATCTTCTGCTGGTTTCCGCCTGAAAGTTTTCCGGCAGGAGAATTTATTCCTTCTCCGGACCTAACATCGAATTTCTGAACAACATCCGATGAATACGAATTGATTTCCGGAAAATTAAGGATTCCGTTTCTGCTGAAAGGCTTCTTGTAATACGACTTCACCACCATGTTCTCGGCAATCCGCATTGAGGCTATAAGTCCGCGCTTGATTCTGTCCTCAGGAATATGGCCAAGCCCCAGCCCGTTTCTTTTGCGCACAGTCAGATTTGTCGCGTCCGTTCCGTCAATAATCACAGAGCCACTTTCCACAGGAACAAGTCCGCAGATTGCCTCGACAAGCTCAGTCTGCCCGTTTCCGTCAACACCCGCAAGCCCGACAATCTCGCCCGCATGAACCGTCAGGAAAAAATTCTTAACACCCGGAACTTTCTTTGTATTCATCACGCAGAGATTCTTCACTTCAAGCACAGGCCGCCCGATTTTTGGAGCGCACTTTTCAACCTTGAAATTCACAGGACGTCCGACCATTTTCGCAGCCATAAGAGCGGCATCAGTTGAGGCGACATCCACAACGTCAATCAGTTTTCCACGGCGGATAATCGTGCAGCGGTCAGCGACTGCCTTTATCTCGTTCAGCTTGTGCGTGATTATTATGACGGACTTTCCTTCCTTCACAAGATTCCTGATAATCCGCATGAGGTCATCAATTTCCTGCGGAGTCAGAACCGCTGTCGGCTCGTCAAAAATCAGAATGTCAGCGTCGCAGTAAAGCATTTTCAGAATCTCGACACGCTGCTGCATTCCAACGGAAATGTCCTCAATCTTCATGTCAGGATCAATGTTCAGTCCGTATTTTTCGCTCAGCGATTTGATTTTTGCCGAGGCTTCCTTTCTGTGCAGAATGAATCCGCCTTCCTTTCCGAGAATGATGTTCTCCGTAACCGTAAAATTAGCCACAAGCTGAAAATGCTGGTGAACCATTCCAATTCCAAGACGAGCCGCGTCATTCGGATTTTTTATGGAAACTTCCTTTCCGCGGATTTTCACCGTCCCCCTGTCCGCATGATAAAGCCCGAACAAAATGCTCATCAGCGTGGATTTTCCGGCCCCGTTCTCGCCCAGAATCGCATGGACCTCTCCGTCCCGCACCCTAAGCGTAATATCATCGTTCGCAACAATACCCGGAAATTCCTTCCTGATATTGAGCATCTCAATCACGTAGTTGTCTGCGCCCATTTTTACTCCAATCTCAACATGAAATTATATCACAGCATACGGATTCCGTGTAAAAAAAATAAGCCCCAAACTTGCATCTATGTCATACTCCGGCTTGACCGGAGTATCTTGCATAACAGATTTCCGGGTCAAGCCCGAAAATGACAAAAAAGATACTTTTGGGACAGCCCCATGACAATTATCAAATATGAAACAGCAAATCTCAATAAAAAAAATAAGCCTCCGGTTTTTACGCCGAAGGCCTGTTTCAAGATAAAATTCTGAACTTATTTTATGAGTCCGTCACCTGAAGCCGCGACTTTGATTTCGCCTGATTTTATGAGGGCAAGAACCTCGTCAGCCTTTTTCTGCGCGTCCGCGGAAAGGTTAGGATTCTTAACAGGAATTCCGATTCCGTCGTTCACCGCAGAAAGCTCAAGCTCCTGTCCGCCCGGGAATTTTCCTGCAAGCTGGGCCTCAATCATATCGTAGGACGCGCGGTCAAGGAATTTCTGTGCGGAAGTGAGAACCGCGCTTTTTCCCTTGGCGTAGATTCCATCATTGTACTGGTCAACGTCAACTCCGACCATCCACACATCCTTTCCTGTCGAGCGGCGTGTCTTTGCCTCGTTGATGACTCCGACTCCTACACCGCCTGCAGCCGCGAACACAACCTTAACGCCCTTGTCGTACATTGAGGCCGCAAGCTGCTGTCCTGCAGCAACGTCAGAGAATGTTCCCTGATAGACGACGTTCTCCGCATCAATTGAAATCTTTGTTCCGTAGTTGGCGTTCGCATAGGCGATTCCCTGCTGCCATCCCCAGTTGAATTTCTGAACCGCAGGAATTTCCATTCCGCCGATGAATCCAAATTTTCCTTCCTTAATCTGAACCGCAGCTGCAACTCCTGCGACAAATCCTGACTCCTGCTCAAGCCAAGAGACTGCGACAGTGTTCTTCGCAGTCTCGAAAGTGCTGTAGTCCGCCGTGTGAGGCTTTCCGTCAAGAATGACAAAAAGAACGTTCGGATATTTTTTCTGAGCAGCATAAACGGCCGTCTCGAATTTGAATCCCGGACAGATAATCATCTGATAGCCGGCATCCGCAAGGTTTCCGATTTCCTTGAGATAATCCGCCTCTGTTGTTCCGGCAGGCTTGAGGTACTTTGTCTTTATTCCCATGTCCTTCTGGGCGCGCAAAATTCCTTCCCAAGTTCCCTGATTGAAAGACTTGTCGTCGATTGTTCCTGAGTCCGTAACCATTCCGACCCTGAGATTCGACTTCTTTGAATCCTTCTTTTTTCCGGCGGCAAACGCTGATGTGGCGATAAGCAGAACACTGACCGCAACTGTAAGAATCTTTTTCATTTTTCCTCCAAAAAAAAGTCAATGAGAAAATTTCAAGTTGACTTTTATGCAACAAATTGAACCCGCAATGCAAGTTTCTTGGTAAATAGTATAATTCACAAAGGTTCATGTCAAGGAAAAACAGCGAACGGGATTTTGCTAAAGCGCATTTTCAGCTGGAAATGGCAAACGAAAAAAACTACAAAGCTGCAAATTTCCAAGGAATTCTTTCCTCCTCGTTTTTCATAAGTTCGCAAAATTTCTGAAAGTTTTCTGCGTTCTGCGGAATTTTAACGCCGAGCACATCAAGAGTTCCGCCGAAACCTGCAAGATTATAGCGCCGGTTTTCAAAATCCGTTCTGCCGTCGTCAGGGAAAACAAATCCACCACGGGAAATTTTCATCGTGTGCATATACGAAATGACCTGATACAAATCCTCGCGGCAAACATTTTCTTGAAGCGGCTTGTATTTTGCGTCCAGAATGTATTCGCCTTTTTTGTAAAAATCCGGGTAGATTCTGCGGTAGTCCTTGTCGAAAGTCAGCTCATCGTTGTCCGAAAATATTCTAAGTCCGCCTTTGTGATTCTTGTTTTCCGGGTGAATGAATCCAATCGGGTGCAGAATTGTGTTCAGATATTCTTCCCAAAGCCAGGCGCCATCAAACAAAAGTCCGCACACGGATTTTTCGCCCGAATGATAGTTCATTTTTGAATGGTTCAGAATCGCAAGACAAAGTTTTTGAAGCGGCTTCCATTTCGTGAAAAAAGGATGATTTGTTCCGCGGAGATTTTCGGAAATTATTTTCTGCATTGCCAGCCGGCTGTAAGATTGAGTAACTTCAACAATCTGGCTGACTGCGGATTTTGTTTCGGAATCACAGTTCAAAACGGACTTTCCGAACGGTTTTGCATTGATAAATTCAACCGTGTGGCGCACAAGCTCGGTAAGCGGATTGTCAAAAACCTGCGCGCGTTCCCTGTACGCGACTTTTCCTGCGAACGGAATATTCTGCCTGATGTGCCGCGAAAAATTCAGCGAGCCTTTTACATTCTCGTCGTTCCGCTCAAAAGTTCTGTAGGTCTTGAAAATTCCTTGCCGAAATGCATTTTTTAGGACAAGCGGAAAAGTAAAAATCAGGAGGTCAAAAACGCTGCCGCCCGAGGCGTTGTAATTCAGGCTGAAAAGATTTTCGCCAAAAACTTTTCCAAGCATATAGTGAAGGAAAAAGTCGTTTTTTGACTTCGAAAAACGCGAGGCAATTTCAAGCTGAACCGCGCCGTTTCTTGCACCACCGCCAGAACCTACACCGACAAAGCCCATCAAGTTCCCGGTTTTGATTTTTGCTTCGGAAAGATTTTCAGCACAACCGCACATCTCAAAAATCGGAAGCTCGCCGATTCTGCCGTAAGATTTGTCAATTTCATACGGAAAGACAAGAAGATTCTGATTTTTCACCGCCAACTCTTTGACAGGAACATTCGCAATACGAGAAAGAGAAGAATAATGAGCGACGGAAAAAGGTTCTACGCCGCCAGTTCGGGAAGAAACGCCTTGTATAAGAAAAGAAATTTTTTGCGAGCAGTTGTTGTCGGTGGTTTTAAGATGGAGCATTTAAAATCACTCACCCTCTTCTTCTGAATTATTTATTATCGTTGAACCTAAGCCAAAATATGCATTTCTAAGCTTTTCAAAATTTTCTTCAGCGTTTTCTGTGCCGCGAAGATATTCTTTCAGAAGACCCTTCAAGTGGTAATCCCAAAGTTTTTGGAAGCGTTCGCTACTGTTTCCTTCAAAATCTTTCAGTTTCAGGAAATATGCGCCGCCGATGTGATATGAGGAAGGCGAAGAAAGTTCCGTGATTTCTGTAATTTCGCTGTTCAGTTTTGCAAGGCGGTTTTCCGCTTCATCCTTGATTTCGCCAAGCCCAGTTAGCATTTCAAGGTTTTCAGATGCCTTGATTTCCTTGAACGCAAAACGGCGGCGGAATGCAAAATCCATTGTGTCAACGCTGCGGTCGATGTCGTTCATCGTTCCGATTATGTAGACGTTTTCGGGGATAAAAAAGTGGCCGAAATCTGACGGATTTGAAACACGCAATGCCTTGTCGAACTCGTTTCCCTCAGTTTCAAGATTTGCATACTGAGTGCGGATTGTTGAAATTGTTTTTTCGCCGGACTGATGTTTCTTCAAGTCGTCATAGGAAACTCGGTAGCCGGACTCAACTGCGTAAAATAATTCTCCGAAGATTTTCGAAAGCTCGCCTCGGTTTATTTCGTCGATGATGAAAAGAAAATTCTTTTTCTGAACTTTTTCGACTTTTTGAATATTTAAAGTTTGAGTTTCAGCACGAATCTTTTTATATAAAGTTAAAATGTATGAATCATGTTGAGTTCCCCACTTTCTTTTGAAAAAATCTCTTATTTCGTTCGCAGAATTGATTTCAACATCAGAATTCAATAATTCAATTAAATCATTTTTGGAAAGCGCAAGTTCTTTTACCTTTTCATTCGCAGGAATTTCAATGAAAATATTTTTTTCAGAGTTATCAACAATAAAGAATTTATTTCCTCGTGTAATTTCATAAACTAATTTTTCATCTCTAGCCTTTTCAAGAAAATTTTCAACTTTGTCTTTTATGGAACTTTCCTTTTCCAGAACTTCAACTGACTTTTTGCTGTCAATCAAATTTTGCAGTGCCCTTTTGCAGAATTCCTTGAACACGCCGTCTTTCCGCTCGAATCCGATTTCGCCGCTGCTCTGATTTTTCGGGCGCAGACCTTCAACAAAATCCGTGTAGTCGTAGCTCGGATGAAACTGGACAAAGCCGATTTCATTTTGTGTGCAGCCCATTCTTTTGGCAATCTCTTTGGCAAGAAACGTTTTTCCAGTTCCCGGCGCGCCATGAAGAATCAGGTTGCGAGTATGCTGAAGAAGGTCGGTGAGTTGGTCGGCAAGAGAATTATTTGACATTGTGTTTGCTCCGTTCAAAATATCATTTATGGCAGAAATAATTTCAGGATTTTTCATATTATCAATTTTAGCAATAGCAGGAATCTGCGACGAACCGGCAACAGACCATGTTTTCAAAAAATTGCAATTTTTGTCTTCAAGCAAGATAAAATTTTCTAAAGACCGTTTCTGGGCATCATCATATTCTTCCACAGTATCAGAAGAAAGTGTGCCAATAAAATAATAATTAAATTTCCAACTTCTTCTCAAAGCGACTACAATACAATCACCAATTTTTAAATCTGAAAATAATTTTCCTTTGGGATTATCAGTTTGCCACCCCATCAAGACGCAATGATGTTGTATCATATAATCCAACAAATGGTCAAAATTATTATCATTCCAAACATTCGGACTTACAACATAATAATTTCTGTTTTCTTTTTCCATAACTTCAATTCCTTCTAAAACTCCGATTTCATCAAACGCTTCTTTTAGTTCCGGGCGGATTTTCAGTTCAATTCTTCCATTCGGCAGTTTTCTTCCAAGGCAGCAGATTGACCAGAAACGTTCAGTTTTATCAGGACGCAAACTCAAAGGGCAGTTTGTCAGTTTATGAACTTTCTCGCCTGTTCTCCAAATCGCATTGTTATAAAAATTCTTCTTTCTGCCGAATTCTTCCGCCATGTCCGTGCAAGTTGCAAGAGCCGCTTTCTGAATACAGGCGAAGGCTGTCAGCGAATCTTCTGTAAATATATTTCTGTCCGTTACAAACGCTTTCCACTGTTCTTTTGTGATTCCAGATTCGTACTCATTTTCTGCAGGATACCAATTTTCTTCCATTATAAATCATTTTCTCCAGTGTGAAATATTGATATTATAACCACTTTTCCAAAACTTGTTTAATCATGCATATAAATCTTTAAATTCTCAAAATAATCTGGACCGTTTGTATATCCATCGGTTCTTATGATTATTTCCGTATCGGTAAACTCCACTTTACATTTGTAATACTCATCGCCAGGAATACTTTGCTGCTGCAGCATTCCGTCGTAAATTCCAGATGAGGGAAGCAAGTTTTTAGTCTCTTCTGATTTCAGCAGAATAAATTCTCTTTGCAATATTTTTTCTTTGTCCAGTTCTATAAAACAGAAGACTCTTTCTTTTTCAAGCTGTTCATGCAATTCCCGCTCTTTTATCAGCTGACGTGCAACCTCCGCGCCTTCATCACAGTCAAATCTTTCCTTGTTGAAAACAAACACATCCTTTCCTTTGTATTTTGAATAAATATCCTTGACTTTCCTGTTTCTGCAGAATTTGCCTTTTAATTCCTCATAAATCTTTTCAATCGTGAAAAACTCATCAACTGTTACGGCGTGCCCGTGAAAAGCTTCTGTGATTTTTATTCCTGGAATCCCCGGAAAAAACGTCTTGTCTTTCAGATTAATGTAAACCCACGGACAGGAACTGAAAATGCCTTTTGTGGAAACATTTCTATAATTTTTACGCAGATATTTATAAAATTCCGAGTCTCCGCAATTTCTAAAATCATTTCCGTAAACCAGAATAACTTCTTTTCCGCTTCCGATTCTGTCACCCATAAAAACTCCGTAAAAACCGAATTCTATTTTCTAGAATCATACAACGTCAAACCGACATATAATGTCGCAGCAGAATTTTTTATTTTTTCTACATATCAGAACGAAGTGCATCCGTTAATTGTACTCACCTCACCGACTTTTCAAACATCTGCTCCAGAAGATATTTTCCG
>ERZ808278.944-NODE-944-length-14512-cov-4.298540_pt1 | contig 14512 bp, 21 predicted proteins | sample MGYA00521239_ERZ808278 | MGnify/ENA primary metagenome ERZ808278 (study PRJEB31516, sample SAMN03275600) | gut metagenome | biome: mammalia-associated habitat; material: feces | host: Papio cynocephalus | place: Kenya | collected 2012-07-17 ... | reverse complement strand
TGACCTTATGACTGCTGAGGAATATACATTCAAGTGTCCTCATGCAAAGATGCTTCACAAACAGAAGAATGATGAAGAGAAGAAAATTGACAGATATAGAGATGTAGTATTTACTTATACCTTGATGGAACTTGGTGTTGCCATGCAATTACCTGAGGGTTATGAGGCAGTAGTCATTCCTCGTAGTTCTACCTTTAAGAAATGGGGAATTATTCAAAGTAACTCTGAAGGACTTATTGACGGTAGTTATTGTGGTAATGATGACACATGGAAATTTCCTTGCATTGCTACTAGAAATGTAACCATTCCTAAGGGAACTCCTATCTGTCAATTCAGAATCCAGTTATCCCAAAAGGCTACTATATGGCAAAAGATTAAATGGTTATTCTCCTCAAAAATTGAACTTGTCAAGGTAGATTCTTTGGAAGGAGAAAACAGAGGAGGTATTGGTACAGGATCTGATAAATACAGAACTAAACAATAAATGATATGAAGATAGCAATATTGGACTATGACGCTGGTAATGTCCTCATAAAGGAAGTTCCTAAGGACTTGGAAAAACTTGACAATGAGGATATTGCAGCTAATATGGGGTTGAAGGTTACTTCCACAGAATATATGGTGATAGAGAATGTACTACCTGTCACCATTGTAACCAAAGATTGTAATATAGATATAACATTAAAGTAAAAGTATGATTAAAAGAGCATTATATAGATTATTGGATATTCACCCTGATGCAATGTCCTTTCAGAATAGCATGGATTTAGCGGATGCTCCTGTGGTAACATTGTATCAAGGGGACAAGAAGATTAACTTTATTCTTGACACAGGTGCTACCTGTTGTACCATTGACAGTACTTACTTGAAGGAGTTGAGTTATGAAAAATTAGACCATGTAGTGAATAACACAGGTATTGAGGGTACTACAGTTCAATGCAAGACTTGTAGCTTGAAGGTATCTTACAAAAGTAAGCATTATAAAATACCTTGTCTTATACAAGACTTGAAGAAATCCTTGGATGTCATAAAGCAATCTACAGGTGTCACTGTACATGGTATCTTGGGAACTAATTTCTTCAACACCTTCAATTATGTTCTTGATTTTGAGAAATACATAGCTTATAGTAAGGAATGATATGATATATTTGGTAAGTGCAAATCAACAATTATTTGAGAGTGAAGTTTACAAAGTAATCTCTGTAGAAGAATCTCTTGCCATCATGAAAGATTGGAGGATGATGCAATGGGACACAGAAACCACAGGTCTTGATGCACATATAGATAAAGACCTCATGTGGCAATTTGGCAACATAGAAGGGACTGTCCAGATAATTGTTGATTGCTCTACTATAGATATTAGAGCCTATAAAAAGAAGATGGAATCAACGTTCCTTATAGGTGCTAATCTTGCTTTTGACTGTAAGTTTGCCTTTAAACACGATATTATTCCTAGGGCAGTATATGATTGCATTACCATGGAGCAACTAATATATTTAGGGTTCCCTAATTTTATGATTGGTGCTAATGAGGCTATAATCAATAAATATTGTGAAGCAGTAGATTCCAATCCCAATTGGGCAAATCTTAATTCTAAGCAAAAGACGGCATATATAGAGCAAGTTGCTCCTGAAGTAGCAGATTTTATTGCCCATCATAGTGGGGTAAGTCTTAAGGCTATATGTTATAGGTATCTTGGAGAAGAGATGGATAAAACCATCAGAGGTGAGATTATATGGAGAGGAATTGATGATTCCACTGCACTCTATGGTGCTGGGGATGTCAAACCCCTATATAAAATAATGTGTATGCAATTAGAGATTCTAAAGCAAAGGGCTATGATAAAGGCAGCCAAAATAGAATGTAATTTTGTCCCTGTGAAGGCATACTTTGAATGGTGTGGAGTTCACATGAATGAAATATTATGGAAGCAAAAGATGCAACAGGATGAGCAAAAGAGAGATACTGCCTTGCAAAAACTCAATGACTTTGTTGTAAAATTTGGAGACAAGAGATTCTTCAAAGTAAATCTTGAGGGAGACTTGTGGACAGGTTATGATACTACTCCTAAGTGTACCATCAACTGGAATAGTACTGCTCAAATCATTCCTTTCCTTACAGCATTAGGATTTAATTGCAAAGGCATTGATAAAAAGACAAAGGAAGAGAAAGATAGTATAGATGCTTCTGTTCTAAAGCCCCAAAGAGATATTAATCCAGAGTTTTATGATACTTATCTTGCTTATTCAGAAGCTAATAAGGTTTGTACTACCTATGGACAAAATTATCTTAATGCCATCAATCCCCTGACAGGAAGAGTGCATACAACCTTCAGGGCATTAGGAACAGATACAGGAAGACTTGCTTGTGGTTCCCAGCAACAGAATATATCATTAGCTAAACTTAAAGGACTTCCTTGCTCTTCAAAGACTGCCCCTAAAGATACTAAATTAAAGTGTGCATATCCACAATTACAGAATCTTCCTGCTGATGAACTTACAAGAGCTTGTTTCTGTGCAGAGAATGGTAATGTATGGATTTCAAGGGATTATAAGGGAGAAGAGAGTGTCCTTATGGCAGATTTCTCACAAGATAAAGCTATGCTGAATGTATTCCTTAAAGGTGAGGATATGCATAGTACAGTAGCATATATGCTATATGTAGATGATATTCCTAGAGATACCCCCATTAAGGATATTAAGAAGCTGTATAAGCACCTTAGACAGGAAGCAAAAGGACCAGAATTTTGTTTTGCCTACGCAGGAAATGATAGTACCTTAGTTCAACAATATGGTATGACTCCTGAGAGGGCAAAAAGTATCTATGATAACTATATGAAAGGTTTTCCTGGAATAGCCAAGTTTCAATCCACACAAAAGAAGTTTGTGGTAAACAATGGCTATATTCTCATCTCCCCTGTAACAGGTCATAAGTCATATTGGTGGGACTGGAAGTATTGGAAGAAAGTACAGAAGTCCTTTGACTCTAAGTTTTGGGAAGAGTATAAAGCCTATCATAAAGGTACTGGAGATAATATTGCAAAGAAAGTATCTACCCACTTCAAGGCAAAGACCAAGTATGAGAAGAATGCTTGTAACAGTCCTCTTCAAGGATCAGGAGCCATTATCTTCAAAATTTTCTGTAAGATGCTCTTTGATTGGGTAGTAGATAAGGGTTATTTTAATATAGTCAAGTTCTGTATTCCAGTACATGATGAACTAAATATTGAATGCCCTAAGGAATTGCAGGAAGTAGCAGATGCTAAATTAGGGGAAGTAATGAAAGAGGCAGCTAAACCTTTCTTGAAAACATTAGTATTGGATTCTGACAGTGAAGTATCAGACCATTGGGTTCACTAAATTGAATAATATTATGGCACAAAAAAAAGGATATGTAGTTTCTGAGGAAACAAAGCAAAAAATTAGTAATACCAAAAGAGGTCATTCTTATATGACAGAAGATGGTAAAAGAAGGTTCATTGAATCAAAGCAAAAGAAAGTTTTGTTAGGAAAGAAAGTATATGATTCTCTAAAAGAGGCTGCTGAGGCTATAGGAGAATCCTCTACAAATCTTTCAAGAGCTATAAAGAAGGGTTGGAGTATTCCTGTAGAATTTCATAATAATTAGTAGATATGAAGTGTTTTAGATTATTACTGATATGTATAGTTCATCTGGCTATTATAGCAGCCATGATATACTTGGTACTGACTTTACATGATGGTGCTTGGGGATTCTTTATTTTCTTGGGCTGTGTAAGTTTGGCTATTACTTTAAACCTGGAATTAGATAGGAAATAATTATGAGATTAACAGAGGATGAATTAATAGACATCTGGAGATACTTCCAGTATTGTTGCTTGCCTTCGATTATCATGGCAAGATATGCTTACTTTGATTACATTGAGGACATCAAGAAAGAAAAGAAGTTCTATAGGCATGAGGTTAAGCAGGAAATCAACAAGATAGGCAAAGAGCTTGACAGGCTTCCAAGAAAGCTTATGGATGTAAGCAGTCAGAATGTAAGGTACATGAATATCCTAGGTGATAACATTGATGAACTGTTTGAAGAAGACAAAGAAGAGCTTCACAGGGCTATCTATATATCATTCAGGAATGCCAAGTGGAACCATGTTGATTGTATGGCAGCACTGTGCTATATCCTTAAGATGCTAAGAATAGCTTCTGTTACCTTTGAGCAGTGCTGTCTTGACCTAAAGACCACCATGGGCAAGGATGTCACTGAGATATTTAAGGTATATAACCTAAAGGAAATCACTGATACTTGGCAAGACTTGGTGATGATGGCTACTTACTCTGATATACTTGACCAGAGAAAGAAAGCAGAGAATGTTGACTTGCAGAACCTAAGATGCAGTAAAGCTGTAGATGCCATAAGAAAGAGGCTCTCTGACATTGAGACACTTAGGGTAGCTTTAAGAAAATCATATCCTTGGAGTCCTAATTACAAGGAAGGCATTCCCTATGAGGAATCCATTGACTATAAAATAGTACATAGCAATGAAAAATGAGTATAGTAAGTTACCTGTACAAAGCTTATTGAATTTTTGTATTATAACAGAGGAGGGAGATTATCTGGATCCTTATTCCATAATTGAAGGATTAAAGCATAAGGGTCTAAAAGATTTCTATTATAATTCAGAAACAAAGACCTTACATAAAACTCCTTCACATCCTCCTGCAACAATACGTAGAGGCAGTATTATACATATAAATCCTATTATGCTACCTAACCCAATGGTATGGTTAGGTACTACAAGAGGATATTACAATTGTATAGAAAAGGATTATTCACAAATTAAGAATAAAGATGGAATGGATTAGAACATTTAAAGAAAAGCAACAGACATCCAAGCAGAACAACATTACCCAACAGGCACATGAGATGATATGCTTGGATGACTTTGACAATAAGCTATACATTGCCTATCATGGCACTCCACTGGTTCCTATTGATGAGAATCTATCCCAAAAGGAGATTCTTGCAAAGCTAGAGGAGACAAGGAGAAGTTATATTAACTATGAAATGAGACAGCTAAGTAGATCAAAGGCTGCCATGTTTCTATAAAAAGTAAAGACTATGTTGATAGAAGTAAAGACAAAGGTATCTTGGAAGGTAGATAACAAAATCAAGAAGAAACTTGAGACTTACCTCCTTGACAAGGAAGTGTTTGCAGAAGCAGAGTATGCAGTGATGGCATTGCTCAACAATGAAATCAATGAAGGTACAGTGGAGAGCTTTGAGATTACTAGTTTAAGGCAATCCATTATAAAGGAGATAATCACCCAGTATGAGGGTGAGGGTACATTCATTGTAACCCTCAGGGACACCATGCTGCAAGATGATGGTTCAGAGAAAGCCATCAAGTACAAGGTTCTTCTCTGGGCAGACAATATCTCAGAGGCTATGAACCATGCCAGGGAAGTGGCACAGCAGGGATATGATATGCAGATAGATGGTATCAAGGAAGTAAATTACACATATTTAAATATAGAGTCCAATGGAGAAACAACTCAAACCACAGAGGATTAACTCACAAGAAGAGCTTGATAAGTTAATCAAGGAAGTAAGAGAGGGTTATCCCTTGGAATGCTTCATACAGCTTAACTTTGGGTTAAGAAGTTCAAAGTTCATATCCCTTAATGAGAATGGGGATTATTACCTTTACAATGAATGTGATGATTCTGAGGAGACTATAGTACATAGTACCCTTATGGACACATTGATTGGAGAGGCAATTAATAAAGGTGCATTATATAAATATTGATATGGAACATTTAGATAAATTAGAAGAGTGCTTGGGTTATATTAGCACTAATCTAAACTTATGTAGTACTAGACAGGGAATTGCCCTAGGTGAGATAGGTGCAAGGGAACTCTTTGACAAGTTAGACCAAGCATTCAAGGAATTGAATGAATTGAAGAAGATTCAAAATTACACCAATGGCTCTACTCCTGCAAAAGAAAATAAGAAGGAAATGGTAAATCATCCTTCTCACTATAAAAATGGCAAGATAGAATGCATTGATGCCATGCTTGATGTCTTTGGCAAGGATAAGGTATCTGCTTTCTGTGAACTCAATGCCTTCAAGTATCAATGGAGAAGTAACAACAAGGGTACCAATATACAAGACAAGGAGAAGGCTATTTGGTATCTTAGCAAGTACAATGAACTTAACAAGGAATAACTATGAGCTTGAATTTATATATTGAGAGCAAGACACCTGTACTTCACAGGGGCACAGGAGTATATATCAGGGAGAATGGGGAGATGAGGGAACTTGCAACAAAGCAAGAGGTACTTACGCATTTTCCTGATGCCAACCCTGAGGACATAGAGGAGAGGACTTATGAGAATGATGAGTATTTTCATTTGAACTTAACTCATAACCTCACAGATATGGCTGAGAAATGTGTGATAGAGAGCAAGTACTTTTTCTATGATGGAAACAATCATATTTCACTATATGACTTAGTATGGCATCCTGAGGAGAATCTCGGCATAGAAGTTCCTTCCATGGACTATATACAGGATATTACATCTTGTTATAATCTGTTGCTAAGAGACCCCAACTTCTACAAGAGATATAATCCTGAGAATGGATGGGGAAACTATGAGCAACTTACCAATGGAGTAAAGAAATACTTGAATGCCCTTATCTCCATATCTGACAACTTTGAGAATTATAGAATAATAGCAGATACATAATGAAAGATAATTATCCAATATTGATGCAGTCCGAGGAAAGGGATGCTCCTTGGAATGAGAAAGAACCTATTCCTATACAAGTAGATTGCACTGTATGTTATTGCATTAGTAAATCCATGCCTGTGGAGATAGTCAATCATAATGATAACTATCCTAAGTTTGAGGATGTAAACTTTATTGAGGAATACAAGAATGACAATCATGCCATGGGCATTCCTACCCTGCTTTATGAGTTACAGAATCTATGTAACAAAAAGATTACTGAGATAGAAGACCATCTCAATTGTGCCAATAGCTATCATTCTTCTAGTAATTATGAAGCACTTAACACGGATTTAAAGCATTATATAAAAGTGCTTAAAGCTGCTAAAGATTGGGTAGTGGATGATTTGGATGTGTGTCAGGATGAATAAACTATAACAATATGATTAGGGATTTATCAATCAACTTTGAGGAGGAAGGACTTCAGTACTTCATTAAAGTACCTACTGAATATGACAACCTCCCTTACAACCTAGCAGAGGCTTTCAAGGAGGTAATGGAAAAATCAAATGTCAATTCCGAGATGGTGATAGAATCATTGATAGAACATTTTGGCTATGATAAACTAAACAAAGAATAGTATGACAAAAGGAATTAAACTAAGCCCTAAGCATGGTGTAAACCCATCAGTCCTTCACTGCATTTGCTGTGGGAAGAACTATGGCATAGCCATGCTGGGCAGGCTCAAGAGAGACAAGGAAGCTCCTAGGGATATTTACCAAGGCCTGTGCAATGACTGCCAAGGTGTGATAGACCAAGGTGGAGCAATGATTATTGAGGTAGGTGATGGAGAGACAGGTAACAATCCTTGCAGAACTGGCAGACTTGTAGGAGTATCAAAGGACTTCAAGGAGAGAAACCAGATGGAAAACTCCATCATGTATATGGAAAGAAGCGTGTTTCAACAGGTATTTGGTGGAGTAAGCTTTAGTAAATAACAATTAAAACCAAACAGTTATGTATTTAGAAGATGGAAGAGAAATCTATGAGAGTGACAAATATCCAAGTTACTACATAGATGCCAACACTGGGGCATTCTGTACAGAGGATGGAACCTTTGTAGGAGGCAACATTGATGAGGGTGACAGACCTGGAGAAAGAGGTATTAGTCAAATTAACCTAAGGACAGTGTGGACTACAAAGACAGGACACCAGTATTATCCTACGAGAACTAAGTCTGCCACCATAGCCATTTCATTATCAGAGGCTCAGAGGAAAAAATACCGTCCTTCCCCAGGTTATCTAAGTTACATTCATAAGATGATATATAAAAGACATGAAAGATGAGCTTAAGATTTGGGACTGCTGCTATACTTGCAGAAAATCCTGTAAAGACAAGAGAGTGAAGGAATGCAGTGCAAAGGATTTTAGTACTGCTATAGCTGCTCTGAGTTTTTTAAAATGGGAATATATTTTATACCTCATAATGATTTGAATTAGTAAAAGAATATCAACTTAAAATTAAACAATATGACAAATAAATCAGATGCACTTGAACTTTTCGCTAAACTTCCAAATATTACTATGTTTGAAGATGATGATTATGTAAAAGTAGATAAAGAAAAAGATGAAGGTTATATTCCTACTCTCTATTATTATGGTAATGAATATGTATTAGATTGGGTAGGAGAAGAAACTAATACTATTAAAAGCTTTAATGCTAAAACTCCTGAAGAAGTTATAGATAAAGCTTATTCTTGGTGTATAAATGAACATTTATTATAGATTATTATTAATAATATTAGCAATATGAGATTAATTAATCCAAGTGTAGAACTAATAGAGCAATCTTTTGGAATAACAGGAATTTATCAAATAATAGAGAAAGTTGCAAGAACTTGCTATAAGAGTGAAGACCACATTACAGAAGATAGTGCAAAGCCTTTTGTAGAAAGAATGATTAAGTCTCAGCACTTGGCAATGCTTGAACATGGTACTGTATATTTAAAATATGAGACAGTAAAGGATACTAATAATCCTTTGAGTAAATACTTTCTTAATAAATATTCAAAAGTAACTTATACTTGTGATGAGGTAGATTTAACTAATATATTGTATGTTACTACAAATCTAAGGGTATTAGTTGAGAAGGGGTGGATGGATGACCTACAATATCTCTGTGAACCTACAGAGTATCATGTCAAGAGAATTTGCTTGAAGTTCATTACCTCCATTGGAGTATCAAGGGAAGGCAATAGACATCGTACCTTTAGCATAGCAGAACAGAGCACTCGTTACTGTAACTATAGCAAGGAAAAGTATGGAAAGGAAGTTACTTTTGTTATCCCCTCATGGTTAGATATACCTGAGGGTAAGTATGTAGGAAGTGTTTATGAGACTCTCTCAGGAGAACCATCTTATACATTTGAATGCTTGGAAACAGGAAATAAATATGAGGTAGGAAGCCCTGAGGGACAATTCCTTGGTAGTTTAAGAGATGCAGAAGAAGCATATTTTCACTTACTGCAAAAAGGGTGGAAACCTCAGCAAGCAAGAGAAATACTTCCCCTCTCTACAGCAACAGAAGTAGTATATACTGCCTTTGAGGAGGATTGGGCACATTTCTTTAACCTCCGTTATAGAGGTACTACAGGTGCCCCACACCCAAATACCTTGCAAGTAGCAACTATGGCACATGATTTAATTAAGGAAAAACTAGGAAAGGATTTATAATATGACAGTAGAAGAATATCTTAAAAAAGACAACTCCTATCTCCTTATACCACGCAATACAAAAAATATTTTTAGTAGAGCTTTTTGGGAAATTGCTGAGTCTAAGAATAGGGAACATACTTATGTAGGAAGGACAGGTAATCAACGAGAGGCTTATGAAAGAGGAGTTCAAGTAGGATGGTCAACAGGTATTAAAGAAATGGAAAGAATAAAGAATATACCTTTTGGGAGTGGTGTGGCTTTATCTGAACAAGAATATAATGACTTTATGTCCTTGCTTACAGCATTTGGTTACAGCTTTATATATTCTATTTATAATCCTATGCAAGACTATTATCCTCATGAAAAAACATCTTATCATGCAGGTCTGAATATTATCAAAAATATGAATGCAATAGATGCAGGAGTTACAATTTCTGAGGATGTAAAACAAAAAGTATATAATCTTTTAAAAGAATATACAGATCCTATAATCTGGGTACATCATGAGTAGTTATTTATCATTCTTCATTGTTCCCAAGAGGAAGAGTGAAAAGGAAGAGAAACAGCATATCATATTGACAACTTTTTGTAGAAGCTCTGATGTGTATCAGTATTTTGATGAGAATATCCATCCTGTATGGGCAGGTAATAGAACAGAATATACTACAATAACTTCTACTGAGGTTAATGAGGTATTGAAAGACTTGGAGGGTGATATTACCAAGGCAAAGGGTAGACTTACAGAGTATGAGAAGTATGCTTCCAAGAATCCTGAGTACATTGATGAGATTATAAGTACCAAGGAGTACCTACAGGACTTGGAATATACTAAGGCTAAAATATCGTTCATTGAGGATATTCTTGATGATATGGATTGCTATGATAAGATAGAGGAGTTATGTTGTCACATTAGTTAAAACATAGTATTATGATTAGACATAAATGGAGTGTAGGCTTGAGAAACAAGCTAGACAGTATGTGGATGGAATGTGATTCATGTGCTGCAATAGAAGGAGCCAAGATGACTCCTAGGGAAAGGGAGGAACTGAAGAAGTTAATAAAGAAGGCAGCAGATTGGATTGACAAGAAGATACTGCCTCGCAAATAACAACTGAGGGAGAGGTAGTGCATATACTATGCTCTCCCTTATATTTTACTAAGAAACCTTTTAAATAATATAAAGATATTAGTTAATTCATAGTGGATTGCTATATTAATTTTGTATCTTTGCCTCAAAAATTAATAACAAGTAATTTATGGGATGTGTAAATAAAGCAAGTAAGGAGTTCAAGGACTTGGCTGCAAGGCATGACTTGGCAAGTAACCAACTTGAACTTTATGTTCATAAGTACTGGCTACAGACTGGAAATGAGACACTCTTTCCTACAGATGTCTATATACAGGCACAACTTGGCAATGTACATTATCAAGAGAGTGGGAAGAATATTATAAAGCTATGGAATATGATGTATAGTTCCCCAAAGGAATATACTTCCCTTGAGGCATTACAGGCTGCAAAGGAGGAAGCAATGGAAGTATTCCCTCCTTCTTCAATAACTTCTTACAGAAATAGTAAGGGAAATTTAGTGCTTTCTGTAAAGAATCCTTTGGAAAAGGCTAACTATAGCAAGGACAATTTCTTTGAGGATTATGACAACATGAACCCTAAGAACACCAAGGTACTTAACCTTGACATCAAGGAGAATCAGTCCTATGGCATAGGCAAGGTACAGGAACTTTATAATAGGTTCAACACTGACAGGACTACCAAGGACTTGGCAAACAGGGTATTTGATACTGCAAGTAAATTGGGCATCAATGTTGTCTTTGGGAATAACCTATCAGAAGGTACTGTAGGTAGATATACCAATAATAACACCATTACCTTCAAGAAATCATTCCTTGACAGGGATATGATGAATGACATCAAGGCTCCTATCCTACTCCATGAGGTGCTTCATGCCTTGTCTATGTATGCTCTTTCAGACCAAACAAAGAATTGGTCTAAGCCTAAGGACTTACAGGAGTTTAGGTTAGAGATGAACTCTTTATATCAAGACCTCAAGAACAATCCTACTCTTAAAGGAGAAAGAGGTACTACGAACTTATATGAGTTTGTTGCAGAGCTTGGCAACCCTGTGTTCAGAAATAAGATTAAGGAGATTGACAAGCAGAATAAAGCCAAGAGGTCTTTTTGGTCTAGGGTACTTGATGCCTTCAAGTCTTTGTTAGGTCTTCATACATCAAATAGCTATTACCAAAGGTCAATGAATGCCCTTGACAAGGCTCTTGATGCCTTTGACCTTGATACATATATGAGATACAACGGTATCAAGAGTACATTGAGAGAAGGATATAATGCTAAGGAATGGGAGTTCAACTCTCTTTCTGATGAGCAGTTAAAGGCAAAGATAGATGAATATGTAAGTAAGAATACAATAAATAAGGAAGATAATCGTTCAGATAATAAAAACAATTCACAATATGAAACAGCTATCAAATCAGCAGGAAGAGTCTTTGAAAGTACCTTCAACCTCATTAGAAATGAGCAGCAAGGACTGGGTAAAAGCAGCAAAGAAAAGGCAAGCAATAACCAGAGCTTACGAGAGCAATTACATGAGGAGTCTTCAAGGCAACAAAAAGAATTAATCTCTTGGGCTACAAAGAACAAGCAGTTGGTTGTAGAGCCAAATGATTATTATGAAGAGAAGTTTGGAGACAGTCTTGCTGGTTCTGAAACTAGAGTCTGGAGAAATGGTACTACTGTGGTAAAGAATATCTCTTTAAATCACTATGGTACTCCTAAGGCTTTGATGGAAAGAATCCTTATTCACAATATGGCTTTTCCTGATACTGCAATGACAATGCAGAAATTAGGAACAGCTGACACAGGAATGAGTATAATTGTAGAGCAGCCTATTATTATAGATAGTGGTATAGCCCCTTCTATGCAAGAGATTGAAGACTATATGATTAGCCAAGGCTTCACTCACACTAAAGGTCAAGGTGTTAATGCAGAATATTCAAAAGGTAATTATGTTGTATCAGACATTAGACCAGAGAATGTAATCAAACAGCCAGATGGAACATTGGCTGTAATAGATTGCTTTGCTATGTTCAAGAATGCTGATGCCCAAAAGTCTTCTCAATCAACCTTGCAAGATTTTATTAAGTCTCTCTCTGGCAAAGACCTAAAAGATGAATTATCTCTCATCAAGCAAGAATCTGCTGACTATGACCTTGTTAATGGTATTAAGGAAGAAAAGAAGCATAGTGGCAAGGCTGTACCACATGACTTTACTTTCAATGATGGTACAAAGGTAAGGGCACCTTTCATGCCTAATGCACAGCAGATAGATGCCTTGAATGCTATGTCTGATTTCATCAAGTCAAGGGAAACTTCTATGACTCTCAGTGGTTATGCAGGTACTGGCAAGACTTCTCTTATGGAGATGATAGCCAAGAAATGCATGATGCAAGGCAAGCCTGTTGAGTTCTGTGCTACTACTAACAAGGCAGCAGCAGTACTCAATGACAAGGTATCTAAGGCTGGGTTCAAAGCTACTACTCTTAACAAGACCTTTGGTATTAGTGTGGAATTGGATTCCAGTAGCAAAACCTATAATGCTAGGAACTTGGTAAATAGTCTTAAGGAAGCCAATATCATGCCTAATACTACCATTATCATTGATGAGGCTTCAATGATTAATGAGGAAAATTACAGAATCCTTAATGACATTGCAAAGCAAAGGAACCTTAAGATTATCTATGTAGGTGACTCTGCACAGCTTGCCCCTGTCAATGAAGACCAAATATCAAAGGTATTCAGGAATGGGGATGGTAAAGTCCTAACACTTACACAGGTAGAAAGAACTGATGACAATGCCATTCTAAAGGAAGCTACAGACCTTCGTAATGGTAAACCTTTGTCAGGAGAAACTTCTTTTAATAGCAAGGGTGAGGGTGTAGCTTACATTCTACCTCAACACTCAGAGGTTGTCAATGATGTAATTGAGAAGTACATTAAGGGCTTGAAGAAAGACTCCAATTATTTTAGGATCCTGGCTTATACCAACAAAGCTGTAACCAATTATAACAACCAAGTAAGGGAACTTCTTGGCTATGACACTCCTATTCCTAGGAAAGGAGAACCTATGACAGGCTATGCTAATTGGGGGTATGAATGGAGAACCAAGAGCTACAGGTTTATCAACTCAGAATCTTATAAGGTAACACAAGTAGGAAATCCTACCAAGGTGCAGACAACATTGGATAATGGTACAAAGGTTATTATGGAGGCTATTCCTGTGACTCTTCAAGACCCTATGGGTAATGCTGACACCTTTAACTTCATGGACATCAAGGGCAATACTTCAAATAGGCAAAATGCAATGCTACTTGCCAATGAGAAGCAGAGACTCTGGACTAAAGCTAAACAAGTATTTGGTAAAGAAGCCAAGGCTGAGATATATACCAAAATTAATGCCATTGATAGTTTCCTTTTTGTCAATGATAACTTGGAGGATAATAATCATAACTTACTTCAAGCCAAGACCATTGACTTTGGCTATGCCATGACAGTGCATAAGTCACAAGGCTCTACCTTTACCAATGTACTCATGGATGATGTTGATATTTCAAGGGTAGGTATTACCAAGAATAATTCAATGGAGGATATTAATGTTGATGATGTGACTCCTATAGATATGTCAAAGATGAAAGTCAATGAAACTGAGGATATAGACTTAGGAGACCTTAGTAATGTGAAGGCAGCTCCTATCCAACAGCCTAACCAAGTGGCTGATTTAAAGCAGCAACTGGAGTATGTTGGTGTATCTAGAGCAACAGACACAGTGACTATCATCAGTAATAATGTCAAGAAGGAAGGTTCTCCTTTGCATCCTGAAAAGGCAATAAAGGAAGACAGTCTTCGTTCTAACAATAAACAAGAAAACAATGAAAGCAACAATACAGGAAATGAACAAACTTCTGCAAGGAACCAACAGACAAGCAATGGAGGATTACTTGCTGAAGCACAAGCCAGAATCAAGAGAGGAAATGGAAACCTACGAGAATCTCAGAAACAAG
>ERZ808278.943-NODE-943-length-14534-cov-4.722011_pt1 | contig 14534 bp, 8 predicted proteins | sample MGYA00521239_ERZ808278 | MGnify/ENA primary metagenome ERZ808278 (study PRJEB31516, sample SAMN03275600) | gut metagenome | biome: mammalia-associated habitat; material: feces | host: Papio cynocephalus | place: Kenya | collected 2012-07-17 ... | reverse complement strand
ATCCGTCTATGCCTCCGCCCCTGCTCCTTATGCCTCGTTCAACAACGACTTCGGCGCTTGGGGCAAGGCATTTAACACGCCATTTGTATCGGCATCGGAGCCTCAGACGGCTGTTGGTTCCTCGTGGATAGTCTCTCATGCTGCAAATCGTCGCTATGCACCTCCTTCCGGCGATACACCTTATCTTAATTGGTTGAAAAATCAGGGCGAGAGTGCTTATCTATACTCCGACGACAAGGGTGTAAGGTACTACGACATCAATAAACTGCGTGAAATCTATGAGCAACAATTTGGCGGCACCGATACTCCTGAAATAACATGGGAGGAATTCCTATCTTGGTTCAATAGTTATGAGTACGTAGGCGTCCCCCTTTCAGATGGTTGTTCTTTGATGCTTTTATTGGCTGCCGGATTGGCTTTGTATATCCGCAAGAAAACAAAATGCACACGTTCTGCCGATATATCACGTTGACATTCCTGTTCTTGGGGATAGTCTTTCCGCTCTCTGCACAGCAGGGGGACGGCTTGTCGTGCCAGTCTCCCATTCGGGTGGATAGTGCCTACACAGGTACATTCGATGCGGGGTCCTACTATTTCACGGCGTGGACATACGACCTGCCGCTTACGGTGTATGTACTCCCCGCTTCGGGTGTGAAAGGAGCAAAACCGCAATTGTTGGCAGATTTTACCTGCACCCCCGGCGTGTATGATGATCCTGATATCGACCGTATGGCGCATGGTGTCAATGATTTCGGAATCTCGTTGCCGTTTGATATGCTCTGTCAAGAAGATGAGGTGAATGGCAAGTTCGCTTGGAGGGTGGACTTTACGGCAGATATGAAGATTTGTCTGGCGATGTTTTCTGTTACCAAAGATATACAAGCCATTGTCAAACTTACTATCTATGAACGTAGCACGGCTACGCTTATGCCGACCATTGACCCTTGCGATTCCATCTCGGAGATAACCGTGCCTGCCGTCTTCGATAATATGCTGCTTGACACTACACAGATATACAAATTCCCCATTGGTGAGTTGGCACATGGCAATGTGCGGGTGCGTTGGACGGGACAAGATGCCACAATGGTGTATATGGGGTCCGATTGCAGTTTCCCTGTTAACAATCCATTTGATAGCCGATTTTATGACTATATGCAACTTTCTCCCGACAAAGGAAAAGGTGAAGATACCTACCTCTTTGTGTCAAAAAACATGTTGGATATGGCGGCAAGCCAGTATATCTTTAATCTCTATTTCCGTTTTCAGGGAGGTTCTGAAGGAATGATAATCTTCGAGGATGCCGGTGATGCCAAACGCCTGCACTTAGACATCCCCCAACCAATCAATGCCAACGACCAATCCACCACGTACAGCATACCTGTCTCGTGGAAAGATATGCCTATCCGATTCTATAACCCGAAACCGTATGCTACCACAATGTATGTTTCCACTGAGCCTTTCTTTCCTATAGAACAAGAGACTATGGCTGCGTTCTCATTTTCTCCCGACGATGCAGGAGGTAGTGAACTGTGTCTTTCGTCTGTGGAAATGGCGGAGTTGGCAAGTATGACTACGGACTCATTGTTGTACGTTAAATTCATAACCTCTTCGGCTACAACTATTATCCCAATGATATGGGAGAGTTCGGTATGTGCAATTAAAACAGCAAGATTAGGTATCGGAGAAGAGCAGGCTGTTTCCCGCAATAGTAGTGTTACCTATCGAATCCCGCTCAAGCAATGGGGAAAAGGGGATATTACATTGCAATGGAAAGATGCATCACAGCCATTAAACGTATGGTGGGCTGATACGTGTGATTTTATGTTGAGTAAATATAATCCTTCTGTACACCGAATAGATACAATTCCTGTGGGTGAAAGCAAAATTATAACACAAGCGGAGTTATTGCAACTACCCACAGATATTGATGGCTTTGTATATTGTCGTTTACGGAGTAAGCGGGAGGGAACTGTGTATATTACATCTTCTGCTCCCATTATTCCAGAACCGGAGCCGGAAACATATCAGAGTGCAACAATCAGTATTCGCTGCATAGAAGATAATCGCTTTGCCATCTCTGTTTCCAAAGAACAGGATTTGCAATTGTTGGATTCCCAAGGAGAGGTCGTTGAATCTTGGCACCAAAGTGTAGATGAAACTATTTCTTTTAGTGTGATGAATTTGGTAGGGACATATTTCCTTAAAGGGAATGATGAAATAATAGTCATTAAATAATTAATTAAATTGTATTACATTATGAACAGAACAAGATTACTTATAGGGATAATAATGATGTCTTGTATATCTTCTATCTGTGCAAAAGATTATGAGGCGACTGTGGGATGTTTTGGTGAAGGGTTAGGGCAGGCGTCTGTAATAGTTGAATACAATAGTCGTATAAATGTTTGGTCTTCTTCTGAAAAAAAGATAGTGAAAAATGGAGAACCCAATGGCACCACTGGTATAGATAAATCATGGGGCGTCTATTTTAATAATAGGGCTTCTTATGAGGCTACACCTGCTGCGGGTTCTGTATTTAAGGGGTGGTATAGTGAGGATAAGGAGACATTTCAAACGCAGACTAACCCTATGTCCTTGAATAGTTCCATGGACAAGACGCATAATTATGGTACTTACTATGCAAAGTTCGACATTGTAAGTATTCAAAATGACCCTAATTGTAACCCGATACCACTCCAAGTCACGGGTAATCCGAATGGCACTGTTACAGGAACAGTAACGTTTATATCTTCAGATGCCAATAGCAAGGATGATTTTGCGCCTATTGCCGTCAAGACAAATGGCGAAGGGCAGTGGATTGTGACAGACTGGTCATACGATACGAGCACTAAGAAAGTTAATGTAACCTACCAATATACGGCAGACAATCGGCATTATACCAATCAAGAGGCTACTGCAACAATTACGTTGCATTCTGCAAATATGAAAGTGTCGAAAAGTGTGAATGTAAGTGCCAATGTGGATTTGACACCTACGTTTTCAATAACACCGACCACCTACACCTTTGGTGAAATAGAAATTGGTTCTTCCGAGAGACAAACCATTGCTATTACCCCTACAAACGAGGTGGCAAAAGCCGCAGGTTTTGAGTGGACGTACACTATAACAGGGGATATTGGTGAGTTTGCCGTAGAGCCTAATGGGCTGAATGCTGTTGTCTTGTTCGCCCCTATCACGACAGGGGATAAGACTGCGACTATCACCATCACAGGTCAGTACACGGATGCTAACGAAACAATCATAGAACAACCAACGCCGCAAGTGATTACCTTAACAGCAAAGGCTAAGACACCTGATGTTACCAAAATTATATTTGGCGGAGATGACAACTATGTACACTGGATGGCAACAGCCTACGTTGGTGTGACAGCCACAGAAAATATCCCCGTGGCATTGCTCAACGTAAGTAATGTACAATACACATGGAAAAACAATCCCGATAACCTGTTTAGCGACGAAATAGGATCAAAGGCAGGACAAATATCCATATCTCTGACTCCGAACAATGTGGGTGATTACTCTGCAAATGACAAAGTGGCAGTACTAACAGCCACAGGCATAACAGCAGATGGACAAACCATAACAAAAGATTTAACCATCAAAGTGCGTTGCGAATTAGTGCAACCGGTATTGAATGTGTATAGCGGTTTTCAATGCCAGACATTGGAGTGGAACAGCATTGCGGGAGTAAGGCAATATATTATTTCGCGCGATGGTCAAACTTTCGCTACTATAGACGACGGAAATACCACATCATATTCCGTTGCTTCCCTAACCAATGGCACTACATACAAATATCAACTGACGGCGGTGGCATCCAATACTGATTTTAATAAGTCATCTAACGAGGTAACCTCTACCGTTGGAACACTGACTGAAGGCAAACATATTGGTTTGCAAACTGGCACCATCGGGCATACCAAGAAACGTACCGGTTTTTCTTCATATTCGCCATACTATACCCGCAGAGATATAGATGTGACTGCAGCCTTTGATGAGGACGGAAATGCATTATTTGATTATATGTATGTGTTTGGTCCCACAGACCCTGACGGTACCACTACAACAGAAACTTATACAGGGGAGGACGGCATAAAACAGAATAACGTGCCAAAAATAAATGTCCCCAATGGCGTCGAACAGGGAAAGAGCGGGCGATTAGAGTGCAATGCAAAGACGATGTGCTATGTATTTGAGCGCAACGGCTCTACGTATGTGTACAAAAGTGAATTTAATGCAGTCAAACAGCGTCTCGGTACTTTGACCAATGGCAAGTCATACTACTTTACAGGTTTTTGCCCGTTTGTATGCACAGGAACCAAATCAACGGAAGAAGGTTTTGCCTATGCAGAAGGTCAAAACACATCTGTGGACATATACTTGGACAACTGTATCATGTATAGTAAAAATAAAACGGCAACAGGGGCTTCGCATGCAAGTGACTATGAAACATATAATGTGGTTTTAAGCATTGGTAATAATAAATTAGATGGTTTTGCGAGCCCATTCGTGTTCTACTCTACGGGGGCAAAATTTAGTCCCAAAATCCATATTATTAACCATAACGAGTTAAGACCTTCCAATGGAAACTTAATGACAAAAGTGAATGCTTCTCATATCAAAGATATATATACAAATCGACCTCGTTATTGTGCACCTATCACCTGTAAAACGAATGAGGATGGAGAGAATATCTGTTCGCTAACATTAGATGATATTTGGCCTAAGAATTCGATTTCCACATATCATACCAATGGCTTTTTGGAATTGATGCCAAACATCACGAATACGGGCTCAATAGATTTGGGGAATGATAAGGGGGAAGTCTCTTTTAATGGTGGACAATATGTATTATGCGGTTCTTATGAAGTGTCAGATAGTTATGCATCTTCATTGGCCATATCCTATCGCAAGTTTACACTGGATATAGATGTAAAACTCGTGACTGTTAGTGTATCCTTGTGGCATTTCGGGGGTGATCAGGCAGATAGCAAAGTGACTATTAACGGTGGAACATTCAATGTATCGCAGTGGCAGTCACAGAGTAGTTATGCTTATGAGAAAACGGATTTGCGTTTGCCTCAAAACTCTGTTGTGAATGGTGGCACGTTTAATAACTGCGATGTCTATACTTGTTCCGATGCAGCCAGCAATGGCACACAGATTCGCAATACTGCAGGGGACTATCTTTGTCGTTTTCAGATTGCTACATCAGGGCAAAATTCTGATGGAACAGCCCAATTTACTTTTCCTCCATTATATGCAGAATATGAACCACTATATGGCAAATATAGCATCAATGCGGACAAAAATGGTGATGTATGGCTATTGCTCCCCGGAGAAAAAAACAATTGTGAATATAAGCGTGAGGTGCCTATCTACAATTATGTGTATTGCATGGGTAGTATTACAGGAAGCAGCAATGGGTATGATGTAAATATCGGTGGTGATAAAGAAGCGCACTCCGGCAACTCGGATGTAGTACGTAACAACTATTTGGCGTATATTACTTATGATGAGCGTATGCAAACGCTGGCAAATAACAAAACCTATAAGGCAACATTAGGAAATTTGGAAGTTCCTGTCGAGATATCAGCCCTTTCTGCCTCTATTACTAATACAGATGATTATTACATACAGCGGGGGTTGTATGTAGCCATGCCTATACATAGTGCCGATGAATGGTTCTTGTTCACAGCACCGTTCAATATCCAAAAAGTGTATGTGGTTGAAACATATTGCGAGAAGGAATTGAATAAGGCGGGCTTAGCGCGTGAAGAAGCCCTGAATAAACAAGCATATTACAATTTGGATATGGGGTACAATATCTCGTATGGCAAAATTGCTGCGGAACCAGGTCCTAATAAGTCACTTATCACATTAATGAATTCCTATTTAAACACACGTAGGAATCAAGCAAAGGATGCATACCCAACAGAAAATATCGGTGCTAATGATATTGGAATATGGTCACTCACGCATTATAATGGCAGTAATATCCGTAATGCCCATTACTACTTGTATGATACACAGGATTGGGAGTTTGAAGAAGGTAAATTTACCACCCATTGGCAATGCGTTCCCGAGCAAACCGTAATTCAAACAGAAGAAAAGGAGAATATAATGTTGATGCAACAAGGTCATACGTATGCTCTTTATTTCCCATATTTCATTGGGCATACAATAGATGCAAATGGCAATGTTACAAGCAATAACCAACATGACAAATGGGACTATTGGACGGGGAAGTACCTTATCTTTGAGGGAAAAGGACCTCAGATGGTTCGAGGAGAGGATGCTCTTGAGATAGAGGAACCCAATGCCGGATTTGCGCGATTGGTAGGAAACTACACATTTGCCAACTACTCACCGGAAGGAACAACCTACAAGTTAAATGCCTCTACAGAAATGTTTGAAGCCACATCAACAACGGATTTCAGACCTACTGAAGGTTTGCTGTTGGTGAATATAGATGCACCTGCAGGGCAGAGGGTTCAAAGTGTTTCCCGATTGGGCAAAGTGATATATGGTCCTGCCATTACCACAGATAATGAGGATTCTCATATTCCCACTATTGCGGGCAATGCCACGTTGATGGTGCAGTTGGCAGATGGGGGTATGGAGGTGATGCCGTTGCAGACGCAGCATGTGGAGATAGTATCTGCTGACGGGCGGCTGATATATAGCGGCACTCTCTCCGAACAGACTTATTTCGCCGTTCCTGCAGGGCTGTACCTTGTTCGCGGTGAATATGAAGTGCTGAAAGTGATGGTGAAATAATCCTGCAAACCGATAGCGCCGGTGCGTTAACGCCGCAGCATGGGACATGTGCTCATGCTGCGGCGTTGGTTATTATTCCAGTTCTCGGGTGCAGAGGCAAATACGTGCCAAGACAGACGCCCCCCAAATAATACTACTACATCACTTCCATACGGACAAGAAGTGCTGCGTAAGCCCCCAATATCCAAATAAGATTAACGCTGCAATATCATACTAATCACATACTAATCACATACTAATCACATACTAATTGTTCATGGTTAGTACGAGGGGAATGTGAGGGAGGTGGGGGCGGAATTTGAAAATTTGTAAATTTGCAAATTCGTAAATGGGCTCCAGAAACTGGGCGTATAGGTCATTTTGCAGGCTGAGAAGTGGGTAGAAACTGCATGGCGTCTGCGCCCCCGGCGATGCTATTCTGACATAAATTCTAACGTGAATTCGATATAACAACAGAAGGATACTTTGCAGGTCAATAACTGATAACAACTATTAAACAATAGATAGCGACATCGTAACCTCAACAGATAATAAACACGAATTGCCAAGAATTGACCACGAATTGGCATTATCGAGGTTCTATAGAACGGATGGCTACGCCGTATTATCACACATTAGACATAAATTCCATATCCTCAAATTATATCGAATTGACGTAAATTCTAATATCACAGCCCCGCAAAGCACAAAAACACTAATGTTTGGTGAGGTTGCCTGGAATATGTGCCGCATTGGCCGTTGTGCACAAAAGCACTTTTTCTCTTGCGTATGTTGGCAGAAATCTGTACTTTTGTACCCCGTTTTATGGCAACTACTAAATACATATTCGTAACGGGCGGCGTGGCATCGTCGTTAGGCAAAGGAACGATTGCGGCATCTCTTGGCAAACTGCTGCAAGCCAGAGGGTTCCGAGTAACAAACCAAAAATTGGACCCCTACATCAATGTAGATCCGGGAACGCTGAATCCCTACGAACACGGCGAATGCTATGTCACCGTGGACGGGCATGAAGCAGACCTCGACCTCGGGCACTACGAGCGTTTTCTCAACACCGAAACGCACAAGGCGAACAACATCACCACGGGGCGTATCTACCAGCATGTGATTGAGCGTGAGCGGCGCGGTGACTACCTGGGCAAGACCGTGCAAGTGATTCCCCATATCACCGACGAGATAAAGAATGTGATTATCGCTCTCGGCGAGAGTCACCACTACGACTTTGTCATCACCGAGATAGGCGGCACCGTAGGCGACATCGAGAGCCTGCCTTACGTGGAGGCGGTGCGTCAGATGAAGTGGGAGCACGCCGACGATTGCTGCTGTATCCACCTTACATACGTGCCCTATCTGGCTGCGGCTAAGGAACTGAAAACCAAGCCGACACAGCACTCGGTGAAGGACCTCCAACATGAAGGCGTACAGCCCGATATACTGGTACTTCGCACCGAACACGAGATACCTGCCGACTTGCGCAAGAAAGTGGCATTGTTCTGCAACGTGGGGGAGGATGCAGTTATCCAGTCGCGCGATGTCAGGAGTATCTATCGCGTTCCCCTCAATATGCAAGCCGAGGGGCTCGACCGTGTCGTGTTGCGCAAAGTAGGCATCGACCCCGACAGCGTACCCGCAGCCGATATGACGGATTGGACCGCGGTGCTCCACAAGATTGAGGACTCTACCGATGAGGTGCGCATCGCCATCGTGGGCAAGTATGTGCAACTGCAAGATGCCTACAAATCCATTCGCGAGTCGCTGAACATCGCGGCAGCCTACAACGACAAGAAACTGATTCTCAAATCCATACTGAGCGACGACCTCACAGAGGCAAACGTGGCGGAGGCACTGGCCGGGCAGCAGGGCATCATCGTGGCCCCAGGCTTTGGCGGACGTGGTGTGGAAGGCAAGTTTGTGGCACTGCGCTATGCGCGCGAGCATGCGTTGCCGTGTTTCGGAATCTGTATGGGCATGCAGTGTATGGCTATCGAGTTTGCCCGCGATGTGCTTGGTTATCAACGTGCTAACTCCACCGAGTTCGACCCAGACACCCCGCAGCCTATCATCGATATGATGCAGGATGTCAAGTGGAAGATGCAGGATGCACACGGCGGAATGGGAGGCACTATGCGCTTGGGGGCATACCCGTGTCAGTTGCGGGCAGGCAGCCATGTGGCGGCTATCTATGGCACCGATGGCGTGATTTTGGAACGTCACCGCCACCGCTACGAGTTCAACCACCGCTACCAGCAGGAGTTCGAAAAGGCGGGCATGGAGTGTGTGGGCATCAACCCGCAGACCGGATTGGTGGAGATTGTCAGTCTCAAAGGGCATCCCTGGTATATCGGCACGCAGTTCCACCCCGAATATGCGTCCACGTTCCTCCATCCGCACCCGCTTTTCATGGATTTTATCTGCACCGCAGCAGCCAATAGATAGAGTAACTTTTTCTAAATCAATCCGATATGCGTAGCATTACCATCAACAACATGACCTTCGACGAGTTTCTCACACCGCAGAACATCGCAGAAATCGTCGAGCGCGTTGCCAATCGTATCAACGCAGATTATGAGGGGAAAAGCCCGCTGTTTATCTGTGTGCTCAACGGGGCATTTATGTACGCAGCCGACTTGTTCAGGCATATCACCCTGCCCGCCGAGATTACTTTCGTGCGGCTCAAGTCCTACGAAGGCACATCCTCTACGGGCGAGGTGGAACTCATCACGCCGCTCTATGAGCCGGTGCAGGGGCGCGATGTGATTATCGTGGAGGACATCGTGGATTCGGGACTTACCATGCATAGTTTCCGCCAGATGTTGTTGGATGCAGGAGCCGAATCGGTGGCACTGACCACATTCTTTTTCAAGCCCGAATCGTTGCTCTACCCCGATGCCAAACCCGAATACATCGGTATGGAGATTCCTCGGCAGTTCATCATCGGCTACGGCTTGGACCTCGACGAACAAGCCCGCAACTTGGATGCCGTTTACACCCTCCGCGCTGATTGATAGGAGGTTATATCGATATGCACATGCCGTATTCAGGCTTGCGGTTGGGGGTGTGTACTCCTATTATATATATGGTGTGCCCTGTCACACGCTGAACAGATAGTCCAAGGCTTCCCGAATCTCCGTGTCCGTAGCGGTTTGATTGACAATGGGTTCGCCTATTGTGCGCAGCAGCGTGAAATTGATACGGCATTGCAGTCCTTGTGTCTCTGAGGCGGGGAAGGCAGTGTTCTTCTTGTCTTGCAGCATAAGTGTCAGCAATTCATCCTGCTGTTTGCAGTTGCACGCAGGACGCCCGTAGTACTCCAACATCAGGTGAACCAACTGCTGCAAAGGTTCACGTGGAAAGCCCAACTTGCAGATACTCAAGTACATCTCTGCCACCATGCCCCACAGCACACAATACCCATGTGGCACCGGTTTGCCCTGTCGTGCGTATGCCTCTTCAATGGCGTGCCCGACCGTGTGCCCGAAATTGAGTGCCTTGCGCAAACCGTGCTCTTGCGGGTCGGCTGCCACAATGCGTTCTTTAACTTGCAGACTATCAGCCAATAAGGGTTTAAGTTGCTGTATATCAAATTGCTGTATATCGTACGCCAATATCGCTTGCCAGTGCTGCGGACCTGCAATCAGGGCGTGTTTCAGCATCTCGGCAAACCCGCTGAGCCATTCCTGTGTGGGCAGAGAGTGCAGAAATGGCAAGTATATCCACGTCGCCATGGGGGGGCTGAATGTCCCGATAGCATTCTTCAGACCGCGATAGTTGATACCGGTCTTCCCGCCGGAGGAGGCATCCACCATCGCCAGTAATGTGGTCGGAAGGTTTACAAATCGGATGCCCCGTTTGTAGGTGGCAGCCGCAAAGTCTCCCATATCGGTAATCACACCACCTCCGATGTTGATTACCACTGCATTACGTGTGGCGTTGTTGGCAAAGAGGAAGTCCCATATCTTCTCCACGAAGGATAGACTCTTGCTTTCTTCACCCGCAGGCAACACCAGCACGGGTGCCTCCGGCAGGCATTGGTGCACTTCGGACAGGCAATGTTGTGCCACATTCGTGTCTGTCACCACGAACAACTGTTCGGCTGACAGACTGTCTAATAAGGGCAAAAGTTCCGCTGTCGTATCTAAAATCTGCATACTCGCACCAAAAAGTTTGCAAAGTTACGACTTTTTTCGTAACTTTGCGCCCCAAACGTGAAATTTATGTACCGACGAATTCTTTTTACCCTAATGGTGGTGCTTGTTGCCTTGACGGCAAATGCGGAAGGGCTCACCTACCTGAGCACTGCGGACTTCAAGGCCAAGGTGTGCTACTACGACCTGCAGCAGCAACCCACGTGGAAATACATTGGCGACAAGCCGTGCCTGATAGATTTCTCTACTTCGTGGTGTGGTTGGTGTAAGAAGTTACACCCTATTCTGGAGCAGGTGGCAGAGGAGTACAAGGGGCAAATCTACGTCTATACGTTGGATGCCGAGAAGGAGCGCGAGGTGGCTGCCTTGTTCGGCGTGCGCAGTTACCCGACGGTGGTACTGTGCCCTATGGAGGGTGCCCCGCAGATAGCACAGGGCTATCATGAGAAGGCTTATTGGGATGAGGCTGTCAAACAACTCCTGCTGCCCGCAAAGCAGTAATGACAAGACAATGAACTTAATAATCAATAATATGAAGACGTTTTTGAAATACTTAGGGGCTATCCTCGTGCTATGCGGCGTGGTATGCTTGGCTATTTATGCGTTTGTAAAGCAGACGAATGTGCTGTTGGTGGTTGCCATGGCACTGGAGGTAGTCGGCATCTTGTCGTACATCATCATCAACAAGCGCGTAGAATAACTGCCTGTCGCGAACAGCGCAGCGGTCTAAAATCCAATGGCAGACTTTAACGACGCAATCAAGCAGCATCTCACGGGCATGTACCAGGACTGGTTCTTGGACTATGCCTCGTATGTGATTTTGGAGCGCGCCGTGCCTGCCATCGAGGACGGTCTGAAGCCCGTGCAGCGCCGTATCCTCCATGCTATGAAAGGGGTGGACGACGGTAAGTACAACAAGGTGGCGAACATCGTCGGTCAGACTATGCAGTACCACCCGCACGGCGATGCCAGTATCGGTGACGCGCTGGTGCAACTCGGGCAGAAAGACCTGCTCATCGACTGTCAGGGTAACTGGGGAAATATCCTCACGGGCGACGGCGCAGCCGCACCCCGTTACATCGAAGCGCGCCTCAGCAAGTTCGCCCTCGAGACGGTCTTCAACCCGAAGACCACCGAGTGGATGCTCTCCTACGACGGCCGCAAGAAAGAGCCTATCCACCTGCCTATCAAGTTCCCGCTCCTTCTCGCGCAGGGCGTGGAGGGCATCGCGGTGGGACTCAACTCGAAGATACTGCCCCACAACTTCAACGAACTGTGCGATGCCTCGCTGGCGTACCTCCGTGGCGAGGAGTTCCAACTCTACCCCGATTTCCCCACGGGCGGCGAGATTGACGTCAGCCGCTACAACGACGGCGAGCGCGGCGGAGTCATTCGCATTCGTGCCAAGATACAAAAGGCAGATGACAACCGCACACTGATAATCAGCGAGATACCCTACGGTACGACCACCACCAAAATCATAGAGACCATCCTTCGTGCCAACCAGAAAGGCAAAATCAAGGTGCGCAAGGTGGACGATTTCACCGCCGAAGAGGCGAAGATTGTGGTGCAACTCGCCCCGGGCAGTTCGTCCGACAAAGCCATCGACGCACTCTATGCCTTCACCGATTGCGAGGTGAACATCTCGCCCAACTGCTGTGTGGTGCAGAACAAAAAACCTATCTTCACCAATGTCAGCGAACTCCTGCGTCTCAGCACCGACAACACACGCGCCCTGCTCAAATGGGAACTCGAGATACAGAAAGCCGAACTCGAAGAGCAGTATTTCTATACCTCACTCGAGAAAATCTTCATCGAGAACCGCATATATAAGGAAGAAGGCTACGAAAACGCACCCAACAAGGACAAACTGGTGGCTTTCGTGGACAAGGCACTCACCCCGTGGAAGGCGCAACTCATTCGCGAGGTGCGCCGCGAGGATATCGAACGTCTCTTCGACATCCGCATGATTCGCATCACACGCTTCGACTCCAAGAAGGCGGACGAACTCATGCGCGACCTTGACCGCAAAATCAAGGACACCATCCGCAACCTCAACCACCTCACCGACTACACCATCGCATGGTTCCAATCGCTCCGTGAGAAGTACGGCGCACGCTATCCGCGCCGCACCGAGGTGCGTAACTTCGCCAATATCAACATCAAGACTGTCGTCGAAGCCAACGAGAAACTCTACATCAACCGCGCCGAAGGTTTCATCGGCACGGGGCTGAAGAAGGACGAGTTCCTCTGCAACTGCTCCGACATCGACGATGTCATCATCTTCCACAAGGACGGCAAGTACAAGATTGTCAAGGTGGCGGACAAACTCTTTGTCGGCACCGACATCCTGCATATCGACATCTTCCGCAAGAACGACCAGCGGACCATCTACAACGCCATCTATCGCGACGGCAAGAACGGCATCTATTTCATGAAGCGGTTCGCCGTCACCGGTATTGCGCGCGACAAGGAGTACGACCTCACGCAGGGCAAACCGGGCTCCAAAGTGGTCTATTTCACCGCCAATCCCAACGGCGAAGCGGAGGTTATTCGCGTGCAACTCAAGCCCGCTCTCCACCTCAAAAAGGTCGAAGTCACCAAGGACCTCAGCGAGTTGGCCGTCAAGAGCCGCACCGCACGAGGCAATGTGCTCACCAAGTACGAAGTCAAGTCCATCACGCTCAAGCAGAAGGGGCACTCCACCCTCGGCGGACGCAAGGTGTGGTTCGACCCCGATGTCTTGCGCATCAACTACGACGCGCAGGGCACCTACCTCGGCGAGTTCCGTGACGAAGACCGTATTCTCGTCATCACCACCACGGGCGACTACTACCTCACCACCTTCGAACTCACCGCGCATTTCGACCGGAATATCCTGCGCATCGAGAAGTTCAATGCCGACAAAGTCTGGTCGCTCGCGATGTGGAATGCCGACCTCGGTTACTACTACGGCAAGCGTTTCCAACTCGACGCGCAGCCCAAGTCGCAGAATATGCTCGGCGACAACAGCAGCAGCCGCATTGCGCTCCTCTCCGACCGCGAGGAAGCCACCTTCCGCCTTGTCTTCACCGATGAGACCAAACCCGATATGGACGTCATTATGTCCGATTTCATCGATGTCAAATCCCCGAAAGCCAAAGGCAAACGCTTCTCCACACTCGACATCGCCCGCATCGAAGACATCACTCCCGAACCCGAACCTGCCCCCACGGAAGACAACGATGAGGACGGCAACTCATCAGAGGAAAATGGCAACTCCCCCGAGAGCACAAACACCCCATCTGAAAATACCTCCGAACACACCCCTGCCTCCTCGGCAACCAACGCAACCAATGTAAATAGCGTAAACAACGCCGCAGGTGTACCTCTCACCATTACCAACGAAGTCCCCGAAGACAGCCGCCCCGTTGACGACCAACTCAGTCTCTTCTAACGCCGCCTTCTTGTCGGGTTAAGAGTAGGTGATTAATAGGTGATTAATAGGTGATTCCCGAGAGGTTGACCTGTGTTCGCTCTATCGTGTCCGAGCGTTGCCCATCACCCTCTCGCACAGGTCGTGATAGAAACGCATATACGCCTCTTCGGAGA
>ERZ808278.942-NODE-942-length-14537-cov-3.749758_pt1 | contig 14537 bp, 10 predicted proteins | sample MGYA00521239_ERZ808278 | MGnify/ENA primary metagenome ERZ808278 (study PRJEB31516, sample SAMN03275600) | gut metagenome | biome: mammalia-associated habitat; material: feces | host: Papio cynocephalus | place: Kenya | collected 2012-07-17 ... | reverse complement strand
TATTATAAGTGAGTTTAACGCCGATTTTGCAAATTTTGCGCCGTTAAAACTTAATGTGGTTCGAATCCCGCTCGGCTAAAGCCTTAAGCCGCAAGATAAAGGTATCTTCCGCCTGCGGGACTATAGATGAACGCGTTGAAGTCGAAAGCGGCAAGTCTGCCGTAATTTTCGTCGGTCTTATCCTCTACGACGTGTCCTACCTGGATCGTGTCGAAAGAACGCCATTCGATCGTAAGTCTGAAATACTTCCTGTTCGCTTCTTTGCTCGTTTTCGCGCTGGCAAGCCAGATTTTTCTCGCAAATTCGAGACAACGGTTGTTTACCGCCGATCTGTTAGCCGCAACGGCTGTGTCGATGGCTCCGTCGTTGTTTATTACGCAGTTGCCTTTGTAATTGCCCGTGTAACCGTCCGAGGTTTTCCACAATCTGTGGAAAAGAGGTCTTTCGGCTGCAAGGTGGTGGCTGTCAACGTCCATTTCGAGAACTCTGAGAGTGTCCGCCACCGCGCTTTCGCCGTTCTTCTCGGCGTAAATCTTATCCGACCAGGTCACGTCCGAAATGAGGGCGTCCTGAATACCCGTCAAAGCAACGCTTCCGTTAAGATCGCCTTCGGCGTTGATTTCAAGGATATATTTCTTGTTTGCGGAAATCGCGCTGCCGTGAGAGCCGTTCGCGAATACCTTTTCGCCGGTCGCCGCGTCGTATAACGTGACGTCGGAAGCGGCTTTGCCGTTATCGTCGGTCGCGTAAGATCCGTCCGCGGGGGTACGCTCGGTAACGTCGTCGCTGTTGAAGAACAGGTATTTCTCCTGCTGGTGAACGAGAGCGAAGAAGTTGAACTCGTCCTTTCCGAGCGTTTTGCCGTATTCTTCGACGCCGTCTATGCAGGGCGCGCCGTGGATATGAGCGGAGTTATATTTGATTTTGAAACGAACGTATTTATAGCCCGAATCCATTCTTTCCTTGGTCTGCCTCTTGGTGCTCAGGAAATGCGCGCCGTAGAAGGTGGAGCACCAGTTGGGTTCGATCGTCCAGAAACCGTCCGCGCTCGTGTCGTAAACGCCGTCGGTCGAAGCGGCGGGAGTATTTTTCATATACCAGCCGTAAGTGGACATTCCCACGCCGTTAGCGTCGGGGAAATATGCGCCCGTATAAGACCAGGTGCTTCTGTGAAGCGAAGCGTAATTCGGGTAAAGGTCGTAAGTGTTTTCGTAAAGAACTTCGTAGAACTTATCCGAAGTATCGGCTTTTTCGCCGTCTTTTTCGGAATACATTCTGTCCGACCAGGTGAGGTCGGAGATGACCGCGTCCTCAACGCCCGCTATCAGAAGCGCGTTGTGGTAAGGTCCTACGGTGATGTCGAACTCGAAAATATACTCTTCTCCGACGTTTATGATATCGCCGTTCTGCTTGGTTCCGCCGATCGTGTCGAGAACGATACTGCCGTCGGGTTTATAAACGTTAAACGTGGTGCCCGCATTTCCGCTGCCCTCCAAAACGAAGCTGTGAGCGGGAACGTACTGGGCGATTTCCGACCAGCGGCTGTCTCTTCTCGTAGTGCCGTTGCCAAGACATTTAACGACGATAGTGTCGTTAAGCTCGAGCTGAACCGATCTTTCGGTCGTTTCGGTCTCCTCGCCGTCATTTATGCTGTAAACGAATTTTTCCGCGCCTTCGAGGTCGGTCCAGGTTGCAAGTCCCGTTTTGGACACCTTGACGACGGGCGCGAAATATCTTTGCAGATTTGTGTTTTCCGCACTGTCATTATTTCCCGCGGAGGCAGAATCGCCGCCCGAGGGGGTCGGAGCGCAGGCGGCAAGCCCGAACACGGTTATCGCCGCAACGAGCATAGCCAATACTCTCATCATTATCTTTTTCATATAAGATATCTCCTTGTCGATATTTTATCGAGGTTTAACTCTTTTAAATCTACTTAATCACTCTTTAAGTCCGCCGACGGACACGTTGCCTATGAGCTTCTCCGAGGTAAACAAAAACACCGCGAGAATGGGAAGCATTAAAAGGAAACATGCTGCGAGCGCGAGCGGAGTGCTCGTGCCGCCTACGCCCGCCGTATCGGTCGTGAATCTGTATAAGCCGTAAGAAAGCGTGGGCTTGGACGGGAAATACAGAAGCGGAGTCTGATAATCGTTCCAGAATCCTATGAACGAAAGAAGCCACATCGTCGAGAACGTCGTTTTTATCATCGGCATCATTATCGTCATCATAACGGTAAAGTTGCTCGCGCCGTCTATCCAGGCGGCTTCCTCGAAGTCCTTCGGAAAACCTTTGAACGCGACGTTGAATATAAGGAACGTCGTTCCGCCGACGAAATTCGCCTTCATTATCATCATTCCCCAAAGGGAATCGTACATATTAAGTGCGCGCATTATGCGCAGTTCGCTCGGCATAGAGCCTACTATCGGAAGGATCATCGCGACGATTACGACCGCGTCGATTATCCTGCAGATTTTAAAATCGAATCTTGCCGTGATGTACGCAACGAGACAGGTTACCGCAATGTTCACGAACGAGCACGCAACGGCGTAAACGAGCGTGAACCAGAGCATATCTATCATACCGTAAGTATTAGACCTGCCCGATTGCAGATACACCTCGATTTTAAACTCTTGAAATACCGTCGCGTAATTTTTAAACCGCAACGGCAAATCTACCGAGAACGGATGCAGCAGCGCGTTGTTGTCCGATTTGAGCGAAAGGTTTACGCCCCAGATAACGGGAAGCAAAAACGACGCCACGTACAGAACAAGCAGTACGAAAACTATTATCGCAAAGGGCGAAACGCCCGATTTTTTTCTTCGTCTTTCCATCATCAGTCCACCTTCGGTCCAAGCTTTTGAAGCGCCCATTTAAAGAGGAACGTAAGCGGCGCGGCAACGAGCGTCATCATAACGCCGAGCGCGGCAAGTCCCGGATAACGAGCCTCCTCCGCCAAGGAAACCTCCCTGTACAGATAGTAACCGAACGTCATTACAGACGGCGGCGCGGACGTTCCCCATAACGAATACAGGTTTATCTGGTTCGTGAATATCGTAGCCACGGACGTGTAAAAAAGCGTGGAGAACGTGGGATATATCATCGGGAAAACGATGTATATAAACTCCTGAATATTGCTCGCGCCGTCAAGTCTCGCAGCCTCGGATATAGAATCGGAAATTCCGTTCATCGCGCCGAGATACATAAGCATCAGGCTTCCGAAACTCAGCCACAGGTAGAAGAACATAACCGCTCCGTAACGCGTGTCGGGGTTACTTAAAAGCCCTCGTATGTTTTTATCGAAAAGTTTCAACCAGATAGCGGGGATAGCCACCTCGCAAACCTTTTTGTATATCGTGACAGTTATTACGATCGATATTATCGTCGGTAAAAACAGCATTATTTTGAAAAATCTGTACCCGACGAATTTTCTGTAAATAAAGTAGGTCGCAAACAAAATAAGCGGCGACATCAGCTGCACGACGACAAACGACAACAGCGAATTTTTAACTACGTTGCCGAAAATCTCCTGGCTGATAAAGTCCTTCCAGACGAAAGTGAAATTCTCGAAATTCGCCCATTGATATTCTCCGTCAACGTAGCGCTGGAAGGTCATAAGTATCGAGTTTATGTTTACCCCGATATAAAAAATCCCGAACTGAATAAGCGGCAAAAGAAGCATTCCGTAAACGAAAAACGCGTCTTTTCTTCGTTTTGCGCCGAGATTGGCTGTTGTTTCCCGCTTCGGGAAGCGCGCGGCAATCTTTACTTTCAAAGAATACCACGCCCACCCGACGCTTTTTGCCGCCTTCTCAAACAAAGAAGGCTTTTCAGATTTTGTTCTTTTTCGCATTGTTACACTTCGTTTATAGAATTATCCTTACGGATTATTTGCCGATATCTTTTCCGAAATTGGTGTCCCAGAAATCCTTACCGTGGGTTTCTACCATGGACTTGAAGTAATCCCACGAAGTTGTGTTTTTATTGTTGATAAATCTCTGAGCGAGAATCGTTTCCTGCTTTCCGTATGCCTCGAAAACAAGGTAGCCCGAGCAGGAGAATCTTTCGTAGTTGGTGCGGACGATCGTCTGCTTGGAGTACGGGAACACGAAATCGGTTGCCGAATGAAGCTCGTAGTTGTGCTTAGCTACGCTCGTGAGCGTGGATTTCTCCGCGTCCGAAAGGTCATATGTGTAAGGACGAGCCGAAGCCGTCGTGGAAGTAAATTCGTAAAGCGATTCGTGAGTGTGAAGGAACTTTATGAACTGCTTCGCAACCTTCAACGTGGTTTCGTCCGTAGTGGTCTTTTTGTTTACGAAAATTACCGTTGCGGTGTTGAACGCAAGAGCGGATTCTTCGCCTACCTTGCTTGCGTTAGCCTTGGGAAGGGGTAAAAGTCCGTAGCGGCGGTTTTCGGCGCGATACTTGTCGTCGTTTTTATCGACAGCCATATCCTCGAACATGTTCTTCGCCTCGTTCTGCCACCAGCTTCCGTCGATGAGCATCGCTCTGTCTTTAAGGTCGGGATCTGCGGAGAGAATGAACTGTCTTTCCGCGTCCTTCTGGCTCGTTTCGCTTACGCAGATCGCGGGGTCGTAGTTTCTCTCGTCGGCAAGTATTCTCTTGATGAAGTTGATAGCTTCGTACTTTCCTGCCTGGCGCTGAAGCTCATAGCCGTTTGCGTCGGTGATAGCAACCGATTCGGTTTCGTAAGTGCCCGTAGCGGCGTTATAAGTGTCGAGTTTGATAAGGTCGTCAGCCGTTCCCGAAAGAGAATAGTTAAGACCCATCTGATCAACGCCTTCATAGTCCGTCCAGAGGTTATATGCAAGATAGTTGAGATATCTCAAGGTCTCCTGCGCTCCGGGCCAGGTGAGCGGGAATACGTTTCTCGCGTCCATACGAAGGCAAAGCTTGAAGAAATCGTCGTAAGTAGCGGCGCAGCCGTCGTCGTAGGTGTCCGCTTTTCCGTCGGGTCCGTCTCCGAGCTTAACGCCTGCTTTCAATGCGTCCGCATAGCTCATTTCGCTCGCTTTTCCGACAACTTTTCCGCCTTCGCCGATCCAGTTGCCGTTAGTGTCCTGAATAAAGCCTTCGGCGTCGCCGTAGCCCTCGGCTGCATAATAAAAGCCGTATTTTTCAAACACGTCGAGGTCGTAAACGATACCTACGGTTGCCTCATAGAAAGGTACGCCGTAGTATTTTCCGTTCTCGTCCGCGTTAAGATAATCTCTCATCTGAGGATTCATTATCTCGCCGATCGATTTGGTGTCCGCCGCATAGTCCGCGTCAACGCCGCCCGTGATAAGATCCTGATTGACGGGAGTGTTTACCACGTCGGAAATATCGACGAGGAACTTGCTCGAAGCGTCCTTGATATCTACGAGACTGTAATAGTTGACGTTCTCGGCAAGAATTACGTTCTGTGCCCAGCTCGACATGGTATTTTCGATTTTACCCGAATAACGCGGGTTGCTGTCGATGTCGATCTGAACGCCCTTCTTTCCGTTTCCGAAATCGTAATTCTCGTATTTTGGGGTAAATTTCTTGGCCGCTTTGTCAACCCAGGCTCTCCCGTAACCGCCGCTGAAATTACCCACGAGAAGCTGAACTTTGCTCGTATCGACGCTCGATCCGCCGCCTCCGCCGCCGCCCGCGCAGGACGCTCCGACCGTCGCAATCATACATGCCGCCATTGCCGCCGATAAAATTTTACTTACTTTTTTCATTTCTTTCCTCCCGAAATCGCCCTCGTTCTGTATTCTGAAGGCGTTTCTTTCATTTTTCTTTTAAAGTGCGCCGCGAACGCCGATGCGGAATTGAAACCCGTGAGCATCGCGGTATCTGTTATGCCCTTGCCCATCGCAAGGAGTTTGCACGCCTGTTTTATCCTGAAATCTATCAGGTATTCGAGCGGAGAAACCCCCGTCACGTTTTTGAACATCGTGCTGAAATACGACCTGTTAAGGTAAACGGCCTCGGCTATCATCGTGACGTTTATGTCCAGGTGATACTGCATATGAATGAATTCTTTTGCCTTGGCTACGTATTCGTTTTCGTCGGTCCGAGGCTTTTCCTCGCCTTCCGAGACCTGCGCGAAATAGGAAATCACCTCGAAGAACTTGCCCACGCTCTCGTAAGCGGAAGCAATGGTTCCCTTTTTCGCCGTTTTGTAAAGCTCTTCGACGACGGTCATCTTTCCGTTCAGATAGGACAACCTCTTTTCGCTTGTAAAGCCGATCGCGCCGAAGAAGTCGTCGCTACCGTAAGTATCGGCGATAACGGAATAAATTTCAAACTCGTCCGTTCCCGTCGAAACAAAGGTAATCTCTTCGTTTTTCTTAACGTATACAGCCGAACCGCGGGATAAATCGCGCCAGGTTTTTCCGCCAAAGCTCGCGAAACCGAGCCCGTTCGCCACAAAACACAAGCCGGCGAACGGATATTTTATCGTTTCCGACCTGCCTGCGGTATCCAGCTTCGTATAGTCGATTTTTAAATTTCGCAGATTTACGTCGTTGAACCCGACGTTATCCGCTACAAAATTAACCATATTCCTTACCTTACACCGAATTTAAGTTAAATCGTAAACGTATATCCGTCGCGAAGCAACGTATATCCTTCGGGAACGGCTTTCTCGAGTAAATCGAGGTCCTTTGCCGCGCCGTGGAAAATGTGAGTTAAATAACACTGAGTTTTCTCGTCGATAATGCCGAGAGACATCAGCTCCTTTCTGAGTTCGTCGTTATCGAAAAAGTTCATGTGAGCTTTATCCGACGAGCACACGAGCCCGTAAGTGGAATCGACGATCATCGCATCGAGCTTGATTCCGTTTTTAACGAAATAGTCGAACACGCTTCTCTTGAAATACCCCGTATCGGTGGCGTAAAGCAACGTTTTGTCGCCTTCTCTGACCAGATATATAAAGCAGTTCTCTTCGGGGATGTGCTTTGCGGGAAGCGCCGTCACCACGTATTTACCCGCCGTGAACGTTTCAAAGGGCTTATGAACGGTATATTCGCTGCTCTGATCGTAAACGTTGTAGCCGTTTATCATTCCGCGGGATTCGTGAACGTAAGTGCCCTTTTTCTTGGCGTAGCCGTTTCTTTCAAAGGCGTTTCTTATCGCGGTGTTTCCGTGAATGGTAACCGTTTCCACCGGCAGGCAGAACGACGACCAGTCGCCTCTTGCAAAGAAATCGTCCGCATAGAAATGGTCGCAGTGGCTGTGCGTAACGAGTATATTTTCGATTTTCCCGAGCTGAACTCCCATAACGAGCGAACGATAATAGGTATCGGGCGGGAAATCAACGAGCATATCGTCGTTTATTAGTATCTGACTGCGCGTTCTGTAAATTTTACGCTCGCGCGCCTGTCTGCAAAGATCGCAATTGCAGAATATGGCGGGGATTCCCTCCGACGCGCTGCAGCCTAAAACGGTAATTTTCATCTTTTTCTGTCTCTTTTCTTTCTGATGCTGTTGTTTTGAAAATCGATTGCGTTTTTATGTTTCCGATTTTACGCTTATTTCCGGCAATCGGTTTTACTCGGTTTTTTGGCGACCGATTTTACCCTGCTTCCGGGCATTCGGTTTTACTCTGCGGCAACGACTTTGATGAACGCCGCTTCCGAAGCCTCGAGCGACAATATGAACGAATTGTTCACAACGTCGAGCGGCTCGAATTTACCCGTTTTGTAGTTGTACATTTCAAGGTATTCGTAATCCGCGTTGTCGTCAAGCAAAAATTCCTGATCGTACATCGGTTTTTCAAAGGAATTGTTGACGATGTTTATATAGGAAACGGGCGATTCGTAATCGTTGGACTGGAATTTCGTGATAAGAAGATCGGTCGTTCCGAGCCCTTCCTTATTGATGATGAAGCCCGTTGCGGGAAGCATCTTTATGCCTATCTGCGAGCTCGTCATATAGGACTCCGTAACCTTAAATTCGGTAAGTCTTACGTTCGCGTCGAGCGCGCGGATCTGTTTATGATACTCCGTAAGCCCGTCGAGAATATCCTGGTGAAGGACGGAGCCGTCGATCGCGAAAATAGCGTCAGAACAGCCCTCTGCGGGGTACATCGTGTAGTTGAAGTAAGTGAACTGCGTTGCCCCGAGAGCAAGGTTGGTGTTGAAATGCCAGATGATCTCGTTAAGGTTCGGCATTCTCGCTCCCGCCCATGCGCAGGACTGCGGGTACATAGCCACTCTCATATTTTTAGCGTTCGCAAGCTGACGAACCTGATCCATAAGCGTAAGAGTCGCATAGTTGATTCCGCCGTTTAAGAAGGGGTAAGCGTCGAAGCTGATGATGTTCACTTCGGGACCCGCTTTGTTTACCCATTCCGCCATATAATCGTAGCTGCCGATGTGGTTCACGAGCGCGTCGAGGCCTAAAACGTTACCGTCGATATCGGTAATTCTCGCATAGTATTTCGCCCATTTGGCATACTCGTCGAAAGAAGTCAGCGCAGGCTCGTCTACGATTTTAACGCCGACGCAGTTTTTAAGGTTGGGGATAATGGAACGCGCGTCCGCAACGGCGTCGGAGTTTATCATCGACTCGCGGCGAACGGACGATTCGTGGTCGTTAGCAAGACCCGAAAGCTCGGAAAAATAATAAACCATATTATATTCCTGCATGAGCTCGTCGATTTTGCCCCACCATTTGCTGTCGGTAAGGTCGCGGGAAATATACGTCTTTTCCTTCTCGGTGAGCATACCCGCCTTCGGTAAGGTACAGATCATCGGCATGAAGTTGAGACCCGCATAGTACAGTCTTTCAACCTGATCCTTACCCGACCAGCCTTTACCCGTGTCCGCAAACGAAACGTAGCTTCCGATACGGATATCGTCCTTTTCGACGGGTCTTGAAAGAATGTTGTCGGGAGTCCACCCGTCAAATTCCTCTTCGGACGAAGCGACGCTTTCGTTGACCGAGTTCCCGTTGCCCGCGGAGCCCGTACCCGCGTTTCCGCCGGAGCACGCCGCCATGAGCACTGCCGATGCCGCAAAACTTGCGGCAAGAATCATCGATAAAAACTTTTTCATACTTTTTCTCCCTGATTTCTATCAGTTTTTTTTATTTTAGGTTTTTTATTTTCTTTTTTGTTTTCGGTTTTTTATTTTCGGTTTTTTCAATTGACGTTTGACTTAATCGGCAAATAATCAACCTAATTATATATTAAATATTCTGTTTCCGTTTTCAAAAACTTTGCCTGAAATTTTTGCCGTTAAGGTTATTTCTCTGCGCTAGCAGAGAAAAGGGGTATACCCCTTGCCGATTGTCACTTATCAATCGATTACGTCGGGCGTCGCATTTAATTGCCGTTTACCAATCGGTTACATTGAGCGCCACGTTTGATGTCCTAAAATACTATAACACAATTTCATCCGAAACCAAGCGTAAGACTACGTAAATTTTGCGTTTGATTTTCTGAAATTCCGCCTTTGAGCCTTTTACGCCAAAATCCGTTTTACACCCATATTATAATTCCCGTTCGGCGCCGAAACAATTCGATTTGTTGGTAAAATAAATTTGAATTGTTAGCCGATTTTTGATAAATGACAGCCCCAAACCCCGTTTTTTCGCCCAAAATTCCGCATATTTTCGTTAATTTGAAAGAGAAAGCCCGTATTCGTTCAAAATTAAAAACAACCTCCGAAAATCCTATTTCGAAAAATCAAACAAACCGACAATCGGAAAACACCCGTAAAAAAAGGAACAACATTAAAAAGTAAGCCTATAAGTCGATTATCAATGATTTTTAAATTTTCGATAAGCCGTTTCAAAGCAGGCGATCAATGATCAACCTCGTAATCTTCGCGAGAAATTTTTGTTGCACTTGCTTGACAATCCGCCGTCGGCGAAGCTGACGGAAGAGGATGATTCGGCGGACGAGCACAACGTAACAATCTGAAACAAAAGAGTATTTTAAAAGCGGCTTTTCCGTGGTGACACACACGGAAAAGCCGCCTGAAATACTGCCTGATATTATATATTTATTGTTATTATTTGTTCTTGTAGTTAAGAATCAACGCGCCTATTTCGTTCAACATCTGCTCGGCAACGTCTCTGTCCACCTTGATTCTGAGCTTGTCGAAACGAGTTATCGGTTTGATTCCGTTAGCGCAGAAACTGAACATTTCGTAAGCAGGCTGCCTCGACCTTATCTCGAGTTCCGCCATCGCACCCTTTTTGGTGAGAGCTAAAATAAGAGCGATTATCGCGAAAACCAACGCAACGACGCTAAGCCCCGTGGGGATAAGGAACCAATAGGTATCCTTTGCGATAAGGCTCCACACAACCCCGCCGATAGCGAGAACCGCGCTTATTATAAAGAGCACGATCGCAAGCATAACGGGTTTTTTGTAGCTGTCGAAATCGGTAATTATGTAATCGGCATGGTCCAAAGGCATCTCGTCTCTCGAGAACGACCTTTCGCCCTGCTCCTGCGCGATAATTCTTCTGTCCGTCACGATAAGGCTGTGCATAACCGTGTCGTGTTTGGATTTTGTGGAAGCGTAATCGTATTGTTTTATAAGGACCTCGTCCTTAGCCAACGTTATTTCCATTCTCTATCTCCTTCGCTTCGTTATCGATTTTTACCTGCAAAATCTCGTTTGCAAGATCGCGAGCCATTTTTTCAGTTTCAATCATGTCCGCAGTGAAGCAATTTTCGTTCTTTTCGATAAGATCAGCCAAAAATCCTTCAGATCTGTTGATATGCATAACTCTGCACGGAACGTCCGGTCTGTCTTTCGTGTAAACGGTCAAACCGAAGCAAACCCTGTACTTTGCGAGAACGATAAGAAGAACGCCCCCCGCAACCGAAAGCGCGCATAACGCAAACGCGATTATCGCGTCCAAAGGCGTACCGATAAGCTTGGGGATGACTCCCGCCGCCAGAAGTATGCCCGCGGTAAGCAAAAGCGCGGCTAAAACTATAAGCGTTATGATACCCCATACGCAGTAATGTTTCGCGCTTTTAAAATAGGACGAAACGCTGTCGATTCTGTCAACAGGAATCTCAACATTCCTTCTCGAGGTTCTTTTTTTGCTCTCCGAACACACCATGTGAACCAATCTCTTGTTGGTGAGAAGCACCGTGGTTTCGGTTGTCATCGTGCTGTTTTGTCTGTCGTGAGTAACGTAGCAATCGTAATCGTAGCTATCCACGATAACTTCGCCGTCGGCAAGAATAAGTCCGTTTTTGGCTTGTCTTATCCCGACTGCGCCGCTTCTTTCCGTATCTTCTGCGCTCATCTGAAACCCTCCCGTACGAATTTTAATGACAATAATTATATTATCCTATAGGTATAGTATACTAAACCGACTTTGATTTGTCAATAATAAAACTAAAATAAATGTATTTTTTGGCGATTTTTTACGTTTACCGCGTTTTTCTGTTGATAAATATGAATGCCGCGGATAAAACCGTGGCGAAGATATAGCCCGTTAAAAGCCCGTGGTTGCCGACTATCGCCGAGCCGCAACCTTCGCCGCTTCCGCTTCCGCAGCCGTCGCCGCAACCCGAAAAATTCAGAGAAACGGGAATATCGAAAGAATAATCTTCGCCGTCCTCGACAAAGCTTATCGTTCCGATAAACTTGCCGTTTTCGTCCTTGCGGTAACTGAGCGTGGCGTTTTGTATCGTCTTTTTGATCACGAGCCCGCTTTTGTACGTAAACGTGAATTCGAGGTCGCCCGCGATGATTTTATCGTCCTTTATCGTAAGAACGATCTCCGTGTCGCGCGTTATGTCCACGATTTCGTCGTACACCTCAACCTCGACGACTTCCTCGATAATTCCGCCGTCCGACGTCGGGAAGCCGACCGTTATATTGCATTTCCCTCTGAAAATCGCCGTGACGTTTCCGTCCTCGTCCACCGTAGCGATTTCCTCGTTATCGCTCGAAAAACTCGGTTTCCCGAAATTAACGTTCTCGGGATACGTTTTAACTTCGAGTTTTTCCATGCCGAAAAGAAGAATTTTCATATTCTTCGGAACCGAAATTTTCTCGCAATAAACAATATCTTCCGTTTTATCGCCGTCCTCGGTTTTGCCGCTTGAAACGGTGATTTTTATTCTCTTTTCAACGTTTTGCGCCTTGAAAACCAGCTCGGTTTCGCCTGCGGCTACTCCTTTTAAGGTGAACGATTCGTATTCCGCAACTCCTTCGCTCGTGAACGCGACCGAATATTCCTCGGTAGCGTTTTCGGGCAGAACGGTAAGCGCAACGGTCGCCTCTTCGCCGATTTTCAGTTCGTAAACGTCCTTTCCGACTTCGATTTCTTCGATCAAAGCAACCGATTCGTCCGAACCGTCTCCGCTTTCGCCCGATTCGTCTCCGCTCTCGCTCTGATTTTCGCCTTTGCTTTCACCGATGTTGAACGGCGGTCTTACAACGCTCGATTCGCCGTTCGATTCGTCGGATTCGTCGGATTCGTTATCCGATTCGTCCGATTGTCCGCCCGATTCGCTGCCCGATTCAAAGACGGATTCGTCGCTTGCGTTGCTTTCTTCGGATTCGTTGCTTTCTTCGGATTCGTCGGATGCGGAAATCTCTCCGCTATCCGATTCGTACGGAATATCTATAATCGACGGTTCGTCGCTTGTCGGAATATCCTCGGCTCCCGAAGAATCTTCTCCCTGCGGGTCGCTTTCGTACGATTCTTCCGAGTTCGTTCCGCTCGAGCCTGTTTCGTCCGAGTCCGTTTGCTCTTCGCTCGTAATTTCGGTTTCGGACTGCTCTTCTGACGGGCTTTCGCCTCCTACCGAAGTATCACCTTCAACCGAAGCATCGCTATCAATCGAAATTTCTTCCGATTGTTCCGACGATTCGTTCGTCTCGCTTCCGCCGCCGACAGATTCGTTTTTCGAGCCTTCGCTCACGCTCTGTTCGGGCTTTTCAACCTCAACAGCCTCGAATATCACGATATCCGTTTCGCCGTCAGCCGATTCCGACGTGAAAACCGTTTTCGAGGCAAGTGCCAAACCGCTAGACGAAACGCAGAATCCCTTTTTGAACACGATTTTCCCGCCGCCGATCCGTGCGACAGACAAACCGCCTACCGAAAAATACAACGTTCCGCCTGCGCCCGAAATGCTTTCCGAGTCGATCTTAAGCTTCTTTCCGTTTTTATCGTAAACGGAAATATAACTTGTTTTCACGCCCGAAACGTCCGAAGCTCCATAATCGTTGGTTTCAACAGAAAACCCCATCATTTCATTATACGTAACGCCGATGATTTCCAGCGAATCGCCGCTGCCTTGCACGCCCGTGATTTTAACGGGAAACAATAAACACAAAAACGTGACCGCCGCAATTACACAGATAAATGCAACGATCGGAAATTTACTCCTTTTTATCCTTGTCATATGTGTAAACCTGTAATTTATTCCCTAGTCCCTTTCAATCATATCTTTCAAAATTTTACGTTATTATCGGGTTTTTGCTATTTCGGAATCGAACGGGATATAAGCCTTTTATAATCTTCGTGAATCATATCCGTGACGTCCTCCCACGTTTTGTATAAGTCTCTTTTCGCGTTTTCCGAAACGATGTTATACAGCTTCTCGTCGGACAAAATTTCAATTATTTTATCCGCATACGCCTCCTCGGAATTTTCGGCGAAAAAGCCGTTGACGTTTTCGGTTACCGTACCCGCCGTTTTCGCGCCCCTTAAAAATAATGTCGGCGTGCCCTGGCAAGCCGCTTCTATCTGAACGAGCGAATTTGTGTCGTAAAGCGACGGGAACAGGAACAATTTTGCCCTTGCGTATATCTTTTCGAGCGTTTCCATGCTTTCGATCTTTCCGCAGAAAATCACGCTGTCTGAAAGTTCCAGCGACTCGGAAAGCTCTTTAAGCGCGTCCTCGTCCTGACCGTTTCCGACCAGAAGCATTTTGAATTTCGCACCCCTGCCTTTTAAAACGGCGAGCGAGCGAAGAAGAAAATCTATATTTTTGAGAAGGTTGATCCTGCCCACAAACAGGAACACGATATCGTCGTCGGATAGCGAAAACATATCGTTAACGAACTTATAGGCGGACTTCTTGTCATCGATCGGTCTGTGAGCGGTGGCGTTCGGGCGGATGAAACAGGGCGCGGTGAGCCCGTATTCGTTCACGTAAAGTTCCCTTATCGCTTCGTTCACGGTATAACATTCGTCGCAGGCGTTGAACACCTGCATTATCGCTTTGAGCGCGATATCCACGCTCGTTTTGAACTTCAGATTTCTTTCAAAATCGAGTTTATACTGCGAATGGATCGTCGAAACCACGGGTATGCCGCGCTTTGCGGCGTATTCTCTGCCTGCAACTCCCAAAGAAAACGGGGAATGAATATGAACGATATCCAGCTCGCATTTTTTAAGCTCGCTTAAAAATTTAGCGTCGAGCGGAGGAACAGGCAAAACGTAATCGTACTTGTCGATATAAACCGATTCGCATCTGACAACCTTATAAGGATACTGCGAATCGTCGTGCTTTTCCTTGCCGTTCGGGCAAAAAACCGTCACGTCATCGCCTTTTTTCG